>Ga0315295_10001737_pt1 | contig 18640 bp, 16 predicted proteins | sample YL17G14_0_MG_FD_204453 | JGI IMG/M metagenome (GOLD analysis project Ga0315295, IMG submission 204453) | Sediment microbial communities from Yellowstone Lake, YNP, Wyoming, USA - YL17G14_0 | ecosystem: Environmental > Aquatic > Freshwater > Lake > Sediment | place: USA: Wyoming | collected... | reverse complement strand
CCGAAATTAACCGATGCGCTTGGCTGTCAGGACAATCCGACTTTTATGGCTTTTGGAATGGAGGGCCGGCCTGGCCGGCTTGGGATTTCGCCGCGTGACTTTGCGAGGTTCGGGCTTTTATATCTGCGAAAAGGCAAATGGCAGGATAAGCAGCTTATTAGTTCTGAAAACGTGAAATTAGCCATAACGTCGCTGCTGCCTCTTTCAATTCCGCGGACGGAGGGCAAATCTGCTGAAATGATTACGGGCCAGCGTTCGCTTGGCGGGGGCAATAACCAGTGCGACCACAATAATAGTTACAGCTTTGCCTGGTGGGTGAACGGCATTGGGCGGGACGGGAATCGCAACTGGCCTGATGCGCCAAATGATGTCTTTGCGTGTTTGGGGCACGGGGGCATACGGGCTATGGCTGTTATGCCGGGGCTGGATTTGATAGTTAGCTGGAACGATACTAAAATCGAAGAAAACAAGATGATAAACCACGCGTTGAAGCTGCTTAAAGACTGTGTGATGCAAACTGAATCCCGAAAAGAGCAAAAAGGAACATTTGGCTTATGAAAAGGCGATGGTTTTTATCTCCCGGCCTGGCGCTATTCTTCCTGTCGCCGGTTATAGGCGAATTGCTCTCCGGCTCAGCGCCACCGGCTGAGTTTTTTAATCCGCTTGGATTTATTATGCTGGCGATTCTTTATGGCGGCGGTGCAATACTGGTCCGGGAGATGTCGTATCGGTGGGGTAAAGATTGGCCGACGCTGCTTATTCTTGGGGCGGCTTATGGCATCGCCGAAGAAGGATTGATGTGCAAGAGCTTCTTTGACCCGAACTGGATGGATTTGGGGGCGCTTGGAAGCTATGGTCGCTGGATAGGGGTCAACTGGGTGTGGGCTTTGGAACTGACGATTTATCATTGTGTGTTCAGTATCGCGATTCCGATTTTGCTCGTTGGGATTTTATTTCCAGCGAGGCGGAGACAGGCATGGATTACCAAGCGGGAGCTGTGGCTGCTGTTTATTTTGTGGGTGTTGAACGCGACGGTTATATTTTTATTTATCAGCAAGTATTGGCCGCCGGTTATGCACTATTTGATGACGATGGCGGTAACGGCTGGATTGTGCGCTCTGGCGTGGCGGCTGCCGAATCCTGTGTCTGGGGAGAAGAAGAAAACGGTTAGGGCATTCTGGTTTTTGCCGGTCGGATTTGTGGGGACAATTGCTTTGTTTTTTCTCGTGTGGGTGGTGCCAAAGACGGGGATTCATCCGTTATTTACTATGCTGTTGATGGTGGGACTTGCTGTTGTGATTGGATGGATGGTGCTTAAAATGTCCGGTGGTGCCGGCTGGTCGGAAAGGCATCAGTGGGCACTTGTGTCTGGGGCGCTTGGATTTTTTATTCTGCTGGCGCCATTGCAGGAGATGGATAAGAATCGCGCGGACAATACGACCGGGATGGGTATTGTGGGGTTAGTGATGGCGGTTTTTCTTATTTTGATTTTCCTGCGGGTGCGGAGTATTGAGAAGGGCAGTGCCGGGTCACAGTTGTCGTGCGGTTAAAAGATGTCCCAAAAAGTCTGATTTAGTGATGGAGCACTTTGAAGAGCTTATGAGAAGCAAAAAGTCGATGGCCCAATTGATTTTATGTGGGGTAGTATTTTGTTATTCTTCATTCGGCGAAGAAGTCAAATACCCGGTTGAGAGATTGCCGGAGTATGAGGCGCTGTTTACGAGGGACAAGGGCTGGACGGGTGCGGATGGCGTCTTTTCGCTGGAGCTAAGTGACAATAAGATACTGTGGCTGTTCAGTGACACCTGGATTGGCGACATTGTGAATGGTCAGCACAAGAATGCGACGATTGTCAATAACTCAATTGCGATTCAGCGGGGAAAAGACCCATCAAATGCTACCGTTGAATTTTTCTGGGGGACAACGAAGGACGGAAAGCCGGCTGCTTTTATCACGCCTGCCGACGGCGTCGGCTGGTTCTGGGTATTTCACGGCGTCGCTGCTGATGGGAAGCTGTATCTTTTTCTTATGCAGATAGTTAAAAAGGAGGCGCCTAAAGATTCTATTTTTGGATTTAAGTCGATCGGGACCTGGCTGGCGGCGGTGGAAAATCCAGACGAGAACCCAAAACAATGGCAGGTCAGGCAATATAAAATTCCGCGGGAACGGTTTTCAGAAAAAGGGGATTTGTTTTTTGGTTCCGCTATTATGAAAGATGGTGACTTTGTCTATATCTACGGCGGTAATGAGGACTGGAAAAAGGGCATAGGCGGGCGAAGTATGATAGTTGCGCGTGTGCAGCCGGATAAAATTACAGATTTTAGCAAGTGGCGTTTTTATAGTGACGGGCAGTGGAAAAGCGATGTGAACGGTATATCAGGCCTTTTTGATGGGATAGCAACGGAGTATTCGGTAAGTTTCCAGCCAGGTCTGAAAAAGTATGTGGCGATTTATACAGAAATCGGGATGTCAAAGAATATCCTGATGCGTTTTTCGCCGACGCCGGTTGGGCCGTGGAGTCAGCCGAGTAAGGTCTATGAGTGTCCCGAATACAACTGGCACAAAACCTATTTTTGCTACGCAGCCAAGGGCCACCAGGAGATTTCCAAGCCGGATGAGCTTATAATTACTTATGTCTGCAACTCGACCGACTTCTGGCAAATGGTCCGCGATGCCCGCATTTACTACCCACGATTTTTAAGGATTAAATTTGCTGTTCAAGAACACCAGTAAAAAGGAGAAGATTCAGAGGTCAACCTTAGATTCCTATGAAAGTGAGGTAATGGTTATGGATAAGTTGTATGAGAATTCGGAGACGGGTTGTTGTCCGAGGTTTGAGCCGGGGCCGTGGGACCAAAAAGAGGTAACGTTCAAGGACAAATTATTTATCAAAGACCACGTGACAAGTTTCTTTCACATCCCGCTGAACTTTGGCAAAGTTATGGTGAGAAATATGGAAAGGATTGTCCAGGCGGGTGCGCTTGCGGAAAAGCCGCTTATGCTCGTGGATGAAAAATCGCTGTGGGGTGCGGATGTTTACATCGCCGTCAGCAAGGCGATACCGGGTGCGGAAATGGCAAGTATATCCGGCACCTTTTTGACGAAGGTTTTTGAAGGGCCATATAAGAATATCCGCAACTGGGTAAAAGAGATGATGGATTATGTTGCATCGAAGGGAAAGCAACTCCAGAAGCTGTACTTTTTCTATACTACCTGCCCGAAGTGCGCGAAGTTCTATGGCAAGAACTACACGGTGATATTGGCACAGGTTTGAGGGGAAGGGATGAATTAAGAATGTAGAATGTCGAATTAAGAATTTCTAACGAGATGAGTTTTTACGTTATCAAAGGTCAGAGATTGCCGCGCCCCCGCCGTTTTGCTTCGCAAAAGCGAGGCAGCGGGGGCCCGCAATGACATTCTTTTTGTTAGAAGCTCTAAGAAACAGATGGAGAGGATTACAGGGTTATTCTGAAGTCTGTGTATTTGGGATTTGGAGGCGCATCCTCGATTTGAGTTTGCTGGATGTAGCCGGCAAAAGAGGTTTTTATTTCGTAAATACATCTATTTATATCTTCGGGTTTTCCCTGGGCGAGCATCTCAACGCCGCCATCAGGTGAGTTGCGGACAAAGCCGGTCAACTGATGTCGATTGGCAATCCTGTGTGTGGTGAAGCGAAAACCGATGCCCTGCACCTGGCCGGAAAAGATTATGTGTTTGGCGGTCTGGTCCATATTCGTATCTCGTCGTTCGTAGCTCGTGGTTCGTGAATCGTGGTTCGTGAATCGTATCTCGAACAACGCACGACGAATCACGAACTAATTCTGCCACAATCAGCACCGGCGGCTATATTAACCTGATGGAGCTTTTGGTGCAAGGGATAGTCTCCTTTTTATGATTTTCAATTCGCAAAACCAGCCAAGATATTGTAAAATCAAGTAGTTCGTAGTTTGTAGTTGTTGGTTCGTAGTTGTGGAGGCGTATGGCCGAGAGCAAAAGATTGCAGCCGCCGTTAAGCGAAAAAATGGTGCGGGAGCTTCGGGCGGGTGACGAGGTTCTCATTAGCGGAGTTGTCTATACCGCTCGTGATGTGGCGCATAAGAGATTGTGTGAGCTGATAGAAGCAGGCCGGAAGCTGCCGTTTCCGCTCGAAGGGGCGATTATTTATTTCGTCGGCCCAACGCCTGCTCGCCCTGGAAGGGCAATCGGCGCTGCCGGTCCAACCACTTCATCGAGGATGGATTCTTTCAGTCCAAAGCTGATTGCCAACGGTCTTAAAGCAATGATTGGAAAAGGATATCGCGGCAGCGAAGTTAGAGATGCTCTCAAAAGATACACTGCGGTTCATCTTTCAACCATCGGCGGAGCAGGTGCGCTATTGAGCAGGCATATTGTCGCGGCGGAAGTAATCGCCTACGAAGACCTCGGAACCGAAGCCATACAGAAACTGGAGGTAATTGACTTTCCCGCCATTGTGGCGTATGACTGTTACGGAGATACGGTTTATAAGGAGTTACATAGTTGAAGGTCGCATTAATCGGTTTATTGCAGTCCGGCAAAAGCACTATCCTGTCGGCCATCAGCGGCAAGGCAATGCCTCCCGTTGGTTTGACTGCGATTGAAGAGGTAATTGTGCCAGTGCCGGATGAACGGCTCGATTGGTTAGCCAGGTATCACAAGCCAAAGAAGACAACACACGCGACAATTGACTGCCTTGACCTGCCGGGTTTTAACTTTACCGACGACCACGGCCGAGCGGCTGCGAGACGGCTGATTGGTCAAATAAGGACCGTTGATATGCTCGTTATGGTGGTGCGGGCATTTGAAAATCCGGCGGTGCCGCCCTATCGGGAAGCAATCGACCCCGCCAGAGATTTGACAGAACTGCGGACCGAGCTATTGCTTTCCGATTTGGAGCTTGTAACCACACGGATAGAAAACCTCGAGAAACAGGCCCATAAGCCCACAAAAACCCAGCCACAGGATAAGGCGGAGCTGGCCCTGCAAAAAAAGTTGCAGGAGACAATCGAAGCAGAAAAACCAATCAGCACAGCCATCGAAACCGATGCCCAGCGAGAGATAATTAAGTCTCTTGGATTTCTGACCTTAAAACCGATTGCAGTCGCAGTCAATGTTGGCGAAAATCAATTAGATAAAAAATTCGACTTTAACGCGCGGCTTGACAGTTCTGTGCCGGTTACAACGATGTGTGCCGAGCTGGAATATGAGCTGGCGCAACTGGACGCCGGCAGCAGGCCAGAATTTATGGCGAGCTTGGGTATTACCGAGCCGGCGGCAAATAAATTCGTCAAAAGCTGCTATTTGGCAGCGGGTTTAATTAGCTTTTTAACGGTTGTATCAGATGAGCTTCGCGCCTGGCCCATAAAAAAGGGCACCACCGCACTTGACGCGGCCGGCAAAGTACATACCGATATTAAGCGAGGGTTTATAAGAGCTGAAACTATGGCCTTTGACGACCTCAAAACTCTCGGCAGCGAAAAGGCGGTCAAAGCGGCAGGTAAAGTTCGGCTCGAAGGCAAAGATTACATCGTCCGGGATGGTGACATCATCAATTTCAGATTCAATGTGTAACCTGGCAGGACTACAGGGCAGTGCTTGCGAACCAGCTCTTCAAATTATTCTTTGCCGCTTCAGCAGCGGTTCTTATTTCATCGTGCTCAGATTCAAAAACCTCCGAGGCCACGGTAGTCTATACATACAAAGTCGTTAAGGATTACCCTCACGACCGGGAAGCTTTCACGGAAGGTCTGGCATTTGAAAATGGTTTCCTCTATGAAGGCACAGGACTTAATGGAAGCTCAACATTGCGCAAAGTGGCATTAGAGACCGGCAACATTTTGCAATTGCACAAACTGCCGGCCGAATTCTTCGGGGAAGGAGTGACCATTTACAGGGACAGGATAATCCAGCTGACCTACAGGTCGAACGTCGGCTTCGTCTATAACAAAGACAGTTTCGAATTGCTGCAAAAATTCGATTATCCGACTGAGGGCTGGGGCCTTACAAACGATGGAAAGCACCTGATTATGAGCGACGGCACATCGGCGTTGTATTTTCTGGACCCCCAGACATTTAGAGAAGTTAGTCGTATTAATGTGCACGATAAGAACGGTCCTGTGAGCGGCCTCAACGAGCTGGAATACGTCAAGGGCGAAATCTACGCTAATGTCTGGCCGACAGAACGCATCGCACGGATCGACCCCGGAACGGGCAGTGTCGTCGGCTGGATATACCTGAAAGGGCTTTCAAATCTGCCGAACGAGAACCGAGACAATGTTCTTAACGGCATCGCTTATGACCCTGCAGGCGACCGGTTATTCGTGACCGGAAAATTTTGGCCCAAACTCTTTGAAATAAAACTTGTTCTCCTGAACTATTGAACTTTGAATAGCGAAATAAACTTTAAGCAAAAACCTCTACGGTTGTCATTCCGGCCTTGAGCCGGAATCCAGGGTTTTATGACTGGATTCCCGCCTGCGCGGGAATGACACGGGGAAGTAACTGTGTTTGTATAACCATTCAAACATCAATAATTATGGCAAAAGCAATGAATCTTTGCTATAAAGAGAATGTGTTCTGCTAATCAGAATAAGCCGGCGTATAAGAGTAAGGTTTTTGATGGAATAGTTTTATGAAGGCGGTTGTATTAACGGGTATCCGGCAGATGGAATTAACAGATTTGCCGGAACCAACTATAAAAAAAGACGATGATGTCCTGCTGAAGATTGAAAAGGCAGGCGTTTGCGGCTCCGACGTGCACTACTACGAAACCGGCAGAATCGGCTCGCAGGTTGTCAAATATCCTTTTATTGTAGGCCACGAGTGCACTGCAACGGTTAAGGCCGTCGGCAGGAAGGTCTCTCACGTTAAGGTTGACCAGCAGGTAGTAGTAGAGCCGGCTGTGTCCTGCCATAACTGCGACCAGTGTAAACGAGGCAGAGAGAATACTTGTTTTAATCTGCGTTTTCTCGGCACGCCGGGACAGGGTAACGGCTGCTTGTGTGAGTATATCATTATGCCCGAGGAAAACTGCTTTCCAATCAACGGCGTAATCACCCTTGAACAAGGAGTCTTGTGTGAACCGTTGGCCATTGCAGTATATTCTGTCAGACAGTCCGGGATGCCGGCAAACGCCGACGCAGCAATCCTGGGTGCGGGACCCATCGGCTTGAGCTGTCTTATTAGCGCAAAGGCAGAAAATGCAAAGGGCTGTTACGTTACCGAAATAGTCCCCGCAAGAATTCAGGCAGCAAAAAACGCCGGTGCAGCGTGGGTCGGTAATCCCGATAAGCAGAATGTGGTCAAAGAAATTCTTCAAAGGCAGCCGGCCGGAATGGATGTTGTCTTTGAGTGCGCCGGCCAGCAGGAGACAATCGACCAGGCCGTTGACCTGCTCAAGCCGGGCGGTAAATTGATGCTCGTAGGCATCCCGCGGATAGAAAGAATCTCTTTTGCAATCGACAAGATACGCAGAAAAGAAATAACCATTATTAATGTCAGAAGACAAAATAAATGCACACAAGCCGCCATTGATTTGGTAGCTTCCGGCAGGGTGAGTGTTGATTTTATGATAACGCACAGGTTCAAACTCGAACAAACCCAGGATGCCTTTGATATGGTCGCGGCGTATCGCGATGGCGTGGTTAAGGCCCTGATTGAATTTTAGACATATATGAGAAAGGCAAGTATTGTCAGCATCGGTAATGAGCTTCTTAGCGGCCAGACAACAGATACCAATGCTACATATCTAAGTGATAGACTGCTTTCAATCAGCATACCCGTTGTCAGCGTTTATACTATTGGTGATGATAAAGATGCAATTATACGGGCGTTTAATTTAGCGTGCAGCGAGGCCGATGTGGTCATAGCAACCGGCGGCTTAGGGCCGACCGATGATGATTTGACCCGCCAGGCGTTCGCAGAGTTCCTCGGTGTTGAATTGCAATTGCAGGATGAGCTTTTGCAGAAGATACGCGAATTTTTTGCCTGCCGAGACTTGCAAATGCCCGACAAAAATAAGATTCAGGCATATATACCTGCCGGTGCGGAAGCGATTGCGAACAATCTTGGCACGGCGCCAGGCATTATGGTCAGGGTAGGGGCGGTTCGCGAACCGCCCCTACTTATTGCTCTGCCGGGCGTGCCTTCGGAAATGAAGCAAATGTTTGAAGAATCGGTCCTTGCCCGGCTTCAGCGATTTGCCGGCGGACAGGCGGTGGCGGTTCGAAAACTAAAATGCTTCGGGGCAGGTGAGTCGGCAATCGCCGAAATGCTGGGGGATATGATGCAGCGTGGCAGAAACCCGCTAATCAACTGCACAGTCGGATACGGCGTAGTTACACTGCACATTATCGCAGCGGCGAAGGATAATGAGAAAGCCCGCCAGATGGCTGAAAATGACGAAAAATCACTGCGGAACATCCTTGGAAAGCTGGTCTATGGCACAGGAGAGCAAACGCTGGCCGAAGTGGTAGGCGAAAAATTAGCCCGCACTAATAAAACGCTCGCCGTAGCCGAATCCTGTACAGGCGGGACGTTGGCCAAGCTGCTAACCGATATTCCCGGAGCAAGCCGATATTTTATGTATGGCTGGGTCGTTTACAGCAACCGCGCTAAAGTCAGCGAACTCGGCGTGCCAGCCGATTTTATTGACAAATACGGCGCCGTCAGCGAGCAGGTCGCCCGGGCTATGGCTGAAGAGGCCAGAAGAAAAGCCGGAACAGATTTTGCAATCGCTATAACCGGTATAGCCGGTCCAGCCGGCGGAAGCGAACTAAAACCCGTAGGACTGGTATATGTTAGTGTGGATTCAAACAGCGGGTGCGAAACGAAGCGTTACAATTTTTCTCACGACAGGGATTTCATACGACTCCGGGCGGCACAGACGGCTCTAAATATGCTCCGGCTGCAACTGGACATTGACTAACCACCTCGATAATGTTATAATGATATAGCCCGAAGCTATTAAAATACGGGGTAAGTATGGCTAAAGAACGCAGACATTTGGGCGAAATACTTTACAAGGCCGGGCTGGTGGAAAAAGAGGCCCTGATTAACGCTATTAAAACCTCTAAAACCAGTAACAAACGGCTTGGTCAGGTATTGCTCGAATTGGGTCTGATAGATGATGAGACTCTGACCAAGGCAATTGCCAGGCAATTTGGGCTGGAATACATAAATTTAAACAACACTGTTATTCCTGCCGACGCAGCAAAGATTATTCCTGAAGAGCTTATACGAAAGCACAATGTCCTGCCGCTCGGGATGAATAACGGCAAGCTAAAATTGGTTATCAGCGACCCGTCAGACTTAGACACGATGGATGCAATCCGGTTTCGGCTCAACACCGAGCTGGAGTGCTATCTCGCCAACCCCACAAAAATTCGCTCCTATATCCAGGAGCGGTTTGAACAGACAAAAAAGGAAGAAGACGACCGGCTAAGACACAGCATCGACGCAACCGCTGCCGAGCTTGCCGAGGCCGGCCACGAGCTGCAGGCAGAAACGCTGCGTGCCCAGCTTGCCGGTCCAGACGATGACGCACCAATCATCAGATTGGTGAACCTGATAATAGATAGTGCTTACCATATGCGGGCAAGCGATATACACGTTGAGCCGATGGCTGACAGGGTGCGGATAAGATACCGTGTCGATGGCGTCTGTTTGGACAGAGATGCCATTCCCAAAAATATGCAGGCGCCGCTGATTGCCCGCCTGAAAATTCTATCCGGGATGGATATTGCGGAAAAGAGATTGCCGCAGGATGGTCGTATCAAACGGACAATCGGGGGGCAGGATATCGATTTTCGCGTTTCGGCTTTGCCGGGCAACCACGGCGAAAGCGTGGTGCTGCGAATCTTGCGCCGGGACGCCGTCAACATCGGCATCGAATCGCTGGGTTTTGAACAGGATAATTATGAGCAATTCCAGAAGATAATCAAAAGGCCCAACGGCATCTTCCTGGTTACAGGCCCCACCGGCAGCGGCAAAACCACAACGTTGTATGCGGCATTGCAGGAACTCAATAAGCCCGATAAGAAAATCGTTACCGCCGAAGACCCCGTCGAGTACAACTTTGACGGAATGAACCAGTGCCAGGTCAAGGAAGATATCGGTTTTACATTTGAAAGGATTCTGCGTTCGATGCTTCGCCAGGCGCCTAATATCATACTGGTCGGCGAGATTCGAGATGGAGTCGTGGCGGACATCGCAATCCAGGCAGCACTTACGGGACACCTGGTTTTCAGCACCTTGCACACTAATGACGCTCCAAGTGCTATTACGCGTCTGATAGATATGGGTGTTAAGCCGTTTCTTGTTGCCAGCTCCATCCAGGCCATTATGGCCCAGCGGCTTGTAAGAGTCATTTGCAGTAAATGTAAAGTGGTGGATGAGAACCCGAACCCAAACTACTTACAGGCGCTTAGACTTACCCCGCAGGACCTCGAAAAATACCCCATTTACAAAGGAGCCGGATGCAGTCAATGCCAGGGCACCGGCTATAAAGGCCGAATCGCAGTATTTGAAATGTTTGAAATGAATAACGAAATAAGGGAACTGGCCTTTGCGAAAGCACCTACGATGGAGATTAGAAGGGCAGCACGAGCAAGCGGAATGAGAACACTAATGGATGACGGCAAGATCAAGGTATTCAAAGGAACCACAACCCCAGCTGAAGTGGTGACCATAGCACAGACAGAAGAGACAATGGCAGATTGAGCAAAACGCAGTTAGTGGGAACTCTAAAATGACAACGGTTAATATGGACAGATTACTGCAGGCATGCGTTTCACAGGGTGCGTCGGATATCCATCTTGTTGTGGGGCGACCACCGGTATTGAGAATAGACGGACGACTCAGGTCGCTCGAGACCAAGGTTCTTGAACCTGAGGATACCGCAGCTTTAATGAAAAGCATTACTCCTGACCGAGGTCAGCAAGAACTGCAGGAAGAGGGCGGTACGGACTTCGGCTTTGCCTACGGTGATGCGGCACGATTTCGCGTCGCTGTTTTTCGGCAAAAAGGTAGTATTTCGCTGGTATTGCGCCTTATCCCGACAAAGATTATGAGCTTTGAGGAGATAGGTCTGCCTAAGATTTGCGCTGCTTTGTGCCGCCGGCCGAGAGGCCTGTTTCTGGTTACAGGCCCAACCGGAAGTGGAAAGACGACCACGCTGGCGTGTATGGTAAACTATATCAATGAAAACTTCGACCGCCATATTATAACGATTGAGGACCCCATAGAGTATTATCACACCCATAAAAAGTCTATTGTCAACCAGCGGGAAGTCGGCGTTGACGTCCCCAGTTTCGGCGAAGGCATAAGACGCGTCCTAAGAATGGACCCCGATGTGATTCTGGTCGGCGAATTGCGGGATTTGGAAACAATGGAGGGGGCTATTAGAGCTGCTGAAACCGGCCACCTTGTCTTTAGCACCGTGCACACCACAAGCGCTGCGGGAACGGTTACCAGAATTATTGACGTATTCCCGGTGAACCAACAGGAGCAGATACGGATTCAATTAAGCAGCAATTTGATAGCCGTTCTTAGCCAGGCGCTTTGTCCTCTGGCCGTCGGCAAAGGTAGAGTTGCAGCTTATGAATTTATGGTTGTAACCCCTGCCATTGCCAACCTTATTCGTGAAAACAAGACATATCGAATCGATTCGAGCATTCAGACCGGTAGAAAGCTGGGAATGCAACTTCTCGATGAGCATCTGTGGCAGCTTTATGATATCGGCAAAATCACGCTGGAGGAGATGCTGGATAATAGCCGCCAGCCGGGTGCGCTGCAGGATAAGGCTATGGCCAAGATGGCCACTATGAGGGGGGCAAAGGCAAAGAAAAAAGAGGCAGCACAGGAAATGGAGGATTTAGGACCTATCTTAAGAACGTAGTTCACAGCTAATCGGTGGGAGCCATTGCGAAATACCGGCAGGGAGTCAAGAGGGTGGCGTTTTTATGCCAGAAAACGAAGGAGGATGTTTTTCGACTATCGCAAGAATCTAATGGTAAACCTTGTCAAAAGTCCTAATAACTAAATGTCCAATTTATAATTTGTTTGCCAAACAGGTTTTAATGTTGTATAATACGGTTGGTTTAGAACGATACGGATTATAGGGAAAAATGCTTATGGCGAAAGATAAAACAACACAAACACTTCCTCCCATAGAGCAATTAAGGGGCAGAACGCTCGGCAGGGTCCTTATAAAAATGGGTGTTCTAAGCAGAGAGCAGGTCCACGAGTGCCTGAAAATCCAGAGTCAGCGGGGTGGGAAGGTCCGAATCGGCCAAGTTTTTCTTGAATTGGGTTTAGTCGATGAGAACCAGCTCCGGGCTGCGTTGGCGGCCCAGCGAGGAATGGAGTATGTAAGCATAGACGGCATTGACATTCTTGCTGACGTGGTCGAGAAGGTGCCGGCACAAATGGCAAAAACGTATCGCGTCGTCCCAATCGAATACAACAAAGAACAAAATGAGCTAACCGTCGCACTTGACAACCCTGATAACTTCAGAGCAACTGACGATTTAAGCACACTAATGGGATTTAAGGTTACCGCCAAGATAACTGACTCCGATGCGTTGGAAAAGGCCCTGACCAAATACTATGAGACGCAGGATGAAAATATCAGCGAACTGATAGATGAAATACAAAGCGACAGTTTCCTTGCGGAATTTGACGGCAGAAACCAGAGCATCGACCTGGATGAATTGAAGGAGCTTTCTGAGTCAAACCCTGTTAAGAAGCTGCTGAACCTGGTTTTGCTGCAGGCAATTCGTGATAAGGCCTCGGATGTTCATTTTGAGCCGTTCGAGAATGAATACAAGATGCGATACCGAATTGACGGCGTGCTTTACGAAATGATTCCTCCGCCAAAATACATTGCTGCGGCCCTTAGCTCCCGCATAAAGGTTATGGCAAGTCTGGACATCGCCGAGAGGCGCCTGCCACAGGATGGCCGAATATCCTTAACTGTCCAGGGCAATCCCGTTGATTTGCGCGTCAGCGTTCTGCCTACGATGTTCGGGGAAAGTGTTGTATTGCGTGTTCTCGACAGGTCTCAGGTCTCCTTTGATTTGGGGAAACTCGGGTTAAGGCCGGATGACCAGGAGGTGGTCCGTCGGCTTATTCGCAAGCCCAACGGTATTATAATTGTTACGGGTCCCACCGGCTGCGGCAAAACTACTACTCTTTACTCCGCATTGGGAGAACTTAATGACGTTGAGACGAAAATAATCACCACCGAAGACCCCATAGAGTATGACATCGACGGCCTTATTCAGGTTCAGATAAAACCAGATATCGGCCTTACCTTTGCGAGATGTCTGCGGTCAATTCTGCGTCAGGACCCTGACATCATCCTGGTTGGAGAGATACGTGACCTGGAGACGGCGGAAATCGCCGCCCAGGCGTCGCTGACAGGGCACGTGGTATTCACCACCTTACACACAAACGACGCTCCAAGTTCCATAGCCCGACTTCTGGATTTGGGAGTTGAGCCGTTCCTTCTTACCGCTACGCTCGAAGGTATCATCGGTCAGCGATTAGTTAGAAGGATATGTGAAAATTGCAAGACGCCCTTTCAGCCGAACGAAAGTCAGTTAAGCGAGTTACAACTTACTCCTGAGGATGTTAAGGGAAAGAAGTTTTATTATGGGCGAGGCTGCGAGAAGTGCAACAATACCGGCTATAGGGGACGAACGGGTATTTTTGAGATTATGACGTTCAATGATGAAGTGCGCGACCTGATTATGAATCAGGCCTCGACAGGTGTTTTGCGTGCGGCCGGGCAAAAAGCCGGTATGAAGCTGCTGCGTGATACCGGTCTGGCTGCAATCTATGACGGTATAACAACCATAGACGAGGTAATAAAGGAAACAAGTACAGAGGGATAAAAAGTAAGGATTGGCTGGTGTTAAGTTTGCAATGGCTAATTGTTAGTCCGTAGGAGGTATTGAAGATGCCTGTTTTCCAGTACATAGCGTTAGATGCACAGGGCGTGGAAGTAAAGAACGAAATCGAGGCCCTCAGCGAGAAGGAAGCGATAAGTAAAATCCGGAATATGGGATACTTTCCCACTAAGGTGCGAACGCGTGGCGTGGGGAAAAAGCCCACAGCAAAAGGATTCCTGCAGCCCAAGCGAAGGCGTGGCTCCGGCGGCAGGGTCAAGGTCAAATACATAGCTCAGTTCGCCAGGCAGCTTTCCACGCTCCAGGATGCGGGCTTACCGATTTTGCGGTCGCTTAGAATTCTTGAGGAGCAGCAAAGGTCGGGGACACTCAAGCGGGTCATCGGGTATGTAGCCGATGACATCGAGGGCGGCTCAACGCTCTCGGAAGCAATGGCCAGGTGCCCAAGGGCGTTTGACCGGCTGTTTGTCAGTATGGTTGCCGCCGGTGAGGCCGGCGGCGTGCTGGACCTGATTCTGTCGCGCGTAGCCGACTTTATGGAAAAAGCCCAGAAGCTTAAATCCCGAGTTAAAAGCGCAATGGTTTACCCCTGCGTGGTCTTGAGCGCAGCATTTTGTATTCTCCTTGGACTGATGACATACGTAATACCGCAGTTTAAGACGGTTCTTGAGGAGATGCTGGAAGGCCAGCCGTTGCACGTAGTAACGAGGACGGTGCTCGGAATAAGTCATTGGATTGCTTACCAATATGGCTTGTTTATTCTGCTGTCAGTCCCGTTTGGAGTAATCATTCTGCTGAAGATAATAAGGCGGTTTCGAACCGGCAGGTTAATCCTGGACACTATAAAGTTGAAACTGCCGGTGGTTGGCCAGCTCAGTAGTAAAGTGTCGATTACACGATGGACGAGAACTCTGGGGACATTGATAGGTGCAGGCGTGCCGATTCTGGACGCCCTTAACGTTTCGCGCGAGACAGCAGGAAACGAGGTCTTTGCCAATACGCTCTCCAACGTTCACAACTCCATCAGGCAGGGCGACACTTTTGCAGGGCCGCTACGGCAGTCCAAAACCGTTGACCTGATTGTCTCCAATATGGTTGCCGTGGGCGAAGAGACAGGCGACCTGGATAAAATGCTTCTTAAGGTTGCCGACAACTATGACGAGCAGGTTGACGTGCTGGTTGCTTCGTTAATGTCACTGCTTGAGCCGATTATGATTCTCTGCCTGGGCAGCATTGTTCTGACTATTGTTCTATCGGTGTTTTTGCCTATGATACAGGTTATCACAGGCCTGAGCGCTCAGACTTAAGCGCCGCCTGGTAAAGCGTAAACTAACAAAATTCAAATAAAAAAAGGAGAAAAAAATGAAAACGATTATTAAACAATCCAGAAGAAAAGCGGCCTTTACCATTGTAGAGCTTCTGACGGTTATGAGCATTATTGTGATTCTCATAGGCCTTCTTGTGCCGGCTCTCAATAAGGCCAAGAAATACGCCAGAGATGTAAAACAAAGGACCCAGCTCCACGCTATCGATGCTGCCATAGAACTTTTCAATAGTGAGCAGGATGCTTACCCGCCTTCAGGTGCAAAAGATGAAGCGCCGCCGCCTGCTCAGTACAATAGCCGGACGGATTACTGCGGGGCGATGAAACTTGCTGAGGCGATGATGGGCCAGGATTTGCTGGGTTTTCATCCGGAGTCGGCCTTTAGAAGTGATGGCACCACAGACGGTACTGCTAACACTCACCTTTATACGAAATTAACTTTGAACGCCAGAAAAGGGCCCTATCTACAGCTTGAAAATGCCAATGCTTACAAGCTCGGTGATTTGTACTGGGAACAAGGAATGACTACAGGACCATATAATGCGGATTTGTTTGTCTTGTGCGACGTCTATAACCGTGTTACGAACAAGAGCAACGGCAAAAAAGTTGGTATGCCCATACTTTATTACAAGGCAAATACAGCAAGCACTGAGCATGACCTTACGGACCCTGACAACCCCAATAATATCTACAATTATTTAGATAATTATGAGCTGGTCGCACTTGGTCTGCCGGGACAAAAACCGCCTCCAACGGGGCCTACACATGACCTTATCGACCCCAGCCCTAAAAGGTTCTATCTGAACACAATAAATGACCAGATTACCCTCATTTCAAGACCTTACAGGGCGGATTCCTATATCCTGATTTCTGCAGGATATGACGGTGAATACGGCACGGCTGACGATATATGCAATTTTGAGTGGAAATACAAACCACTACCGTAGAAAGCAGTTCGGCAGACAGAACTGCATTGCCGCAGGTTACTGCGACTGGTGGCAAAGGTTTGCAGAAAAGGTATGGTTTTTTAATGAATGCGCTGTGTAGAAAAGACCCGCTGTCATTTCGACCGAAGCGTCCCCAAGGGACGCGAAGCGGAGAAATCCCTTCAAAAACAGATTTCTCGGCTCGTCTGCGGCCCGCTCGAAATGACATCCTCGAATCTTTTCTGCCCAGCATAATAAACGCTTAACGAATGGAGGAAGTGATGAGCAGAAGATTGATAGTTACTGGAGTAGTAATGGTTATGCTATTAGCTGCCAATTACATACAGGCCGAAGATTGCCGGATTGTGAACGGAAGCTTCGAGGACGACGGCTGGATAACCGATATCACGGTAAAAGAGCCAAACGGCTGGGATGTAAATGTCCCGGCAGGCAAATTCGGCGGATATGTGAAGAAGGACTGGAGCGACCCCAACTTCAATCTGACTTTGTTTTCGCAGCGTTGGGCAGTATTTAACATTAATGACAAAGTAGTGGTCTCTCAGCAAGTGAACCTGACAGGTATTGACGAAGTAATTTTTGACCTGAAACTGGCTACTTATCCGAACAATTACCTTTACCCGTGGGACCCGGCTAAATGCACCGCGGTTGTGCTTATTGACAGCAATGCGGTCTGGGAGTCGAACAGTGTGGGAACTGATGTAAGAGGCGAATACTTTGACCAAACCTACACTGTAGAGAGCAAATACAAAGATGGTCAGCCGCACCTATTGTCATTTGGCATCAGGGTAAATGTGGCAGAAAAGTTGTCGCCCAATTACATTACACACTGGGATTACATCGAGTGCATTATTTACTGTGGAGGCGGCGGTCTTTTAGCCGGTGATTTTAACCGCGATTGCTTTGTCGATGCAAACGATTTGGAACTGCTGACGGACGTATGGCTGGATGAAGTAGAACCGAATGATAAATATAACTTGTTCCACGGCGACGATTCGGGCGGCCACGGCACTATCAATTTTCTCGACTTCGCAATCTTCGCCGATACGTGGCTGGGCAGCAGCTACATCGAAGGCCCGTAAACTGCCGGCACTAACAAATAAAAAAATTAAACAGGGATAGTGCTATGAATCATAAAAACAAAGGACTTGTCCGCCATACTTGTGGCGGGTTTACGCTTGTGGAGCTGTTAATAACGCTGGCGATAATCTCACTGCTGGTCGGGCTGCTTCTGCCGGCGTTAAGTGCGGTGCGCAAGGCCGCAAGAGAAGCAAAACAGCGAGCACAGCTTACCACTATTGAGCTGGCCATTAGCGCCTTCAAGAATGATTGCGGTGATTATCCACCGTCTATGTGGGAACCACCGCCACGCAACAATTATTGTGGCTCACAAAAACTCTCTGAAGCCCTTCTGGGCTGGGACCTGATGGGTTTTCATCCAAAGTCGGCCTGGGGTGCGGATGGTTGTTATCTTCCTCCACCAGCCAATAATTTTGTGTATCTTAATACCGACCAGAATTTGAGCGAGAGAAAAGGTCCATATCTGGAGCTTGCAACCGCAAATGCGTTTCGGCTGGGTATCAGCGCAGCGGGTAAGCGGGATGGACTGTTTGAAAGCACCAACCCGTTGTCTCCCGATAGGTATGTAATCTGCGATGTATTTGGCGTAAAGAAGATAACCCTTGCTACGGGAAAGACTGCTACCGCAGGAATGCCAATTCTTTATTACAAAGCCAACACTTCCAGCAAGAGCATAAACAATAACCCCCCTGATTTCATCAATCTAATTTACAATGTCCTGGACAATGTTGACCTTCTTTTTGTAAAAGAGCAGGAAGACCGTATCAAGCATGGAAATACGCGTATATGGAATCCGCTGTCTGATGATACTGGTAACTTTCAGTTTTTCTATAATTATTATATCAAAGACCCGAAAGTAACGGCGAGGCCCTGGCCTTACAGGCCCGATTCTTACATATTGATTTCAGCGGGGGCGGATGGCTTTTACGGCACCGAAGACGACATCCGCAACTTTGGCTACTAAACCTCCATCCACACCCAATTTTAAGCGAGCTGAAGCAGTTTTTAGTTCGTAGTTCGTGGTTCATATTTCAGAATTAAAAGAAATGTTATGAAAAGTCATGAATACAATGCGGGCTTTACCCTTGTCGAGATGCTGATTGTCGTGGCTATAATTGCGCTCCTGGCCACAATGGTGGTCGGCCTCGCTGCTCGTATCGATAATCAGTCCAAAGAAAGGGCCCTCAAATCTACTTTTGCTCTGCTGGATTCTGCACTTCAGGAATATTACGAGTACACGGGTGAATTCCCGGTAGCGGACAACGCCGACCCCGATCTAAACTCTGAAATACTTTACGCTGCGCTTGATTCCGTACCTCCCTCTCGAACGATATTGGAAAAGGTCAACAGTTCTCTAATACAGA
>Ga0315295_10001735_pt1 | contig 18652 bp, 16 predicted proteins | sample YL17G14_0_MG_FD_204453 | JGI IMG/M metagenome (GOLD analysis project Ga0315295, IMG submission 204453) | Sediment microbial communities from Yellowstone Lake, YNP, Wyoming, USA - YL17G14_0 | ecosystem: Environmental > Aquatic > Freshwater > Lake > Sediment | place: USA: Wyoming | collected... | reverse complement strand
GAATAGGCCTGGCGCCACTGAATACTACCGCACCATCACGAGACATTTAGCTCCCTGCTCCGCGGAACGGAAATTCTTGAACACCGGAGAATGAGTTTAGCACAGCAACCCCCTGCCGAGGATGCCGATCCATCCGTTTGTTCGTTTCTGAAGTGGTTGGGCGCCCTACAACCAAACCAAGGCGCGTCCTCAGATATAATACATCTCCGCCGGGTTCTTCGTGCGCAGCTGGTCGAGCGTGTAGCTCTTGGTCTTTTCCTCGAGGGTCCCGCTGATCTCGGCCCACACCTGCTTGAGGCGCCGGCCGCTGCGACCGTGGAAATTGCCGCTCAGGTGGAGGCAGCCGCCCTCGACCGCCAGCAGGATGTCGTGCAGGGAGATCTCCTCGGGCGCGCGCGCGAGCCGGTAGCCGCCCAGGTTGCCGCGCTGGCTGGTGATGAGCCCGTGCGTGCGGAGCTTGCCGAGGATCTGCGCGAGGAAATTGGCGGGCACGGCCTCCGCCTGCGCCAGGTGCCCGATCTGGGCGAGTTTGCCCGAGCCGTGCAACCGCGCCAACTCCGCCATGACGCGGCAGGCATAGTCGACTTTGACGGAAATCTTCACGGGAGGGGGGGGGCCGGGATTGTCATGGCGCCAACCAATCTCCGGTTCCGGTCATTCTGAGCGCAGCGAAGAATCCATGTGTTCGCGGATGATATCATGATCGATGCCATGGATTCTTCACTTCGTTCAGAATGACAACCCATTTGAAGTCGCAGACTAGACGTCGCCTCCGGCCGGGCAACATATTTGGCGGCGCGTGGACGTCAGATGACATAGTCGCCATTCTCGGCCTTCACAACCTCGCGGGGCGGATGCAGCATGCCGGCCGCCACCGTGGCGTTGGTGCCCGGCTCGATGAGAATGAAGGAGCCGGTGAGCCGGTTGTCCGCGTAGCTGTCGAACACCAGCGGCCTGGCCGCGCGGAGGCGGACCTGGCCGAGGTCGTTCACCACCAGCTCCGCGGGTCCCGGCTCGGGGTCGAACGTGCTCAGGTTGAGCCGGTGCGTGATTTCCGTGACGGCGACCTGCACGGTCTGCGTGGTGTGCTTGAGAAAATATTTTTTGCCCGGCCGGAGGGGGCGCGGGTGCATCCAGCAGATTTCCGCGTGGAGGTCGCTGCTGGCGCCGGGCAGGTCGTCGAGGCCGATGAGCATCGAGCCGCGGCTGAGGTCGATGTCGTGCTCCAACACGAGCGTGACCGACTGCGGGCAGAACGCCTCGGACACGGGGCCGTCGTAGGTCCAGATCTGCTTCACCCTCGTCGCGATGCCGGCGGGCAGGGCGACGACCTTCTGGCCGGGGCGGACGATGCCGCCGGCGATCTGGCCGCTGAAGCCGCGGAAGTCGTGCAGCGCGGGGTTGGTCGGATTGTGCGGACGGTTGACCCACTGCACCGGGAAGCGGAAGCCGCTGAGGTTCCAGTCGCTCGCGATGTGCACCGACTCGAGGTGGCCGAGCAGCGTCGGGCCCGCATACCACGGCGTGGCCGCCGAGGGCGTGACGACATTGTCGCCGTTGAGCGCGCTGAGGGGGATGAACTTCACGTCCTTGATGGCGAGCCGCGGCAGGAATTCCTCGAACTGCGCACGGATCTCGAGGAAGCGTGCCTCGCTCCAGCCGACGAGGTCCATCTTGTTGATCGCGACGACGAGATGCGGGATGCGCAGCAACGAGGCGAGGGCGGTGTGGCGGCGGCTCTGCTCGATGACGCCGGTGCGCGCGTCGACCAGAATAATGGAGAGGTTGGAGAGCGACGCCCCCGTCACCATGTTGCGCGTGTATTGGACGTGGCCCGGGGTGTCCGCGATGATGAACTTGCGGCGTGGCGTGGCGAAGTAGCGGTAGGCGACGTCGATGGTGATGCCCTGCTCGCGCTCGGCGCGGAGACCGTCGGTGAGGTTGGCGAGGTTGATCTGGCCGCCGCCGGTGATGTCGGCGGAGCGCTCGAGCGCCTCGAGCTGGTCCTCCATCAGTGACTTCGAGTCGTAAAGCAGGCGGCCGATGAGCGTGGACTTGCCGTCGTCGACGCTGCCGCAGGTGTTGAAGCGGAGGATGTCGACGGGAATGGCCACGGGCGGGGCGGAAAGGGTGTCGTCGGTGAACATCAGAAATAACCCGCCTTCTTGCGGTCCTCCATCGCGGCCTCCGAGGCCCGGTCGTCGGCGCGCGAGCCGCGCTCGGTGACGCGGGCGGCGGCGATCTCGGCGATGATGTCGTCCACGTCCTCCGCCGGTGACTCGACGAGGCCGGTGCTGATGATGTCGCCGATGGTGCGCACGCGCACGGTGAGCTCACGCACCTCCTCGTGGGGCCGTGGCGGGACGAGGTGGTTGGCGGGCAGCCATTGGCCGCCGCGGCGCACCGCCCGGCGGTGGTGGCTGAAATAGATCGACGGCACCTCCAGCCGCTCGCGCCTGATGTATTCCCATACGTCCATCTCCGTCCAGTTGCTCAGCGGGAAAACGCGCATGTTCTCGCCCGGGTTAAGCCGGCCGTTGTAGAGGTTCCAGATCTCAGGCCGCTGGTTCTTCGGGTCCCACTGCCCGAAGCTGTCGCGGAAGCTGAAGAAGCGCTCCTTGGCGCGGGCCTTCTCCTCGTCGCGCCGCGCGCCGCCGATGCAGCAGTCGAAGCGGAACTCCTCGATCGCCGCGAGCAGCACGGGGATTTGCAGGCGGTTGCGGCTGATCTCGCCCGGCGCGGGTGCGGCGATGCCCCGGGCGATCGCGTCCTCGACGGTGCGGACGATGAGCTTGGCGCCGAGCTGCTGCGCGCGGCGGTCGCGGAACTCGTTCAGCTCGGGAAAATGGTGGCCAGTGTCGATGTTGAGCAGCGGCGTCGGCAGCTCGGACGGGCGGAACGCCTTTTCCGCGAGGCGCAGCAGACAGAGGGAATCCTTGCCGCCGGAAAAGAGCAGCGCCGGCCGTTCGAACTCGCCGGCGACCTCGCGCATGAGGTGGATCGCCTCGGTCTCAAGGTGCTGCAAATGGTCCAGATGATAGGAAGGCATGGTGCGAGGGTAAGGCCGTCACCCGGGGGCGAAGCGGCCGGAGGACTCAGGCGTTGACCGCCTGCCTGCCCCACACGGCGTGCAGGCCGCACTCGCGCTTCTCCTCGGCCTTGGCCGGATCGAAGTAGTCCCATTCGTTGGGCAGCCGGTGCGCCGCGAGGTAGGCCGCGAGATCGGCGTCGCGGGCATGGAAGAGCGGGCTGACCTTGAGCGTGCCGAAATTCCCGTCGCGCGTCACGATGTCGAGCCCGGCGCGGTTGGGATTCTGGACCGCGCGGAGGGCGGTGAGCCAGACGGTGGGCGCGAGCTCGCGCATGCCGCGCCGGAACGGCTCGAGTTTCATCACGGCGCTGAACTGCTTCAGCCCCGCCTCGTCGCCGGGCGCTGGGAGGGGTCCGCACCGGGCGTCGCGGTGCGCGGGCGTGAGACGCGGCAGGTAGGGCCGGAGGTTGAGGCCGAGGCGTGCGCGCAGCACCTCGGCGTGCCGGTAGGTCGCGGGGCGGTTGTAGCCGTGGTCGACCCACAACACCGGGATATCGGGCTGCACCGACACCGCGAGGTGGAGGATGACCGCCTCGTAGGGGCGGAAGTTGGTCGAGACGACGGCGCGGCCGCCGGCCTGGGCGACGGCCCAGCGCACGATCTCCAGCGGCGGCAGCGCGCGCAGCGCTTGATTCCAGCGAACAATGGTGGCGGGATTCATGACAGCGGGGCCGCGGGCGACGGAGCGGCATCCCCGGCTGCTCCCACCGGTATTTGTTCGGGCAACACAATCCGCGAACAAAAGTCGCCGAAGCGTTCGCCAGGCAGCCGCTCGTTTTTCCAGCGGACCAGCGGCGGGCGCAGTTCGTGGAGGATGTCCTCGGCCTTGACGCTGGCGCGGTATTCGCGGTTGAGGCGCGTCGTGCCGGCGTTGCCGCCGAGGTAGAGGTTGTATTTGCCCGGCGCCTTCCCGACTAAGCCGATCTCGGCCATGTAGGGGCGCGCGCAGCCGTTGGGGCAGCCGGTCATGCGGATGATGATCTCCTCGTCGACGAGGCCGAGCTCGGCGAGCAGGCCCTCGATCTTTTCCAGGAGACCCGGCAGGAAGCGCTCGCTCTCGGCGAGGCCGAGGCCGCAGGTCGGCAGCGACGGGCACGCCATCGAGGCGCGGCGGATGGCGCCGGCCTGGTTCTCGACCGGGATGCCATGCTCGGCCAGCAGCGAGGTGATGCCGCCCTTCTGCGCGGGGGCGACGCCGGCGAGCAGGAGGTTCTGCGAGGGGGTGAGGCACACCTCGGGGCGGAAATATCGGACGATGCGGCGGAGCGCGGTCTTCAGCTGGCGCGCCGGCGTGTCCTTGATCCGGCCGGCCTCGACGTAGAGGCCGAGGAACCAGCGGCCGTCGGCCTGCCGGTGCCAGCCAAACAGATCGCCCTGTCGGGTGAAGTTCATCGGGCGGGCCGGGGCGAGCGTCAGGCCCGCCCGCCGCTCGACCTCGTTGCGGAACCAGCCGGCGCCGCGCTCCTCGATCACATACTTGAGGCGGGCGTGCCGGCGGTTGGTGCGGTCGCCGGCGTCGCGGTAGGCGGTGATGACAGCCTTGGCGACGCCGACGATCTCCTCCGGCGCGATGAAGCCCAGCACGTCGGCTGTGCGCGGGAAGGTCTCCTTGTTGCCGTGGCTCATGCCGAGGCCGCCACCGCACAGCACGTTGTAGCCAAGCACGCGCGCGGGGTCAGCCGGGTCGGCGATGGCGACGAAGCCGAGGCAGTTGGTGAAGACATCGGTGTCGTTCAGCGGCGGGATGGCGAACGCGACCTTGAATTTCCTCGGCAGGTAGGTTTTCCCGTAAAGCGGGTCCGCGAACGCCTGCTTCTCCGCCAGGGCCAGCTTCAGCGGCTCGCCGTCGATCCAGATGGCGTGGTAGGCCGCGGTCGCCGGCAGCAGGGCGGCGTCGACGCGGCGGGCGTCCTCCATCACGCGCCCGGCCAGGGCGCTGGTGGCGGGCGTGGGCGGCGCCATGACGTTGCGGTTCACGTCGCCGCAGGCCGCGATCGTCGTGCACAGCGCGTCGTTGAGGCCCTGCATCAGCGGCCCGAGCTTTTCCTTCACCACGCCGTGCCACTGGAAGGACTGGCGTGAGGTGATGCGCAGCGACTGGTTGCCGTGGCGCTCAGCAAGGTCGTCGAACGCGAGGTATTGGTCCGGCGGGATGATGCCGCCCGGGATGCGGGCGCGGATCATCATGAGGTATTGCTTGCCGGTCTTGCGCTTGTCGCGGTCGTCCTGCTGATAGATGCCGTGAAACTTGAGGAACTGCTCGTCGTCCGCCGAGAAACAGGCCCGCGCCGGATCCGCCAGGGTCTCGGCCAGCGTGCCCCCCAGGGTGGGGTCGCTCTGCTTGAGAACCTCGTTCTTGCTCAGCGGGGTGGTGGGATCGGCGGACATGTCACAGAGAAGGCTTGATTCCTGCACTTACGGCGTAAAGTCTATTAGTTGTCATATTGACTTAAGAACTCATGTATAATTTTCCCCAGTCCCGCGACGGTTTTGTCTGGCTCGTCGGAGCCGGCCCGGGCGCGGCCGACCTCATTACCTTGCGGGGGCTCAGGCTTTTGCAAAAGGCGGAGGCTGTGGTGTGCGATGACCTGGTCAACCGCGATCTGCTGGCCCACTGTCCGGCGGGCTGCGAGAGGCATTTTGTCGGCAAACGGGCCGGCCTCCACGGTGCCTCCCAATCCCAGATCAACGCCCTGCTGGTCGCCCTGGCGGGCGCCGGCAAAAAGGTCGTGCGCCTGAAGGGCGGCGATCCGCTCATCTTCGGCCGCGCCGGCGAGGAGATGTCGACCCTGCGCGCGGCGGGCATACCTTTTGCCATCGTGCCGGGCGTGACCGCCGCGACCGCGGCCAGCGCCGCCGCCGGCCTGCCGCTCACGCACCGCGATCATTCGTCGGCCGTCGTGTTTGTCACCGGCCACCAGTGCGCGGCCAACACCAACGCGCTCGACTGGGCCGCGCTCGCGCAGCTCCGCGCGACCCTCTGCTTCTACATGGGCGTGCGCCGCCTGCCCGAGATCGCCCGCAATCTGCGCGGCCACGGGATGGCCGACGACATGCCGCTCGCGGTCATCAGCGAGGCCTCGCTGCCGGCGCAGAAAATACTCACCGGCATGCTGCGCGACGCCGAGGAACTTTCCGCCGGCCTCGCGGGCCAGCCCGCGCTTGTCGTCGTGGGCGAGGTCGTGCGCCAGGCGCACTTTGCGGCGGAACTGCCGCAGCTGCACGCGCAGGCGATGAATATGTAGGTAGGGCGGATTGGTTCTGAGTGGCTGCGGCTTCCAGCCGCAGAGCTCCACGCGCCATGGGTTCGATGCCCCGATCTGCCAGCCAGCCGAATGCTTTGGCTTGGGTGGAGGCGGGACTATCAGTCCCGCGGATTTCCGGCTGCGTTGCCCATGCCTCGGGGGGGCAAGAAACCCACCGGCTGGAAGCCGGTGCCACGCCCAACTCACGCCAGCGGCACCGCCGCGCGCCAGCGGTCCGCCAGGATCTCGAGCAAGAGGGGATGCACCCCGACCAGCGCGGTCGGCTGCGTCTTCAGCTTGGGATGCTTCGCTTCCGCGGCGCGGCAGATTTTCGCCACGTCGCCGTCCTTCCCGGCGTGACGGCCGGCGGACAAAAACTGCATCGCGACAATCACGCGGCCCTCGCTCCACGGCGGCGTGGCCAGCAGGTCCGCGAGCAGGGGTTTGCAGAAATCATATTCCGGCTCGGGACGCCGCTCCATGCTGCACGGCGCCACGGCGGTCACGCGTGCGCCGAGGCGCGCCGCCAGCTGCTTGGCCAGCGCGTTGCGCACGGCGGTGACGGCCGCGACCGGGCTGCCGTGGTCCACCAGCGCCACGCGGGCCGGCTCCACGCCGAGCTGCGCGACGACGTGTTCCGCGAGGATCTGCGCCAGGCGCTCGTCGCCGGGGGTGAAGAGCGGGGCGGCGAGGGTGACGCGCAGCGCGGGATGCTTCTCGCGCAGGCGCGCGACGTGCTCGGGGATGTATTCCGCCAGCGCCTTGCTTGGACCGAAGAACAGGGGAATGATCGTGAATTCGCCGCGGTTGGCCGCGAGCCGGCGCTCCATGACGGGCAGCAGCAGCTTGGCCGGCGACCCGTCGAGCAGCTTCGGGTCGATGCCCGAGGAATGCAGCAGCGACACCGGCTCGACCTTCTGCCCCAGCCGCGCGCAAAGCCGCGCCGCCAGCTTGCGCAGGGCGAGCGTGGCGGCGGGCTCCAGGGAGCCGTTGTCAACGAGCAGGGTCAGCGGGCCGGCGGGCATGGGTGGTCTTGGTGTGGAAATGCAATGCCCGATGTCGATTCAACACACCCCGCCCTGTCGGACACCCCTCTTGATAGAGGGGACTTCGGCTGCGTAAATCTTAAATCCCCTCGATGAAGAGGGGTGGCGCGCAGCGACGGGGTATGTGGGTTAGACATGGTTCAGGGTTCCAGCCCCGTGACGTTGACGTCCTTGGCGTATTCGACGGCGAACTTCACCGTGAGCTCGCGCTTCTCGCCGGGCTTGAGGTCGAGCGACCACTTCAGCGTGCCCTCGTCGGTGGGCTTCACGTCCTTCTCGTCGGGCGCGATGACTTTCACCACGATCTTCTCGTTCCGGGAAATCGGCACCTGGTCGGCGACGATCACGCGCTCGGCGGTCTTCTTGTTGTTCTGGATCGTGTGCAGGTATTCGTAGGTGATGCGCTTGCCGGAGTTGGTCAGGCCGGTGTCCTCGGCGAAGCGGTTCACGCGCTTGTGTTTCACGCTGATGCCCTCGTCCGCGCCGAGCGCGAGGTCGAACTTCTCGCCGGGCATGACGGTGCGGATGGCGCTGGTGGCGACGAAGGTGCCGTCGAGGAACACGTTCATCGCGCCGGCCAGCAGCGGGAATTCGGAGTTGTTGTAGACCTTCGCGGTCAGGTAGGCCGTCGCAAGGCGCTTCGGCACGGTGAGGTATTCCGGGTTGGCGGCGAACTTGGTGGAGGTGACCGGCACCTTCTGCGGCGAGTTGTCGCTCGGGACCGAGGAGGCGACGGCGATCTTGAACGACGCGCTCGTCGCGCCGGCCTCCATCGTCGCGGAAGCCATCTCGGCGTCCCTTTCCTCCGGCACGGGCGCGTTGCTCGTCAGGGTCTGCATGTTGATATCCCCGGCGGCGGCGGGGGCCATGGCCGCCTTCATGGCCATTTCACGGCGTTCTTCATTCATCCGGGCCCGCTGCAGCATGACAGGGTTGTAGACATCCAAGTTCCACACCCCGAGCGCGGGGGCGGCGCCGCCGAGGCCGGGGCGGGCGGTCGAGAGGGTGAGCATGACGTCCTTCCAGTCCTCGCCGGTGCTCTGGCGGACGATGCCGAAGTAGCCGAGGGCCACGGCGCGCTCGGTGCTGAGCACGCGGGCGTCGTAGCTGGGCGACCAGCTGGCGCCGGGGACGGTGTAGGACAGCGCGACGTCGAGCGAGCCGGCCTGCGGGGCGGACACGCGCACGGTGACGGTCTTGAACGCCTTGCCGCCGGCGCCGCGCAGCTCGTTGAGCTGGTTCTGCGCGGTGGCGACCTTCACGGAGAGCTCCTCCTTGGATACGTCGAGGGCCGCGAGGTCGGCGGTGGTCTTCGCGCGCTGCTCGACGAGGAAATTCATGGCGCCCGTCAGGTCGGCGACGCCGGGGCGGGGCACGTCCTTGGCCGGCAGCGCGGTGAGGGCGGCCTCCATCCGGTCGAGGGTGGCGCGCTGCGTCTGGAGGAGGGCGGCGTGGTCGTCGAGCCCGCGGCCCTGCCGGCCGTAGCCCTTGAGCAGGTCTTCAAGCTCCTTCACGCGGGCGTTGGGTGTGTAGTCCACGTAGGTCTGCCGCGCGCTGACGTCGAGGATGAGCGCCTGCGCCGTGCCGCGGCCGCTCACCTGCAGCGAGCGCTCGTTGAGCGCCTCGGGGAGGTTGGCGAAGACCAGCTCGGTGGTGCCGCCCGCCAGCTCGACCGTGGCGGTGCGCGTGACGACCGCCCGGTCGGTGTAGACCGTGACGGCGGAAATGGTGGAGCTGACCGGCGCGGCGGAGAGCGCGGCGGGCAGCAGCGGGAGGAGCAGGAGGCGGAAGGATTTCATGGTATTCATGGGAGGGATTGTGAGGGTAATACGCATGGCGGAGGGAAAGCTTAGCCGATGACTTACCGGATTGAGAGACAAAACCATGAACATCTTGTTAAACCCGGCCGAAACGACATTTTGCCCCTCATGCGACCGCTCAACGGCCAGGTCATTATCATCACGGGCGCCTCGGCGGGCATCGGCGCGGCCACGGCGCGCCGGCTGACCCGGGGTGGCGCGCGGATCGTCATCACCGCCCGGCGGGCGGAACTGCTCGACACCCTCGCGCGCGAACTCGATCCATCCGGCGCCGGCGTGCTCGCCGTGGCGGGCGACGTGACCAACGCCACCGACCGCGAAAAGCTCGTGGCGGCGACGGTGGAAAAATTCGGCCGCATCGACGGGCTCGTGAACAACGCCGGCTACGGCACGCGCGGCCCGGTCGAGATCGTGCCGGTCGCCGCCATCCGGAAAAACTTCGAGACGAACCTGTTTTCCCTCATCGCGCTGACGCAGCTCGTGCTGCCGCATATGCGCGGGCGCGGCGACGGCTGCATCGTCAACATCGGCTCCGTCGCGGGCAAGATCGCCCGCCCGCTCTCGAGCATCTACGACTCCACCAAGCACGCGCTCGAGGCCGTCACTGACGGCCTGCGCGGTGAGCTGAAGCCCTTCGGTGTCCGCGTGACGCTCATCCGGCCGGGCTTCATCGTCACGGAGTTCATCGACGCCGCGAGCCGGGCCTCGGATCAATACACCGACCACGCCGGGCCCTACACGCCTTACTTGGCGGGTTTTCGCGCCGGCTACAAGAAGCTGCGGCTCGTTGCCGGCGTGCCGGACGACATCGCCCGGCTGGTGGAAAAAGCGCTGACGGCCAACCATCCCGCGGCGCGTTACAGCGGGCCGTTCCACGCGAAGATATTCCTGCTCCTGAAATGGCTCCTGCCCGACCGGGCGTTGGAGTTCATCATCCGGCTGCGGAAATGATTTCATGACCACCGCCCCGACCCCGCGCCCGTGGCTCGCGCTCACCGGGTTTATCGCCGCCGCTTTCGCGGCCGGGGCCATCGGCTCGTGGGCCACGTTTCCCGCGGTCCGCACGTGGTTTCCCGCGCTGGTCAAGCCGGCCTGGAATCCGCCCGGCTGGCTCTTCGGCCCGGTGTGGACCACCCTCTATGTGCTGATGGGCGTGGCAGTCTGGCGGGTGTGGCGGACCCGCGCGCCGGCGGCACCCGCGCTCGTGAAGATATATTTCGTCCAGCTCGCGTTCAACGCGCTCTGGTCCGTCCTTTTCTTCGGCCTGCAGCAGCCGGCGTGGGCGCTGGCGGACATTGTCCTCCTCTGGAGCCTGCTCGTCTGGCTGCAGGCCGGTTTCGGGCGGGCCGACCGGCTCGCGGCAGCCCTGTGGCTCCCCTACGTGCTATGGGTCGGCTTCGCCGCGGCGCTGAACCTGGCCATCGTGCGGCTGAACTGAGCCTGATTGAGTGGCTGCGGCTTCCAGCCGCAGGGCTTCACCGGCTGGAAGCCGGTGCCACGAGCAGCCACCAAATAGTGACCGCAATCAGGTTGCGGCCGTCGTGCCGGTGGACCGGGACAGGCGCCACAACCAGAAGGCCAGCAGGCCGGTGACCACCAGGCCGGCACCGCTCAGCCACATCGGTATCGGATGGCTGCCCACCATGACTTGGAAGCCGAGCAACACACGCGCCAGATGCGCGAGGCAGATCAGGCCGAAAATCGTGCCGGCCGCACGCAGACCGCATTGGGGTGAATTCATGTTTTTGTCCTCAGGGTTGGCGAACCACGGCGTGGCGGGGGTCGCAGTGGCGGCAACTTACACCCGCCCGCCCCCTCCTGCCAGTGCGGAATGAGGATCGACGGCTAAGCCGGAGAGCTCCGCGGTGGGCCGCCTGCTCGCAGGCGCAATTTGGGCGCGAGCAAGCTCGCTGGCCCACGAATACCATGTTCCCTACGGCGCCTGCAGAAACCCGTGCAGCCGCGCGGCGGCTTTTTCTCCGAAACCCGGCACGGCGCGGATTTTTTCCACGGGCGCGGCGCGCAGCCGCTCGAGCGAGCCGAAGTGGGCGAGGAGCGCGGCCTTGCGCTTCGGGCCGAGGCCGGGGCAGTCGTCGAGCACGCTCTCGCGGATCTTCCGGGAGCGGAGGTCGGCGTTGTAGGTGTTGGCGAAGCGGTGCGCCTCGTCGCGCAGCCGCTGCAGCAGGCCCAGCCCCGGATTGCCCGGCGGCAGGTTGAGCGGCTTCCGCTCGTCGGGGAAAAGGATCGTCTCCTCCTGCTTCGCGAGGCCGATGATGGGCGGCGGCATGCACTCGAGCCCGACGAACGCCTTCAGCGCCGCCGCGACCTGCCCGCGCCCGCCGTCGATCACGACAAGGTCGGGGAATTCCTTCCGCTCCGCGATGAGCCGGTGGTAGCGGCGGGCGACGACCTCTTCCATCGCCCTGCAGTCGTCGTTGCCGATAAAGCTCTTGATCGCGAACCGGCGGTAGCGGTCCTTGTCCGGCCGGCCGTCGGTGAAGTGCACCATTGCGGCGACGACGAACGTGCCGCTGATGTGCGAGATGTCGAAGCACTCCAGGTGCGCCGGCGGCGCGCTGAGCCCGAGCGCCTCCTGCAGTTCCTTCAGCGCGGCCTGGCCGGGCTGCCGGCCGGTGAGGTCGCGGGTGAACTTCCGCGTGCGCGCCAGCGTGCGCTCGAGCGCGAGCACGACGTCGCGCAGCTCCGCCGCCTTCTCGAATTCCTGCTTCGCCGCGCGCGCCGCCATCTCCGCGCGCAGCGACGCCAGCCACTCGCGGCTCTTGCCGTCAAGGAAGGCGCAGGCCGCCTCGACGCGCCCGCGGTAGTCGGCGGCGGTGACGGTGTTGGGCCAGCCGTAGAGCTCGGCGCGCACGTCGTCGTAGAGCTGCCACGCCCCGTCGGGGAGTTTCTGCGGGTTCGTGTCGTTGAGCAGGACGCCGAACTTCTGGCGCATCGTCGCGAGCGTCTTCCGCAGCAGCCCGGAGTGGGCGAAGGGCCCGAAGTAGCGCGAGCGGGTGTCCTTCTTGAAGCGCGTCAGCACGAACCGCGGCAGCTCGGCCTCAAGGTCGATGCGGACGAGGAGGAAGCGCTTGTCGTCGGTGAAGTCGGTGTTGTATTTCGGCCGCCACTGCTTGATCAGCTTGCCCTCGAGCAGGAGCGCCTCGGGCTCGGACTTCACCTCGAGGATCTCGAAGTCGGCGATCATTTCGATCAACGTGCGGATCTTCGGCTGGTGGCGCAGCGCCCGCTCCCGGCCGGGCTGGAAGTAGGACGCCACGCGCTTCTTCAGGCTCTTGGCCTTGCCGACATAGATGATGCGGCCGAGGCGGTCCTTCATCAGGTAGACGCCGGGGCCGTCCGGCAGGGCGCGGACCTTTTCCCTCAAAAATTCACTGCGGGCAAGGGCTGGCATTTTTCGGAAATCGGGCTACTTTGCGCCTCCGCACCACACATGGCCACCTTGGAATCGTCAAACCCGCGCCGCACTGCGCCGCGCTACGAACTGCTCACGCTCGGCGATGAGCTGCTGCTCGGGCTGACGGCCAACAGCCACCTGCTGTGGATCGGCGCCGAGCTGGGCCGCCGCGGCGTGCAGCTGGCGCGCAACGTCACCATCTCCGACGAGGCGCCGGTCATTGCCGCGCAGTTCCGCGAGAGCTGGGCGCAGGCCGACGTGCTCATCACCACCGGCGGGCTCGGGCCGACCTGCGACGACCGCACCCGCGAGGTGCTCGCCGCGGCGCTGGGCCAGCAGCTGGTGTTCGACCCGGCCAGCGAGGCGGCGATCCGGGACCGGTTCGCCAAGTTCGGCCGCATCCCCACCGCCAACAATCTCAAGCAGGCCTACATCTTCGAGCGCGGCGAGGTGCTGCCCAACGCCAACGGCACCGCCCCGGGCCTCTGGGTCGAGCAGGACGGCAAGGTGCTCATCATGCTGCCCGGCCCGCCCAACGAGCTGCGCCCCATGTTCACCGAGCAGGTCATCCCGCGCCTGACCAGGCTCCGCCTGCTTGCCGAGAACGAGGCCTACATCCAGCTTCGCACCGCCGGCGTCGGCGAGTCGGCGCTCGAAACGAGGCTCCAGCCGCTCTTCGACCGCCTCCCCGGCATCGGCGTCGCGTTCTGCGCCCACCTCGGCCAGGTGGACTGCCGTGTCAGCTCGCCCGACGGCCAATACGCCATGGACATCCTGCGCTCGCTGGCCGACGACTGCGCCGCGCTGCTCGGCGACGACTTCATCGGCTTCGGGCACGACAGCATGGTGAAGGTCGTGGCCGACCAGCTTCGCGCCCAGAACCGCACGCTCGCCGTCGCCGAGTCCTGCACCGGCGGGCTGCTGGCCAACTCCTTCACCGATGTCTGCGGCGCCTCCAAGTTCTTCCAAGGCGGCATCGTCTCCTACAGCAACGACGCCAAGATGCTGCTGCTCGACTGCCCGGAGTGCCTGCTCTCGCAGCATGGGGCTGTCAGCGCCGAGTGCGCCGTGGCCATGGCAACCGGCGTCGCGGAGCAGCTCGGTGCGGACTACGGCGTGGCCATCACCGGCTTCGCCGGCCCGACCGGCGGGGCGGGGGAGAATCCCGTCGGCACCATCTTTGTCGGCCTGCACACGCCCGGCGGCTGCTGGGCGAGGAAGCTCAGCTACCCGGGTCCGCGCTGCGCCGTGAAGGAGCGCGCCGTGACCGCCGCCATCGACTGGCTCCGCCGCGAGGTCGTCAAGGAATCGCGCCGCGCCGCGCTGCCGCTGACGAATTGAGCCGGGGGCAGAACCCCAGGTAGGGGACGATACAGCCCCCAAGCGCCCTCAGCAAGGGCCGTTGGGGGCAACGGCCCCAGCCGGTGAAATTTTTCGTGCGCCCGGCGCGCGGCTCGTGTCTGCTGTTCCCGCCGTGCCCCCCGCCGCCCCCAGCTTCGCCTTCGTCTGCGGTCCCGACGACTTCATCGTCAACCGCCTCGGCGCGGAGCGCTTTGCGGCCGTGGCGGCGGCGGCGAACGCCGACGAATTCTCGCGCGAGATCATCAGCGGTTTCGCGGCCAACGTCGACGAGGTCGCCATCGCGGTGAACCGCTTCCGCGACGCCGTGCAGACCGTCCCGATGTTCGGCGGCAAGCGCGTCGTCTGGTTCAAGGACGTCAATTTCCTCGCCGACACCGTCACCGGCCGCGCCGAGGGCACGCGGGAGCAGGTGGCAGCGCTGCAGGAGCTGCTGGAGAAGGTGAACGCGGACGAGGTCGCCATCGTCATCACCGCCGCGCCGGTCGACCGCCGCCGCTCGTTCCCGAAATGGTGCGAGGGCAATGCCGACTTCACGCTCGCGGGCAGCGACGGCGAATCCGCCGGCGAGGCGCTGGCGGGCATCGCGGTCGAGGAGGCCAGGGCCGCCGGCGCGACGTTCGGCGACGGCGCGCTCGAGCTGCTGCTCGCCAAGGTCGGGCCCAACACCCGCCTGCTCACCGAGGAGACCCGCAAGCTCAGCACCTACGCGGGCGCCGACGCCCAGATCGAGGAGGTGCACGTCGCCGAGCTGACGCCCAACTTCGCCGAGGGGGATTTCTTCGAGTCGGCCGACCGGTTTTTCGCCGGCGACCTGCGCGGCACGCTCGCGGCCCTGCAGCGGCACTTCTTCAACGGCGGCGACGCCCGCCCCGTCCTCAGCGCGCTGCAGAACCGCAACCGCATCCTCATCCAGTGCCGCGTGCTGCTCGACACCGGCGAGCTGCGCCCCCCGTCGGAGAAATACGGCTTCGACAAGGCGGCCTGGGCCCGCGCGGCGGAGACTTACGCGAAGCATTTCGGTGGCGACATGGAAAAGAGTTCCTACCAGCTCTTCACGCAGAACCAGTGGTATGCCGGCAAGCTGGCCGCCGCGGGCCGGATGCCGCCGCTGCGCCGGCTGATCGACAACCAGCTGGAGTTCATCGCCACCTTTGAGGAAATCGTCCGCCGCCCCAACGACCAGGAGACCGTCCTGCGCGAGATGGCCGTGCGGTGCCTGGCGGGGTGAGGGGATTGATTTGCAGGGCGGGATCGCCGATCCCGCCAAGGTGGTCGCCGATGTCCCCATCGGCGACAGGCGTCGGTGTGGAAACCGGCGCCCACCCCGCGGCTGACACGCTTTTCCATTGGCAACCCGCGGGCTGTGCCCTATCGGTGACCCCGCCGTGAAGCCGCCCGCCCTTTCCGCCGAATCCATTCCGAATGTCCTCGCCGGCCGCTACGCGTCGCCCGCCATGCGGGAGATCTGGTCGGCCCACGGCCGCATCCTGCTCGAACGCGATTTCTGGATCGCCGTCATGAAGGCCCAGCGCGACCTCGGCGTCGCCATCCCCGCCGAGGCCATCCGCGACTACGAGCGCGTCCGCCACGACGTCGACCTGGAGCGCATCGCCGAACGCGAGCGCGTCACGCTCCACGACGTGAAGGCGCGCCTCGAGGAATTCTCCGAGCTGGCCAAGCGGCAGTTCATCCACCTCGGCCTCACCAGCCGCGACCTCACGGAGAACGTCGAGCAGCTGCAGGTCGCCCGCGCGCTGGCGCTGGTGGCGTTCAAGGTTGCGGCCGCGCTGCTCGCCTTCGCGCGGCAGGCCGCCGCGCACCGCGACGTCATGATCACCGGCCGCACGCACAACGTCCCGGCGCAGCCGACGACGCTGGGCAAGCGCATCGCCATGTCCGGCCAGGAACTTTTGCTCGCTGCCGCGCGGCTCGACGACCTCCTCGCCCGCTACCCGGTCCGCGGCCTCAAGGGCGCCGTCGGCACGCAGCTCGACCAGCTCACGCTCCTCGGCGGCGATGCCGCGAAGGTGGACCAACTCGAGGCGCGCATCGTCAAGCACCTCGGCTTCCGCTCGTCCCTCACCGCGGTCGGCCAGGTCTACCCGCGCTCGCTCGACTTCGACGTCGTCAGCGCGCTGCACCAGGTGGGCGCCGCGGGCGCGAGCTTCGCCACCACGCTGCGGCTCATGGCCGGCGCCGGCCTCCTGACCGAGGGCTTCCAGGAGGGGCAGACCGGTTCGTCCTCCATGCCGCACAAGATGAACACGCGGAACTGCGAGCGCATCTGCGGCTTCTCTACGGTTTTGTCCGGCCATGTCACGATGACGGCCAGCCTCGCCGGCCACCAGTGGAACGAGGGCGACGTGTCCTGCTCGGTCGTGCGCCGCGTGGCGCTGCCCGACGCGTTCTTCACGCTCGACGGCCTGCTCGAGACGCTGCTCACGGTGCTGCGCCAGATGGAGGTCTTCCCGGCGGCCATCGCGGCCGAGAACGAGCGCAACCTGCCGTTCCTTGCGACCACCACGATTCTGATGGAGGCCGTGAAGGGCGGCGCGGGCCGCGAGACGGCGCACGAGGCCATCAAGCAGCACTCGCTCGCCGCGGCCAAGGCGCTGCGCAACGGTTCCGCGGCCAACGGCGTGAGTCTGCTCGACCGCCTGGCCGGCGACAAGCGGGTCGGCCTCACCAAGAAAAAACTCTCGGACATCCTCGCGCAGAGCGAGCGCTTCGTCGGCGCGGCGCCGCACCAGGTGGACGCTTTCGTCGCGGCCGTCACCCCGCTGGGCAAGAACCACAAGGGCGCGGCCGACTATAGGCCGGGGAAGCTGTTGTAGGGAATGCAGGGCGGGATCGCTGATCCCGCCATGGTGGTCGCCGATTTCCACATCGGCGACAGTCCTTCGCCAAGGCTACGGCCCGCAGGCTGGCGCCATTTAACAGACCGGCGGGGTCAGCGACCCCGCCCTGCAGTGTCACACCGCGGCAACCCATGCCTTCGCTCTTTTGCTGCTTCGTGTTCATTTCGTTACTGACCTCTGACTTCTGACCTCTGTCCATCTTCCTTGTCCCCCCTCTTTTCACCCGCGGGGAGATTTAGTTTGCCACCGCCTAGCGCGAGGCCTTTCGTTGCCGGTTCCTTTCGATTCTTTAACAGCTTTAAACCATACACACCATGGCAGAACTAGTAGGAAACTGTCTCATCGGCCAGTCCGGCGGTCCCACCGCCGTCATCAACGCCAGCGTCGCGGGCGTTGTCGCCGAAGCCCTTAACCACACCTGCATCGAGGAGGTCTACGGCTCGATCAACGGCGTGCTCGGTCTCCTCAACGAGGATTTTGTCGATCTCGCCGCCGAGTCGCAGCAGGCCGTCCGCGGCCTCCGCTTCACACCCGGCGCCGCCCTCGGCACCTGCCGCTCCAAACTCAAGAAGCCCGCCGAGTTCGACCGCGTCCTCGCCGTCTTCGCGGCGCACAATATCCGCTATTATTTCCACATCGGCGACGCCGACTCCCAGGAGACCGCCGCCAAGCTCGGCGAGCTCGCCAAGGCCGCCAATTACGACCTCCGCGTCATCGGCATCCCGAAGACCATCGAGAACGACCTGCCCGCCACCGACCACTGCCCCGGCTACGGCAGCGCCCTCAAATACATCGGCGCCACCGTCAAGGAGCTCGCGCTCGACGCCGACGCCATGGGCCAGGGCGACCTCGTCACCATCGTCGAGGTCATGGGCCGCAACACCGGCTGGCTCGCCGCCGGCGCCTCGCTGGCCAAGCGCCGCGACCACCCGAACGATCCCCCGCACCTCGTTTACCTCCCCGAGGTCCCCTTCACCAACGAGAAATTCCTCGACGACGTCCGCCGCGTCCTCAAGCGCGAGAAGCACTGCGTCGTCGTCGCCAGCGAGGGCCTCGTCGACAAGGACGGCAACTACGTCTCCGTCGAGACCAGCGCCACCGACACGGCCGGCCACGCCCAGCTCGGCGGCGTCGGCGAGTTCATGCGCGACCTCGTGGAGTCCCAGGTCGGGGCCAAGACCCGCGTCGCCCGCCTCGGCGTCGCCCAGCGCGCCGCCGCCCACCTCGCCTCGAAGACCGACGCCGATGAGGCGTTCCTCGTCGGCCAGGCCGCGGTCAAGGCCGCCGTCAACGGCGAGTCCGACAAGCTTGTCACGCTCGTGCGCGGCGACGGCGACAACTACACCTGCGAGACCGGCCTCTCGGCCCTCGCCGACGTCGTCGGCAACCTCAAGAAGCTGCCCAAGGAGTGGGTCAACGAGGACGGCGTCAGCCTGAACTTCCAGTTCTTCCGCTACGCCACGCCGCTGATCCAGGGCGAGGTGACGGTGCCGTTTGACAACGGCCTGCCCGCCTACGCCCGCCTCGGCAAGGAAGCCGTCAACAAGACGCTCCCCGGCTACGAGGCGTGAGGGGAGGCAGCTGTAAGGTGTAAACTTTAAGTTCCGAGCCGGTCCGCGCGGGCCGGCTTTTTATTTTTCATCGTTCAATGGTCATCAGCCATCGTTCCTTTCGAGCCCCGGGTTTTCCGGCAATGAAAAGTAAAGATCCTCGGGGCAAGCCCCGGGGCATTTGATCAAGACAGCTCAAAAACCAACTGCCCCTTGTGCAACTGACGATACTCACTCTTGCCACCCTGCCCTTGCACATACGCGG
>Ga0315295_10001734_pt1 | contig 18672 bp, 10 predicted proteins | sample YL17G14_0_MG_FD_204453 | JGI IMG/M metagenome (GOLD analysis project Ga0315295, IMG submission 204453) | Sediment microbial communities from Yellowstone Lake, YNP, Wyoming, USA - YL17G14_0 | ecosystem: Environmental > Aquatic > Freshwater > Lake > Sediment | place: USA: Wyoming | collected... | reverse complement strand
CAGTAGCAATAGAGCTTAACTTCCCTGATTGGCCAATTTGCCGCGTTGCCCGACCACTACCGGCTGCCCCAGGCCAATTTTTCTACATACCCCCTTACCGCGTGCTATTTTATCTATTTTACCATCCGTTAGGTGATTCTGGCTTTTGATGTTCCGTGATTTGTGCAAAAAATGAGAGAGGCAGAGGCCAATTATATTGACTTCGGCGCCAATTTGCTCTTTTGTTAATTTACTGGTTAGGAAACTTTAGGATACCATTGGCGTAAATTCGCCTTCATTTTTCCCTTAAAAATCTATAAAAATTTTCTGCCAATGAAAATTACAAAAACTCCGACCGGACATATTGAAGTGCTTGCCTTACGGTGCGGGGCGACTACCATACGTCCCCCATACCCGCCTTGATAGATAGCGTCTGGCTTTAGTCGCTGCCGTTGTCCTTAATCATTCCTAATCAGTCAACAGCGGTCTTAACTAACGCCTTGACTGCTTGTCTGATAGCGTCCGGCAGGTTCGGCCAGCGTTCGACAACCTGCGCCAAGTCGGGGTCTTTTTCCTGTAAAAGCGCCAAGCAGGACGCCAAGTCGTTTTTGCTGTTTTCTGTAAGTGCTTGATTGTTATCGGCTTGCGGAATTTGGTTGCCGGACTTCGAATCCGACGGTTGCAGGTTCGAGCCCTGCCGGGCGCGCTGAAAAATGCGATTCTCGATATCACTATGTAAAGTTATACCGCTTCTATCTGCTAATTGCCGATTGCCTGAGTATGTTATTCCTGCACCTGCTTTCGCAGGTGTAAACCAGTCTCCGCGAAAGCAGGGAGCAAAAATCCGTCTCTTTCGGTCAGTATTAGACGCTGCCTTTTCGGCAATTTTTAACTGTAATTGGTATAACTAACGGCTTAACCAATCTTCTTGCCGGTCACCTCTCTACTGCCCCTTGTCGTAATGAACTGCCCTTTGAGGGTCGTCCCATCCAGCCGGCCTTTGAATTCCATCTGGACCTCTCGCTCACCAAATTTCCTCATTACCTTAAAAGCTACTTCTTCCCCTTCGACCTTGAGGTCCGTGATGGGTGTCTCACTGTCCCGAGCTGTGTACGTTCCAGTCATATCTTCCTTAATCTTCAGCGTGTTCGTACGCGTGCCCTGCGGAGACTCGCTCGTAAGCTCCCATGTGCCGACCAGAGCCGAAGCCGCCTCTATCTTCTTGCCGGCCACCTCATTGGTGCCGTTGGGCGTAACTATCTGGCCTTTGAGGGTCTTTCCGTCCAGCTTACCTTTGAGCTCCATCTCGAACGTCTGGTCCCCGAAGCCCATCTCAACCTTGAAGCTTACCTGGTCGCCTTCGAGCTTCAGGTCCTTAATGGGAATCTCACCGCCAAACAATTCATACCTGCCGGTCATATCCCCATAGACCGTTAGCGTACGCGTACGCGGACCTCTCTCAGAGGTGCTTGTCAGCTCCCACTTTCCAACGAGTGCCGCACCCACTCGCTGGCCGCTGACCGCTACCTCGCCCCGGTCACTCTTGATAGTCCCGGCCAGCTTGTGGCCAGTGACACTACCTTCAAAGGTCGATTCAAATTCGCCGCCTGGGAGCTTGGTCTTTCGAGATAAGCTAAGTTTCCCATCCTGGAATTTGACATTCGAGACCACGCTCTCTCCAAACTCGCTGGTCCACCTGCCATCCAGTGCACCATCGGGCTTTTGAGATACTGCCAGCTTCGCACTAACATCTCGGTCCCCGATCTTGTAGCTGAGGTCCCACTGCCCAAGGATAGTGGGCCTGGGCTTTATGCGGGCGCCATTGGCAGAAAATTCTCCTCTCTCGCCCGATATTTTGCCTGTCAGTATGCCGTCATTAAGAGTTCCCTCGTAAGTCATTTTGAATTCTCGGTCCTGCATCTTGATTGTGCGAACAAAGGTGAGCCTTGTGTCCTCGAATTTGACATCGGTCAGTTCGCTCTCGCCCCACTTGCCCGCAAGAGTACCGTCAGCATTCCTGGAGATAGACAACGTTGCGAAGCTCTGCCGGCCGTTAAAATCCATCGTGATTTCCCAATTACCTGTGATTTCTTCGGCCCCAAGCACGCTTGATGTCCCGGCTGCCAAAGCAAGGATGGAAACCAAAAATAGAGTTCTTCCTACGGTTTTGCGAAATGTCACTTGATTCATAATACACTCTCCTAAAAATAAGTTTAATAAGTTGTTGATAGTAACCCTGTTTCTTTACGGTGCAAAAATCGATGCGAGGCGGCAGCCCCGCAACAATTACTATTTCTTAATGCCTGCCAAATTGAAGACCTATCATATCCTCCGAGTATAAACACTGCAAGAGTTCTTCACGCCTCATTTTGACTTTCCATATAGCGTTTATCAAGGATGGAAAGTCCAACAACCGGACCGTCTATTACCCTGGCGGAATCAGAGCATCACGAATCGGTTCAACCCATTTTTTATTCGGTATGTCATAGACAATGAAATCCGAGTCAAACTGCCAATACGCCCAGCTCCAGCCCATCTTTTCCGCCTGTCGTACCACAAAGCTTGTATAGCGAGCTCGCGAAGGCATATCTGCTTTGTCATACGCGCCAAATTCTCCCAAAGATATCGGCCTGTTGTGTTTCTTCGCCCAGGCCTGGGCCTTGTCAAAGTCCCGAATGATGGCCTGTTGTTCCTCTGATGTACCGTTCCATTGAACGCCGACTTTATCTTTATAGCTGGTCCATCCAGCCCCCTGATGTGTGAATTCCATCGGACTATAGTAATGGATGGTAACAATGATTCTCCTGTCATTTTCCGGAATTTCAAGTTTTTCGAGATAATTGATGTTGTTCCAGTTAGCCGGCCCAATTATTACGGTCCTGAGAGGATTTTTCTCGCGGATAACCGCAAGTGCTTCCACGAGAAATCCGTTCCACAGCTCGGGGGTCAATTCCCTGTTCGGTTCGTTCAGAATCTCGAATATCACTTCGTCCGGATAATCTTTGTAACGTTCGGCTATCTGTTTCCATATCGCAAGAAAACGGGCTTTCTTGCCCAACGGGTCTCTGGCCATCGCATTGAACTCATGGAAGTCGAGTATGACCATAAGGTTGTTGGAAAGCGCCTGCTCTATCGCCCAATCCAGTGTCTGAAACCAGGTTTCGCTGAGCTTGTTGTTCTCGTCCGCATTGCCATACTGAAACGGATGCAGGTTGATTCGCACATTGCTAAAACCGGCTTCCTTTATCAATTTGAAATGCTCGCTCTGTATCCTCGCCTTTGACCTCGACCTCCACAAAGGGTCATAGCCGATGATATTTACTCCTCTGCCGAGACGCTTATTTTGCTCAAACGGCTCTACTCCTTTCGGAGATGGGGATTTGACCGCCGCAAAAATCTGCCCTGAATTGAGATATAAGACAGCGATTATCGCCGCCAGGAAAATGATGCAGACAAGATTAAGCTGCAGCCCCTTTTTGCTCATCATATTATGCCTCCGGTCGTACATATACTGTTACAAGATAAACTTGGTCGGTCAAGACTTCCTGTATGCAGGACTCATCCACACTGCCGAGCATATCTATTTGATTATGATACTGAACATCCTTGACGAATGCAAAACTTGTTTTCGGTCTCCTGTTTTCACCCATTCCATCGCGCCGTTCGGAGCGAACGTAAGGGAACAGACCATCGGATGAAGCAGCGGGTGCCTGGCCGCTGCAAATCAGTCAAACTCGATAACCGCGACATCCTCTGCATCGAGCGTGAAGGTAGCTTGTTTATTATGCCACTCGACCGTCTGCCCCTGCACTAACTCCTTTCCTGACTTTGACATATCTCCTTCAATAGTGATGGTCGTTATCCGGCGTTCGGTGCTGCTGTTATAGATTGTCAGATATTTGTTGCCGAACCGCTCAACATATACCTTGTTGTCGCTTGAAATTGCTCGGGTGACAGGTTCCCAGCCCGCCTCGGCAACAAGCTTACAGAGCGGGACGAATTTCTTAAAAAGGTCTCGGTCTCGCTCATAAAGCTCTGGGCGGCTAAAGTAATGACCCTCCGAGGCGTTGTGACTGAAAAAGCCCGGAAACATCCCGTAGGCCGCACACCTCTTCATATATTTCTCGACCAACTGGCGGGAGAATTCATCAAACCGCGTGTTCATCAGAAAACAATATGGTTTGCTTTTGCATAGTGCACGGCGGTAAAGCAGCTCACCGTCTGACATTGGTCGCCAGCTTCCGCCTGGGTTCCAGTCAGTTTCGGTGCCCATTACATCCAATAACGGTGCCAGCCAGCACAGATTGGCAGGCGTGGCATTTGCCATCATAAGTTTGCCCATACTATGAACATCTCGCTCGATTCCACGGACGTACTCAAATGCAATCAGCCCACGGAAAATGGCCGCTTTTCGTTCGCCGAGTGAAAATGTGAGCGGCGTCTGAGCAGCAGCGAAATGTCCGCGACGAAAATCAAGCTCATCGGTCACATAGCCCTCGCTCGAATCGACATACTCACCGTCGAGGTCAGCCGCCCGTTTGTCTCCGTATAGCTGTTCGCGAATCCGGGGGTTCCATTTATTCTTGAAGTCCGTGATTTCTCCCTCGATATTCGGCATGGAGCTCACGCTCCACACAGCCCCATTGCACCACGGCGTATCGAGCAATTGGGCAGGGAATCGACCACTTTGGTTGTAAAAACCGCTTGTAAAAAGCGCCTGGGCCTGCGGGTTCTTCGCGTCGGCGAGACGCCTGGCCTCAGCCAGCGCTGCTTCGAGCGTGCGAGGCAGCTCCCTGGCCATTGGCATCCACCACGTCATCGGCTCAGTATAACGAAATGTGATGATTCCGTGTTCATCATCCCACCTGGTTTCGTTATCACCCTCTTTGAACTTAAAGCCAAAGTCCTGCCAGCCCTTCACCTCACTTATCCTGGCAAAGGGCATCCACAGCCCTTGCTGTGGTGTGCGGCAGCGAAAGTAGTCCGGGAAAATTTTATAAAACTCTGCAAGTGCGGCGCGAAACTGCCATCGTGGTTCAAAATCAAATTTGCAAAAACGCAGGTGCACGGTGGGCTTTTCAGGAGCAAAACCAATATCATAAGCGAGAAACAGCTCCTGCGTTACAGCGTTGTAGCCGACACGGTAAAAGGCCGGCCACACCATATCGATTCCTATCCCAAAGCCGGTTTTGTCTGTGGCCACAGCAGCAAAAGGATAACGCGAAAGCCGGCCATTGGCTCCCACGCCAAAACCGGAGCCGACTACGTATTCTCGACCCATCTCGACGGATATGCTCTGGCGAGGATCCTGCAGCCACTTGAGTTTCTCTCGGGGCACAGGGATGACATAAACGAGCGTCACGGCCCTGTCTTTGCCGGTCGCATCCGAGAGCGTAACATCAAAGAACGTAGTGTCTCCTGTTCGCTGCGCTTGGTATGTAAGTTCAAGGCCGAGGGCCTTTCGCTCAATGCAAACAAAGTCACCATCTGCTGCCACATCGCGCACCTGGAAACCCTCTCCTGCTGAGCCGACCAGCGATACAGGCACGCCATCAAAAAGGCACGCACCGGCGGGCGGCCTTATCACCCGAAGTTCGGGGCCGCGGAACAGCACCCTGCCCAAATGACGGCGCAAAAGCAGATAAAAGGTGACTTGTTTTATGGGCTTTTCCGGGAACACCACTACCTTCGCTTTCTCCCAGTCGTGTGTGCCCACGTTGTAGCAGTCAGTCTGTCCCCACAAAGGCGTCCCGTCAGAATAAAGCAGGTCCAGGTAAAGTGAATAGTCGCTGTTGCGGCTGCCGCCTACACCCTCAGCTTTGCTTACGGCGACAGCAACAATTGGTTCCGGTTTGGTCTGGTTGAGAACGACGGTCTGGAAGACGCCGCGCTGGACAAGATTGTCATCTCCGTTATCACAGACAAAGATGTCACCCTGCCTTTCAAAACCGTGTTGCCATCCTTGCCAGGCGTTTGGCTCAAGCAAGTTTTCGTCTGCATCCCCCGGCGCAAGGAGTTTTTTCGCAACTATACCTTCGCTCCCCAGCTTTTGGCTGCCTTGCTGCGCGCTGGCGCGAACATCGTAAGCCGGCGCCAGACAAAAACTCAAACATAGCAACAAAAGAACTCGCATCCATCTTCCCGGCAGAATCAAACACGACTTACTCCTGAGCAGATTTCCCGCTGCGAACAACTTAAGGCACATTTACTACGACCTCCGTTACTCACACGAAACTCAAACTCTTCCCGATTTTATCGTGGTATTTATCTACTTCATCCAGTATAATATAAATTTAGTGATTTAGGAGATTTGACAATGAGAAGATTTTTATCCTTTATATCTCTAATATGCGTCTTTCCGATTCTATTCGCATCATGTGCACTTCCTGCAATACAATCCCAGCCCTGGCGAGGCGTCCATATCCTCATGACAACTCAAGACAAAACTGAGCAGTTAACTGAAGCCATAGGCGGACTGGCAGACCTTGGCATTAATGTAATTATAGCAGAGATCAATTACGGATATGAATATCAATCTCATCCACAGTTACAAGCAGACAATCCCAGCAAAAAAGAGCAAATCAAAAAGCTGGTCGTTGAATGTAGAGCGCATCATATTCGCCTTATCCCACAATTTCAATGTTTAGGCCATCAATCCTGGAGTAAATACACTGCTCCCTTATTAGCTAAGTATCCTCAATTTGATGAGTCGCCCGGTCAATACCCCAGCAACGAGGGGATTTATTGTCGAAGCTGGTGTCCGCTTCATCCGGAGGTTAATCAGGTAGTATTTGACCTTATGGACGAGCTGATTGATGCTTTTGAACCTGATGCTTTTCACGTGGGAATGGATGAAGTTTTCCTCATAGGTGAGGACGCCTGTCCGCGTTGCAAGGGCAAAGACAAAGCCGGGCTTTTCGCTAAAGCTGTTAATGACTATTACAAGCACCTGGTTGAAAAACATAAGCTTGAAATGCTTATGTGGGGCGACCGTCTGATTGACTCCCGCAAAATAGATTACGGTAAGTGGGAAAGTAGTGCTAATGATACCGCTGGAGCGATTGACCTGGTCCCCAAAGATATAATAATCTGCGATTGGCACTACGAGCCGCGGCAGACCTATGAGTCGATACCTATGTTTCTGGAAAAGGGCTTTCGAGTGTGGCCGGCCGGCTGGCGTAAATCAGAAGCTACCAAAGCACTGATTGCATATTCTCGAAGCTTAGACAACAGCAAGATGCTCGGACATTTAAATACCACCTGGGGAGCCGTTCCAATAAAAGAATTGGCAACGTTTGAGCCGATACTATATGCCACAAGCTGCTTTCGATAACTACCCTGATGCTTGCCCCCTGAACCCCAAATGTAATCATTTTGTATCACGGCCATTCCTTCGACTACGCTCAGGACAGGCCTGGCCGTGTCTTCACGGGCTGGAAGCCCCTGCCACGGGACGCACGACAATCGCTCTCGTAGTCATTTTCCTGAGTGCCTCCATATAGAGATAGAACACCGGCGTTACATATAATGTCAGGGTTTGGGAAAACAGCAAACCGCCCACTACGGCAAGGCCCAAAGGCCGACGCGACTCTGCACCAGCGCCGAAACCCATCGCAATAGGCAAACCAGCCATCAATGCCGCCATTGTAGTCATCATAATAGGGCGGAATCGTATAAGGCATGCCTCTAAAATAGCATCGTGCGGATTTTTGCCCTCGGTCCTTTGTGCTTCAATTGCGAAGTCTATCATCATAATGCCATTTTTCTTGACCAGACCGACAAGCATTATTATGCCGACAAAAGCATATATCGAGAGTTCAACTCGGAAAATCAGCAATGTAAGTAACGCGCCAAATCCGGCAAACGGAAGCGCTGAAAGAATGGTAATCGGATGGATGAAACTCTCATATAGAACTCCGAGCACCAGATAAATCACCAGAATCGCAAGAACCAACAGCCACCCAAGTCCCCGCAGAGACGACTGAAACGCCTGAGCCGTGCCCTGATAGCTGGTGGCGATTGTAGGGGGAAGAATGATACGGGCCAATTTGTTGACGGCATCAACAGCCGAGCCCAGAGACACACCCGGTCTGAGATTAAATGAAATCGTAACTGAGGGCAGTTGGCCCTGATGGTTTACCGTAAGAGGACCGACCCCCGTAGTAAGATTTGCCACGGCGTCGAGCGGAACAAGTCGCCCGCTGCTGGAACGGACGTAGAGCATACTTATAGCAGAGGGGTCCAGCTGGTATTTGTCCTCCAGTTCCATAACAACATAGTACTGGTTATTGGGCGCCAGGATTGTGGATATCTGACGAGAACCGTATGCGTTGTATAAAGCGGTTTCGATTTGTGCGGCGCTTACACCCGAAGCCGAGGCCTTATCACGCTCGATTTCCACATTTACCTGGGGATTCTTGATTCGCAAATCGCTTGTAACATCCTGGAAGCCAGGCAAATCTCGGACTTTCTGCTCCATTAGAACCGCATATTTGTAAAGCTCCTCCGTATCGGGACTTTGCATGGTGAACTGATACTGGCTCCTGGCCATTCGGCCGCCAACGGAAATCGTAGGCGGATTCTGCAAAAACACCCGGATACCCGGAATTGAGCTCAGACTGGGTCTTAACTGCTGAATCAATTCGTCTGCCGATACCTTCCGCTGCGATTTTGGTTTGAGGCGAATCATTACATTGCCGCTATTACTACCTGAGCTCCCGCGAGCTCCGGCGCTCGACATAAACGAATCTATCTCGGGTCTTGTCTGCAAAACTGAGCTGACCGCCCGCTGATGCTCAAACATGGATTTATAGGAAATACCTTCGACTGCCTCAGTAGAGCCAAATATCTGGGAACGGTCCTCGCTCGGCAAAAATCCCTTGGGAATTACAACGAACAGAACGACCGTGCCCAGCAACGTTGCCACTGAGAAAAGCATCGAACTGAATTTGTGCACGAGCACCCATTTAAGTGTGCGTTCATAAAAACGCAAAATGATTCCATAGACCTTTTCCGAAAACACGTAAGCCCGGCCGTGGCGAGCCGCTTTGGGATCCCGGAGGAATCGGCTGGACAGCATTGGCGTAAGCGTCAGGGCGATAAAGCCCGACACTAATACCGCCACGCCTATCGTAACAGCAAACTCACGGAAGAGCCGTCCTATCAAACCTCCCATGAAAAGAACAGGAATGAATACGGCGGCAAGAGACAATGTCATACTTACTATCGTAAAACCAATCTCTTTGGCGCCCTCGACGGCGGCCTTGAATGGCGCTTTGCCCATTTCCATGTGCCGCACGATATTTTCAAGCATTACAATGGCATCGTCCACCACGAATCCGACCGACAGCGTCAGCGCCATCAACGACAAATTGTCGAGACTATAGCCGCAAAGGTACATAACCATAAAGGTCCCGACAATCGCCATCGGCAGCGCAAGACTGGGTATCAGCGTAGCAGATACATTGCGAAGAAACAGAAATATGACCAGCACAACCAGAACAAGAGTAAGCAGCAGGGTAAATTCGACATCCCTTACCGAGTCTCGTATTGAAATCGAGCGGTCAAACAAGATATGGACACTAACTGAGGCCGGCAGTTGGCCGCGAAAGGTGGGCAGGAGTCTCTTGACGGCATCGGCAACCTCGACCGTATTTGTGCCGGGCTGGCGCTGGACTGCGAGCACTATTGACCTTTGTTGAGAGGTCTGGGTGACATACCATGCAGCCACCTTGTCGTTTTCAACGCTATCTATGACATTGGCAATTTCGCCAAGCCGCACAGGCGCACCATTACGATATGCAACAATAAGAGGCCGATAGGCCTGGGCATCATTGAGCTGTCCCGAAGCCTGGACCGTAAATGCACGATGAGAGCCATACAAAACCCCCGTCGGCAAGTTCACATTGCCGTTGTCAATTGCTTGCGCCACCTCATCGATTCCAATCGCCTTGCTGGAAAGCGCCACGGGGTCAAGTTTGACCCTTACAGCGTATTTCTGTGAGCCATGGACCTGCACCTGAGCAACACCGCTGACCATGGAAATTCGCTGGGCCATAAGTGTTTCGGCATATTCGTCCAGAACCGATAACGGTAAAGTGGGACTGGTAAGTGCAACAAAGAGAATGGGCTGGTCGGCAGGATTGACCTTGTAATACGTTGGAGGACTGGGCATATCCTGTGGCAGGTTACGCATAGTCCGGGCAATAGCCGCCTGAACATCCTGGGCGGCACCATCAATGTCACGGCTTAAATTAAACTGGATAGTTATCTGAGTGCTGCCAAGCGCACTTGAAGACAACATCGAATCAATGCCGGCGATAGTCGAGAACTGGCGCTCCAGAGGGGTCGCTACCGCTGCTGCCATAGTCTCGGGACTGGCGCCCGGTAACGATGCCGAGACTTGAATGGTAGGAAAATCCACGTTTGGCAAATCACTCATAGGGAGGAGCCGAAATGCCGCTACGCCAAATATCAGAATGCCGGCCATAACAAGAGTTGTCATTACCGGCCGATTTATAAATAGAGATGAAAAGCCCATCGAGATACCGCCTCACTTTTGCGCCGAATTTTTTATTTCCACTCTTGCTCCCGGAACGAGCCTGATCTGGCCGTCCGTAACAACCATTTCACCCGGCTGAACCCCTTCCACGACCGTCTCATTATTTATGGTTCTCCTGATGGTGACAGGTTTGGCTTCAACCGTCCCATCTGATTTGACCACATATACAAACTGATTGTTCTGGCCCGTCTGAATGGCCTGAGATGGAACCACAAGAGAATTGGGTTCCTGCGTGAGCGCAAGAACTACGTTGACATACTGTCCGGGCCAGAGACGCCGGTCCTTGTTCGAGAACGTGGCACGCAGCCGGATGGTTCTGGTGCTGGCGCTGTCATCCACGGTATTGTCAACGAAAGTAAGAGAGCCGTGAATGGGCTCCAGCTTTTCGTATGGTTGGTAAACTGTGACATCCAGACTGCTGGTCGCCATATATTTTTGTATAGCCGGCAGATGTTGCTCCGGAACCCAAAAAGAGACATAAATAGGGTCTATTTGCTTAATGGTGACTACAGAAGTATCATCTGCCTTAACCAGGTTGCCCTCGTTGATATGCAGTTTTCCAATGCAACCGTCTATCGGCGAACGGACCGAACAGTAGTCGAGCTGGAGCGTGGCATTCTCAACAGCCGCCTTGTCAGCTTTGACGGCTGCCCGAAGTGTTTCGACTGCGGTTATGCTCGCGTCATACTCATCCTGGGAAGCAAAACCTTTGTGCAGCAGTTTGGTCTGGCGGGCAGCCTCCTTTTCAGCGTTTTTCAATTGAGCATCATCTTTCTCAAGATTCGCCTGTGCCGCCTTAAGGGCGGCCTGCGGCTGGCGAGGGTCTATTGATAAGAGCAGGTCTCCTTTTTTCACCATTTGACCTTCGATGAAGTGCACGCCGGTTAGAACGCCGGTAATCTGCGTCTTAAGTTCGACACTGGCGAACGCTTCGACTGTTCCAAAACTGCCAATCTCAACAGAAGTCGTTTTCTGCTCAACCGGTGCAACCATAACAGGCACCGCCATCTGACTTTCCGTTTTTGCCGCCTGGCTCTGCACCGGGCGTTTTGAACAACCACCAGGAAAAACCAGAATTAGCATAGAGGCGTAGAGGCCAAGCCGCCTTATGATTTGGCGTAGCAGCGTTTTTCGCACTGATGCGAGTAAGCGAACACTTTTAACCATAAATAACCCCTGTAAAGCATAAACGTATCTGTCGGTTCAAAACCCTGGCATATCGGCTAACCTTACTGGTTCACGGCCGGGGCCGGCAATACCCCGGCGCTCCAGCAGCGAGCCTTCGAGCCGGTACATCTCAACAAACGCCTTCATATAATTGACCGCCGCCTGGACCTCTGAAATCTGGCTTGCAACAAGGTCACGCTGAGCTTGAGCGACCAACAAAGAGGTTGACTTGCCAACGCGAAATTTTTCCGTCTCCCAACGCAGTTTTTCTTCCTGAAGTTTGCGCGTGGCAGCAGTAGCGGCCACCTGTTCCTGCGTGCGAGCAATTTCAAGGTAAGCGCTCCTCACATCCACCTCTATCAATTGCGATAGATTATTTATTGCCTCCCGTGCCTGCTCGCGGGTCAAAACTGCGCGGATGTGGCTCGCCTCCGCCGCACGGTTCAGCGGTGGGTATTCGAAAGCAAGCCCGACCACTGCATCATAGTTATCACTATGGACATCTCTAATCGAACCTCCGAACGAATCTGCATAGCCGGTCTTGCCGAGGGTGATAAACAGGTCCAGCTTAGGCAGCAATCCGTTCCTGGTTTTAAGAACTTCAAGCTCGTCACGCTGCCGCAAAAGTCTTGCCTGATTCAAATCAGGACGCATCTGCAGAGCAACTGCTATATGTGGCTCCACACCGTCAAGTTCTATGGACGGACCGACCGGCAGACTTTCCAACACGATTTCTCTGTTCCAAAGATTGGTGCTGGGGGGGTTAATCAGACGCAAAAGATTCAACTTAGTCTTTGCCAGCGTGCTGCGAGCATTGATGAGATCCTCGCGGCGTAAAGCCACCTCGGCCTCTGCTGCCGCCAGTTCGCTCGGCGCTAAATCACCAATGTTAATCCGCTCCCGAATCTCCTGCAGTTGCCTTTGAGCAAGTTCAAGGGACTGATTGTAAATATCTATCTGACGTTCGGCCAAAACGTAGTCCCAATACGTTTCCTCAATCTGCGCAACAAGACTCTGAACAAAACCCCGCAACTCATATTGTGATATTTTTATATCCAGCCGCGCCTGATTAACCGAAGCCATGTTGACCTGACTTCCGAGTCCCCTTAGCAGCGATTGTGTCAGACCAAATGCAATCCTGGAGGCATATCCGGCATCATCTGCAGTTTCGTCTATGTCGGTGCTCCCGGTAAGACCGAGCACAGTCCCTGTCGGCAAAAACTGTCCGATTCCAATTTCAACCGCGTTGGCTCTGCTTGCGGACCTTACGGGCCCTGTCGTAACTTTTCCCTGCCTATTGGCGATTCCTCCAACCATGCAGGGGTCAAAAACCGCAAGCTCCTGCTGCTCTAATGTGCGTTTAATCTGGGGATTGAACCGCTGGACAACCAATGATTTATTATTCTCAAGAGCCAGCAGCACCGCCTGCGTAATCGTTATGTTCAAAGGACCATTATCAGGAAGCGTTTTTGAGGTTGTTGGCGACAACGGAGCAGATACGGCATTGCCCTCAGGGACCAGAGCAGGCAGAGCGTTTGGCTCGGGCGCCATCGGCCCGATGTAATCATTGGGACTTGTTGCATCAAATCCTGCACAAGAGCAAAGCAAACAGCAAATCAAATACATCATCATTCGAACAATTTGGTTTATCGCCAATGACTTAAAGGACATCTTTCGCCCTCATATTACTCATATCGCAATGCCTCCCTTGGATTGACAGACGCCCTGCTTTTACCACTATGTCTCTTGTGTTTGCCGAGTGCACCGTTACAGAACAGGTCAACAACGATGTCGTGTTGTCGCATCGCCTTCGGAGCATCCACAAGGTCATGAGCTCGAGTTCTCAACATACCGAGGAGAAAGTCAGCCAAGACCTCCGGCAGAATGTCACCACGAACCTTACCTTCATTTATGCCTTTGCGCATAATTGCCGCTACCGCAGCCACAAGAAGTCTTCGTTTATTCAGCCATTTGTCCCTGATATTGCCCCTTGAAAAACACAGGCGAACATCCTCCTCATTCATCATACGGAAAAGCTGATGTCTTTTTTCAAAGAATCTGCTTATTTGTCTGCAAGCCGTCAGAAGCTCCTCAACAAAAGGCGCTTTAGGGGAAACGTTTCGCGCAAGCAGTTGGCACAGCTCCTTAAGACCGGACGTCGCTGTTTGAAAAAACAAGTCATCCTTGTTTTCAAAATAAAGATATATAGTGCCTTTGCCTACTTTGGCTTCATGAGCAATGTCATCGAGCTTGATCTCGTAGAACCTCTGACTGGTGAATAGCTTTTCGGCGGCGAGCATAATCTGCTGCTTTTTATTCTGCCTTGCCACGGATAATATCCCTGATAACAAAAAAGGGTCTTATTAAAACTGACCGGTCAGTATTATAGATGGAAGGACTACCATCGCCAACCGAATTTTGAACTTCCCCCGAGAAAAAGGAACAGACATTTCTTTTCCGGCGGTTGAGACCCGATGACCATTCAGGCGAGAACGCAGTTTAATAACTGCCAAATTGGCACGTCTCGGCGCATTAGGAGAATGTAACTTCTTATCATTACGGCAATTACGATTTCATCTTGTCTGGGCACGCAGTTTGCACCTATCAGGTTAAATGCATGTGTAATTTGTGTTTTGTCTATATTAAGGACTAAACAATGAAGTTCGACAAGTTCACATTGAAGGCCCAGGAGGCATTAGCGACCGCCCAGCAGATTGCAATGGCCAAATCGCACACCTTTGTTTCGCCGTTGCATTTATTGAGCGCTCTTTTAAGTGATGATGGCGGCGTTGCGATTATGGTTCTGAAAAAAATCGGCGCCAATGTCACTCGAATTAAAGATATGACAGAGAGCGAGCTTCGCCGGCTACCGCAGGGTGCCGCCGGCAGTCAGCTTATGCCTGACCCGGCTTTTGGCCAGGTTGTTCTCGATGCACAGAACCGCGCCGATGCGATGGGCGATGAGTACCTGAGCGTCGAGCATCTTTTGGTTTCACTGGCTACGGTGCAAACCGATGCGAAAGAGATTTTACGTCTTAACTCAGTTGCGCCAAAACAGATTGAAGATGCCCTGAAAGAAATTCGCGGAGGCGGAAAGGTAACCGACCAGAACCCGGAGGATAAATATAAGGCGCTGGAGCGGTATGGCATCGACCTTCTGGAAATGGCTCGAAAGGGAAAGCTTGACCCCGTCATCGGCAGGGATGAAGAAATCCGGCGATGTATGCAGGTTCTAAATCGCCGAACGAAAAATAATCCTGTGCTGATTGGCGAGCCGGGCGTGGGCAAGACCGCAATCGTTGAAGGACTCGCCCAGCGAATAGTCGCAGGGGATGTGCCCGCCGGTTTGAAAAATAAAAGGATTATCGCTCTGGATATGGGGGCACTGATAGCAGGAACAAAATTCCGGGGCGAATTTGAGGACCGCCTCAAGGCAGTGCTCAAGGAGGTCACCGGCGCTGAAGGGCAAATTATACTTTTTATTGATGAGCTGCATACAGTTGTGGGTGCCGGCAAAGCCGAAGGTGCAGTTGATGCAGGTAATTTGTTAAAGCCGTCGCTTGCACGTGGGGAGCTGCGTTGTATCGGCGCCACCACGATAGACGACTATCGAAAGTATGTGGAAAAAGATGCGGCACTTGAGAGGCGATTTCAGCCGATTCTGATTAACCCGCCGAGCGTCGAGGAAACCATAGCAATTCTTCGAGGCCTGAAGAACCGTTACGACACCCACCACGGCGTCCGAATCACGGACGCAGCGCTCGTTGCCGCCGCAACCTTGTCAAACCGGTATATCCCGGACCGATGGCTGCCGGATAAAGCCATCGACCTGGTCGATGAGGCAGCTTCAAAGCTGCGGATTGAAAATGATTCGCTGCCTGCCGAGCTGGACGACATCCGCAGAAAGATTATCCAGCTTCAGATAGAGCGGGAGGCACTGAAAAAAGAAGGCGATGCCGCCAGTAAAGAGCAGTTAAAGAAAACCGAAAAGCAGTTAACGGAATTAGAACAGCAGGATAAGAAACTAACAAGCCGGTGGGAACAGGACAAGCACCAGATTGACGAGATAAAGCAACTGAAAGAAAAAATCGAGCAGGCACAGAACCAATTTGAAGATGCTCAGCGGAAAGGCCAGTTGGAGACCGCCGCCCGGTTAAAATACGAAACGATTGCAAATCTGAGGAAGGAGCTTGAAGAAAAGGAGGCCCAGCTTGCCAAATCCAAAGATACCAAAATGATTGAGAACGAGGTAACCGAAGAGCACATCGCTGATGTTGTATCCAAATGGACGGGGGTGCCCGTTGCACGGCTGCTCTCCGGCGAGCGCGAGCGCCTGATGAAGATGGAAGAAGCAATTCGGACGCGGGTTGTCGGGCAGGATGAGGCGGTCGGCGCCCTGTGCAACGCGGTTCGCAGAAGCCGCTCAGGATTAGCCGACCCGAGCCGGCCCATAGGGACATTTTTATTTCTGGGGCCGACCGGCGTGGGCAAGACCGAGCTTTCAAAGGCGCTGGCCGATTTTCTGTTTAACGACTCGAACGCTATGGTGCGGATTGATATGAGCGAGTTTATGGAGCAGCACTCCGTCGCCCGGCTTATCGGCGCACCGCCCGGCTACGTCGGTTATGAAGAGGGCGGACGGCTTACCGAGGCCGTTCGGCGAAAACCATACTCGGTGATTTTATTAGATGAAATTGAAAAGGCCCATCCGGACGTCTTTAATGTGCTGCTGCAGGTTTTTGATGATGGCCGACTGACCGATGGAAAAGGCCGAACCGTTGATTTCAAAAACACCGTTATTATTATGACAAGCAACATCGCAAGCCAGCAGATTCAAAAGCTCACAGAAGAATCCGGCGCAGATTGGGAAATCGAGGCCCACGTAAAAGATGCGCTCAAACTGGTCTTTAAGCCGGAGTTCCTGAATCGCATAGATGAGATAATCGTTTTCCGAATGCTCACAAGAGACGACCTGCGAAAGATTGTCGATATCCAGCTCAAATATCTCGGCGAGCGCCTCAAGGCCCGCAAGATTGAGCTTGAATTTACCGACCGTGCCCGCCAGCAGATTATGGATGAGGGTTACGACCCGGTCTTTGGCGCAAGGCCTTTGAAGCGGACGATTCAGCAGCGATTGGAAAATGCCATGGCCTCCGAACTTTTAGCCGGCAAATTCGCCGACGGCGACAAAATCAAAATTGACGCCACCAGCCACAAATTCACGTTCGAGAAAATCTAATTTGGGTTAAAACGGTGGAAGTTGGCGTGGTTTCTTGGTAATCTCTATTTCGATTATTATCGGATAGCGTTTACCGGGTTTAAAAAGTAACTGCGGCCTATTTGCTAATTTTGATTTGGAAAGGATAAACAAATGGAATTAAGAAAGAAAGATTTTCGATTAGGGAAAATTCACGGAAAGACTTCACCCCAGAAGAAATATTCTGAGGCAACTGTGCAGCGCAATCTATTTTTAGGACAACGAATTACCATTGTACGCAAGCGAGATGGTCGGTCCAATCCTGTGATACGTATCTTTGCCTACGAAACGCCTCTGGATAAAGTTAGTAGAGGGAGGTGTATTGATTTGCTCGGGTACGACCGAGACAAAAACCTCTATATCTTTGAGCTTAAGATTGAAAAAAGCACAGAGAAGCTTTCAGAGGTTAACGGTCAGATTAACGGTTATGCGGATACGCTTGCAAATATCGAGGAAGATATTGAGAAGGAGTTTAGCGAGGAATTTTTCTTTACGATGGAGTTCAAAAAAATTAAGAAGATAGTGGTAGCTCCTCGCGAATTCTACAGAAAGAATGGGGACGAGTATGAAAATGATATTGAATATTTATATTATGCCGACCCAAGCGTTTTTAAAAAAGATGACATTCCACCCGATGTTAAACTGCATGTTTGGAAGAAGCGGGTTTAAACGAAAATGCGTCTGATTATTCATCGTGGAGCAAAGGAGATCGGCGGGACTTGCATAGAACTGCAAGCGGGGAAATCGAGGATTTTGATAGATTTCGGCCTGCCTTTGGTTGATGAAAATAAGAAACAGTTTGATTCCAAGAAAATCAAAAATAAGTCAAAAGAGGATTTAATAAAAAGCGGTGATTTGCCTGACATAAAAGGATTATACAAAGGCGAGCAACCTGCTTTTGACGCAATTCTGTTAAGCCATCCTCACCAGGACCACTACGGCTTATTGTCTTTTGTAAATCCCCAAATTCCGGTTTATCTTAGTCACGGATGTAAGAAGCTTATTGAAATTTCCTATTTTTTCGGACAGACCATTTACGACCCCAAAAACGTCAAGACAGTAGAAAAGTGGAAACCATTTAAGCACGGGGATTTCACAATAACACCATACCTGGTTGACCATTCCGGCTTTGATGCCCTTGCGTTTTTGATTGAGAGCGAAGGCAAGAGAATCTTCTATTCAGGCGATTTCAGGGGGCACGGCAGAAAGAGCGTATTATATGAAAACATCTTAAAAAATCCTCCAAAGAATATTGACTATTTGATTCTCGAGGGCACCACACTTGGCAGACAAAACGGCCAATACCATTCTGAGAAAGATATAGAAAATGAACTGACTCGACTCTTGCGAGATAATCGCAGTTTGTTTTTCATAGCTTGTTCTTCCCAAAACATTGACAGACTCGTATCTATTTATCGCGCATGTAAGAAGACCAATTGTATTTTCGTGATTGACCCTTATACCGCCCTTATTTTGCACAGATTGAAGGACATCTCTCCACACATACCGCAGTCTAACTGGGGCGAGCATATTAGAGTGTTTTTTGCCCCCAGCAGTTATACAAAGAAAATGGCTGAAGACGAAACTCTATTTAAATTCAAATCGGCAAAAATAACCTACGAGCAAATCCGAATCAAAAGAAATCAAATAATCATCAAGGACTCGTATTCCACTCGAATGTATTTCGCCAAAAAGAGTAGTTTAACAA
>Ga0315295_10001733_pt1 | contig 18672 bp, 14 predicted proteins | sample YL17G14_0_MG_FD_204453 | JGI IMG/M metagenome (GOLD analysis project Ga0315295, IMG submission 204453) | Sediment microbial communities from Yellowstone Lake, YNP, Wyoming, USA - YL17G14_0 | ecosystem: Environmental > Aquatic > Freshwater > Lake > Sediment | place: USA: Wyoming | collected... | reverse complement strand
AGAAGTCGAGTGTTTTAAGCCTCTCCAGCTTCTCACGTTTTCCCATCTTTTCAAGGGTTTTAATCCGGGACTGCACCAGATTGGTGAGCTTTGCTTTTGCTCGATAGCAGCGTATGAACTCTTCGATTTCCTTTCGCCGGCGTTCATCCTTCATGCGAGTCTTTTCATAGACTTCTTCATCTTGGGCGATGTGTGCGTAAAACTTTCCAGTAGTTCCTGCCATCTTACGTATTTTTTTTCTGTGTATTCCCAGGATGTGGGTAACCACTTTGTCCATGAAACTTCGATCGTGGGTGATGAAAATAAGTTCATGAGGCCAGTTTAGCAAGAACCGCTCAACCCAGCGTATCGAGGTGATGTCAAGGTAGTTGGTTGGTTCATCGAGGAGAAGGAGGTTGGGTTCCGATACAAGCACCTTGGCCAGGTTCAGACGCACCTGGTGTCCTCCCGAGAATTCCCTGGGGTGGCGTTGCATGTCCTCGTTGGAAAATCCTAGTCCCGCAAGAATTTTTTCCACTTCCCAGTGGTGATCCTGCTTGCCGGAGAGGAGCCCCTTCATGGCTTCTTTCAGTACCGTGTCTTCAGTAAATTCAAGCTGCTGGCGAACATAGCCTATACGGTAGTGTTTAGGAATGGTGATCGTACCTGCATCGGGATATTCTTCGCCGACGATGAGGCGGAGGAGGGTAGTTTTCCCATGCCCGTTTCTTCCTACCAAACCGACTCGTTCCAGGGGATTAATTCTGAAACTAGCTCCGTCGAATAACACCTGCTTTCCGAAGCTTTTAGTGAGGTTCTCAACATTGATCATAGAAGTACTACTATCTGCTTAGGGTAACCTTATCCGGTACGTTCAATAGCTCTAGAGTATACCGTTTCGCGAAATGAATAGCAACATTCCTCAACGTATTTTATTCCTGTCGTTAGTTCCTCTACCACCATGTATCTACAGGAATTTGTAAATAATTTCTTTTAGTGGTCAAAGGACGGTAGTGTGAGCTTAGTGCTTCGATTCGCAATTACAGCGACGTATTTTGGGAGAATTTCTATGGGCAATGGCTCACTCAGCACTAAGTCCTGAGTAAATAAATTCGTAACCGAATTTATGAATCGAAGGACTTAGCATACGAAGCAAGGTGGAAGGATAATTTTAAAGTGGGAAAGGTTTACTCCGTTAGAAAGCCCCACATTCATGGCGGAGTGTATGCAAAGCGTTTATAGAAGTCTTACACAGTGATAACGCATCATACTGATCCAAAGGATAAGTTTGGGTGGGGGTTAAAGCCCCATCCAAACTTTCTAATGGAGTTTATTTGAGGAGCCAGCCGTGTTCTCTTCCACTGAAGTGAGCGTTTTTCCCTATAATGAGGTGATCGTGAACAATGATATCCACGGCGGAAGCGGCCTTTTCCAGATCTTCGGTAAGCTTTTTATCAGTATGGGAGGGTGTGGGGTCTCCACTGGGATGGTTGTGAACAAAGATCAGGGCAGAGGCGTTGTGTCGTAGAGCTCCCTCAATGACTTTACGGGGATATACTGCTGTCCGGTTGACAGTACCTTCCTCCAGAACCTCGACATCGATTACCTCGTTTTTGGTGGTGAGGTAAATGACGGCAAATTTTTCATTCCTCTCACCGGAAAGTGCATACTGGCAAAAATTAAATACCTCCTGGGGGGAACGTAACACTTCTTTATTTTTGATTTGTGTTTTAAGGTATAAAGTGGTTCCCTCTTTTAAAAGTTTTATAAGTATAGCTGTTCGCTCACCAATGCCTTTAAGGGAGCTGAGCTCTTCAAGGGAGGCATCAAATATCCCCTTGATGCCGTCAAAGCGTTGAATCAGTTCTTTCGCGATAGGTTTTACATCCTTCCGGGGAATAGCGTAGGTCAGGAGTAGTTCGATGAACTCATAGTCGTGGAATCCCTCAAGCCCTGTTTTTTGGAACCTTTCCCGCAAGCGGTTTCGATGCCCTTGGTGAGGATTTTTAAAGGGTGTTTTACTCATGAATCTTTTAGTGACCTGCGGTTGGTGGTTTTGAGCAGGTACTCGCTTACATGATAGTGCCTTTAACTACTTATTAAATTTTCTTGATAATGGCAAGATAAAAAGAGCCTCGCACACAGGGGGGATCGGAGGGGTTTAAAATGGTTGACTTTATTTCTTTCAGTGATAGAATGCTAAGAGAATTGAGAAGTGTTAATTATTTTTTTGAGGAGGGGGAGTCATGGCAGGTGTAAATAAGGCAATCCTTATTGGTCGGTTAGGTGCTGATCCGGAGGTGAGATACACCAATAATGGGACTCCGGTGGCAACCTTTAGAATGGCTACCAGTGTCAACTTTGTTAATAAAAACGGTGAAAAGACCGACAAGACGGAATGGCATCGCATTGTTGCCTTTGGAAAATTAGGAGAAGTTTGTGGTGAGTATCTTGCCAAGGGAAAGCAGGTGTATATTGAGGGGAGATTGCAAACGCGGGAGTGGCAAGATCGTGACGGAAATAAAAGGAGGGTAACCGAGATTATTGCCACCACTATGCAGATGCTCGGTCCCGCAGGTGACCACGCGCGGTCAGATGCGGGTGAGGTCACCCCACCGGAGGATGTTGCTGATGTGAGTATAGAGGATGACGTTCCTTTTTAGTTTTACTACAATTTCTGAAAAAGGTTCGGAAATCTAAAAATAAAAGCCCCCTTATAAGGGGGCTTTTATCGTCCCGTGTATTCTGGTTTTTAGTACATCCCGCCACCGGGAGGCATGGGCGGCATTCTGGATTCCTCTTTCTTTGGCTTTTCAGCAACCAGCGCTTCAGTAGTAATCAGAAGTGATGCAACACTGGCAGCATTCTGGAGGGCACATCGAACCACTTTGGTGGGATCGATGATGCCTGACTCCACTAGGTCTTCATACTGCTCTGTTTGGGCATTAAAGCCAAAGTCACCCTTCCCTTTCTTGACTTTGTCTACCACAATAGGAGGGCTCTCTTCACCACCCGCATTCTGAGCAATCCACCAGAGGGGCTCTTCTACCGCCTTCTTTATTATGTCAACGCCAAGTTGTTGCGCGCTATCAAGTTTCAGTTTACTCAATGCAGGCATTGATCTTATGAGCGCGACTCCACCACCAGCCACAATACCTTCCTCAACCGCAGCCCTGGTGGCATGGAGGGCATCTTCAACTCGGGCTTTCTTTTCTTTCATCTCCGTTTCGGTTGCAGCGCCCACGTTGATTATCGCTACGCCACCCACAATCTTGGCTAGTCTCTCCTGCAGCTTTTCGCGATCATAGTCAGAGGTGGTCTCTTCAATTTGAGCTCTAATCTGTTTTACTCTTCCCTCTATATCAGCTTTCTTTCCAGCTCCCTCGACGATGGTGGTGTTGTCTTTGTCAATGGTAACCCTCTTTGCCTGACCCAGATCTTCCATTCTGATGTTTTCTAGCTTAATGCCCAGATCCTCAGCGATCATCCTGCCACCGGTGAGTGTGGCAATGTCTTCCATCATTGCTTTCCTTCTATCACCAAAGCCAGGGGCTTTCACCGCAGCACACTTGAGAGTTCCTCTCAGTTTGTTGACCACGAGGGTTGCGAGTGCCTCGCCTTCCACATCTTCAGCGAGGATGAGGAAGGGTTTTCCACTCCGGGCGATCTGTTCCAGAATGGGAAGCAGGTCTTTCATACTGCTGATCTTCTTCTCATGAATGAGGAGGTAGGGTTCATCCAGAATGCACTCCATCCGCTCCGCATCGGTTACAAAGTAGGGTGAGAGATAACCGCGGTCAAACTGCATACCCTCTACAATTTCCAATGTTGTCTCCATTCCCTTTGCTTCTTCAACCGTGATGACTCCTTCTTTCCCTACCTTATCCATTGCTTCAGCAATAATCTTACCGATAGTATCATCGTTATTAGCAGAGATGGTTCCCACCTGGGCGATTTCTTTCTGCCCTTTAGTTTCTTTGCTCATCTTTTTAAGCTCATCTACTACCACATTGACCGCTCTATCAATACCCCTCTTGATTTCCATAGGATTATGACCGGCGGTAACCAGTTTTATACCTTCCCTATAGATTGCCTGAGCTAGCACAGTTGCGGTGGTAGTTCCGTCTCCAGCCACATCGCTGGTTTTGCTTGCTACCTCTTTCACCATCTGGGCACCCATGTTTTCAAACTTGTCCTCTAACTCTATTTCCTTTGCAACGGTTACACCGTCTTTGGTGATGGTGGGGGAACCAAAGCTTTTTTCAATAAGCACATTTCTCCCCTTTGGACCAAGGGTTACCTTGACCGCATTTGCTAGAGTATTAATACCTTTCAGGATAGCAGCACGCCCTTCTTGCTCAAATTTTATCTCTTTTGCCATTTGTTAAAACCTCCTTTTTTACAGTGGTTACTTTTCTATAATTCCCAAGATGTCATCTTCTCGCATAATGAGATGCTCGACCCCATCAATTTTTACTTCGGTGCCGGCGTATTTACTAAAGAGAATCCTATCACCTTTCTTTACTTCCGGGGGTTGTTTTGTACCATTCTCTAATAGCTTTCCTGACCCCACGGCGATTACTTCACCTTCCATAGGTTTTTCTTTTGCGGTATCAGGGATAATTATACCGCCTTTTGTCCTCTCTTCCTCTTCGATACGTTTTACAATGATTCGGTCTTGTAATGGTCTGATCTTCATCTTTTCTAAACCTCCTTTTACAGATTATTTAATTAAAAATTGTATTAAAACCTAAATCTTTTACCACCACCTCCTCTATTCTTGTTAATGGTGATTAGCACTCTATAATAAAGAGTGCTAGTAATTCTATAGATTTACTATATATAAATCAAAGTCGGAATTCAATGAAAATTTTATATTTAAAGATAAATAAATACAGTTAATGGCACTTATTAAATTTTTTTTGATATTTTCTACAATTTTCATATTTTTAGTTTGTTTTATACAATTTTTCAGATATAAAGTTTGAAAATATAATTACTTTTTTGGGGATTGTCAAGGGTAATGTAAAAAATTTTATGGCTATAAGGTTTTTTTTAGCCTTTGTTTCATCCCCTCAAAGAGAAACTTATATCACTTTTTACACTTGGTGTTTGTAAATAGTACGATTAAATGTTAATAAGTTACCATTAGTTGAGTATGGGAGGATGTGTATGAAAAAGGAGATAGCCCCAGAGTTTTTATGGCACTTAAATAACGTACTGCTTACTTTCCAGGTAGCTATTGTGACTACTGCTGATGCTAAAGGGAGGATAAACGCTGCGCCTTTCGGGCTTATACTCCCATTTTGTTCTAGCCCTGAGAGGCCTCAAATACTACTCTGCTCTAACAGCGTCTGGCATACTTCTAAAAATATTGAGAGTACGAAAGAGTTTGTGATTAACTATGCGCCATATTCACTTATGAAAAAGGTAGCTGAAACTGGTCTGATCTACCCTGAAGGGGTAAGTGAAATAGAGAGAGTAGGTTTGACTTCACAACCGGCGCTTAAAGTAAAGCCCCCTAGGATTAAAGAATGTTTTCAGCATATTGAATGTCGGTTGAGCCAGATTATCCGGCCCAGTGAGACTCAGAATAACTTTATCGGGGATATTCTCGCAATCAGCGTGAATGAGGAGCTTCTGGGTAGGGGAAAAGAAGAAATGCTCAAGATGTCTGATCCACTTCTACTCTTTGGCATGGAAATAGCTTCATTTCAGGGTAACTATGCGGGAGTGGGGAAAACTACTACCTACGCTCCGCCAACGAAAAAAGTGGAGTAGGGATACCCAATCACCGGCATGGTGATTTCTCCTCATTCGGAAGTTTTTAAGAAAAGTCAAACCTGTCCAAAATACGAGATTGCTACGCTACGCAATGACAAAATCCAATAAAGACGCATCGATTAAGTCATTGCGAGGAGCAAAAGCGACGATCAATCTCATACTGCAAAGATTAACAGAATTAAAAGGTTATTATTGTATTTTGGACACGAAAAGAAAGGTGTGTTTACAATGGGCAGTCTCAGGGATATCAATGAGTTTGTGATGGATAAGCTGAAGGGGAGGGTAGTATTAAACCCGGTTTCTCTCAAGTTTCCTTTTCCGGAAAGACCACTGAGGACATTGGGGTTGGTTAAAATTGAGGGGGAGGTGTATAGCTCAGAAAGATTTACACGAATACTTTTGATGAAGGCAACCATTCCATGGTTGAGGGATGTGTATTCAATTTATTTTAATCCAAAAGAAGAATTTGATCTTCCCATATTCACTTCTGATATAGTAATCAAAGGAAGGGGGCGACTATTCATACTGGATATCCACAGGAGAGAAGGGGGAGAGCGGCCTGATGATACTGCCCTCCATGAACGATTAATAGAGATAAGAGGGAAGTATCCTTCTCTTCTAAAAAACAAAACGAGTTTGCAGGGACCCATTCAGAATATATTTTCAAAAGCAGCCTGTCTGGTAAATATTACTGAGGATCAGGATAGTGATGCGTTACAATTATTTAGGGGGTATCTTGCTGTTTTTTTAGAGGTGGTTGAGGGGGCGCTCCCTCTTACTGGAGAAGCGCTGGCGAAAGCGCATGAGAACTTCGAGCGGTATTTAAAAACCATAGTCGAATATGATCCCGGGGTTAAGGTATACACGAAACTTTTCGGCAAGGAAGGTGGGGTGACAAGGGCATTAGATTTGTTCTTTGGTCAATAGGAGATTCCTGATTAATTGAAAGGAGAAGAGTATGGACAGTGAACGTTTAAATAAACACCTGGAGATTTCAAAGGCTGGTTTTACTGCTCTAGAAAAGGTGATTGAGTTTTCCTGTTCACGTTGTGGTCTCTGTGTAAGCCTGTGTCCAAAAGAGGCAATCGAGATGAAAAATACTATCCCCACGCTGGTGGGAGAGTGCAATAAGTGCGGTTTTTGCTATCAGGGTTGTCCCCGGAGCTTTTACCCTTTGAGTACAATCAAAGGAAGGTATTTTGGCGAGGAGCGAAATGAGATTGAAAAGAGGGTAGGTCGTTACATTGATCGGTTTACTTCCCGGGCATTGCATGATGAGATCTACGAGAGGGCGGCTACCGGCGGGACCACCACCACCCTGCTTTATTATCTTCTTGAGAAAAAGATAGTAGATGCGATCCTCCATTTGGGTACCATTCATGAAGACTATTTTATATGCCATCATGCTAAAACCATTGTTTCTACTTGTCCGGAAGAAACCTTGCGAGGATGTCGTTCTAAAAATCAAATAAGCCCTGTCCTCCATGATTTGAAGAAGGTTTCGGGGTATGAGCGCTTTGCGGTGGTAGGGCTTTCCTGCCATGTGGAGGGATTGCGAAAGCTCCAGCTTTTGAAAGATGACCCGCAGCTGCGTGAGATCTTCAAGGGGCTTTCTAAGTTAGCAGAGAAGTTGATTGGTAAACTTACCTTTGCCATAGGTATCAATTGCTTTGCCAATACCAAGTATGGAGCGATTGATGCTATTTATCAGCGATTGGGAGTTAAAGAAGAAGATGTTATTAAGTATGCTGAGGATACCAAAAAGACGTTATACCAATTTTTAAATGAGGGGAAAAACTTTCTCTGGTATGTCCAGGATGGAGTAATGACTAAAGATGGGAACTATTATCCTTTTAAGTATACCGATTTTCAGGACATAGCAATTTCAATGGGATGTATGGTATGCCCCAGTTTTATCATCAGCAAGGAGGCAGACGTGAGTATAGGGGTGACTGCTTCTGAAATTCGCTTACATGAATTCGGTTATAACAGCGTATTCGTCAGAAATAGCTGGTTGAATGAGATTTTTAAGAACATAGTTAAAGAGGGAAAACTACTCAAGAGGCCAATGTGGGATAATCGGGGTAAGCTCCTAAGAAAATTTGTTGAACGCGTCATCCCCTCCAAGGATGTGATAGGCTTCCATGACTATGTGGAGAAGGGCAAATGGAATCCTTCAAAGGATGTATATGGCTCTTCCTCATCAACCCACAGCGGAAAGGTGATGGGATTGCAGCGATTCTTCCTCGCCCAGACGGTGAAACGGAAAGTGATGTTTGAGCCGGCAATGAGGGCGCTCAAAGAAGCAGAAAAGTTTTATACAGAAGTTTTATAAAAGAAGCAATTGAAGGGGTGGTAAGGAAGCCATGGCTACGGCAAGGGTGAATGGGATCGAAATATATTATGAGGTTATTGGTCATGGGTATCCTCTCACCATGATTATGGGACTGGGATGCTCAGCGAGGATGTGGCAGTGGATGGTGCCCCTTTTTGCCGCTTACTTTAAGGTGGTTATATTCGACAATAGAGGAGCAGGGAGAAGTGGTAAACCGGAGATGGAGTACACCACTGACCTTTTTGCTGAGGATACCAGGGCACTGCTTCGTGCTTTGAGTATAGAGAAAACCTACTTATTTGGTGTGTCAGTGGGAGGAATGATTGCCCAGAAGTGTGCGCTCATGTGTCCTGAGGTAATCGATAAGCTGGTCTTAGGCTGTACCCTCCCTAATTTTAGCTATGCACCTGCTGAACCTGAGGTAATCCAGGGATTAATGGAGAGTGCGACACTTCCGCTGGAAGAAAGTGTTGGAAAGCTGGTGCCATTTTTTCTCTCTGAAAAATTTATTGCTGAGCGACCTGATCAGGTAATGGTAATGAAAGAGGTAATGGTGTATGACAAGAGGGACCAGGGTCCGGATTCCTTTATGCGACAGCTTGGTGCGGCTATGAGCCATGATACTCAAAACGAAATTAGCACTATCAATCTTCCTACACTGGTAATTACTGGAGATGCAGATGTGATGGTGCCACTTGAGAATGCTCATTTTCTTGCTGACCAGATACCTAAAAGTAAACTGGTAGAGCTCCCAGAAGTAAATCACGGTTTTTTTGTAGAAAGATGTGATGAGGCGTGCGAATATATCAGCAATTTTCTTATGTCTTCTTGATAGGGTTAAGAAAAAAGTATTGATTAATCTTTGTTGAGGGAGGATGGGTATGGCATTAGATATTAATACCTTTGATATTAGCACTATGATCTTTGAGAAGCTTAAAGCAATATATGGTGATCTGAAAGAAGTCCCGTCAAAAATACCTGGGATGGATCGGGTAGGCGAGGTGAAGTGGTATGATCCGGGAGAGAAGGCATTAGCTTTGTTCCAAACCTTCAGGGTTCAAACAATACGCGATGTAGAAATTAAAAATTTCTTCGAGAGAGACAAACTTGACCCCTCTAACTCTTTTGTGATCATGCTTATTCCTGACGACACCCTTCCGCTTCCTCTCTTTGCAGTGGACGTTGATGTCCATAAAGGAAAGTACATCCATGTGATTACTGATATGATTCCTCTCTCCAAGCACTCTGAGTATCTCAAAAGATATGATGAACCTTTGGGAAAACTAAGGAAGAAGTATGAAGGGTTATCAGGCATGGTAGATGAGCTCACCGATGAGATCAACAAAATTTATCCTGCGTTGAAACAGTTTAAAGCGTATTCTTCAAGCGGTATGATTTTTGGAAATGTACCGATAGCGCATGGTGCTCAGGCAGTAGAGCTACTGGGCGATTATGTGAACCTTTATTGCTCATTTGTAAGAGAGAGTGGTCAATGTGCTATCCTTAAAAATGAAGATATCAGGAAGGAAGCCCAAGAGAGGAAATGGCAGTTCTTAATGATGATGTCTCAAATTGATTTTAGCGAAGACATGCCCAGTGAGCCACGGCGCTCAGGATGAAGGGATGATGAGATGTTGGGGTAGTGGCATTGAGTGAGGTGCTTACTTTAGAATAGATTTTCAACAATCTTGTTTTACCTCTATACGTAATTATTGAACTGGGGAAGCAATAAAGGTAATAACACTATAGTAATTTAGCCAGTAACTGAAAACTCAACAGCAAGGTTTATAGATGAGAGACCTCATATCAGCTTCATCTTTAAATATTCTGGTTGTGGATGATGAAGTCAATATTCGCAAAACTTTATCGGTCTGCCTTGAAACAGAGGGTCACAAGGTTATCACAGTAAGCAATTTTAAGGATGCGGTTGCTGAGGCATCCCGAAGAAGTTTTGAAGTAGCATTTGTGGATCTCCGACTGGGCACAACCAGTGGACTCGATTTGATACCAAAGTTACTAGCTATAACGCCATGGCTTAAGATAATTGTTATAACAGCGTATGCCTCTATTGAAACAGCTGTCGAGGCCATGCGTCGTGGAGCTACTGATTACATACCTAAACCGTTTACACCTTCCCAGGTAAAACTTGCTGTCTTAAAAGTGGCTGAAGTATGCGTGTTGGAGCAAAAGGTAGCCGTCCTAAAGGAGGACCTGAGAAGATTAAATCCTGAAATAGATTTTTCAACTAACAGTCCTGCTATGCAGCATGCACTCAGTTTGGCGCGGCAAGTTGCAACTTCAGATGTCACGATTCTGCTGCGAGGCGAGAGCGGTACTGGCAAAACTGTCTTGGCTCGAATGATACATAGTTGGAGCACACGGGCTCACAAGCCTTTTGGTAATGTTTCTTGTCCGTCCATTCCTGCAGAATTGCTGGAAAGCGAATTGTTCGGACATCTGAGAGGGGCTTTTACGGGAGCCGTCCACGATAGTCCTGGCCGTATTGCGGCATGCGAAGGCGGTACGCTATTGTTAGACGAAATAGGAGATTTGCCTTTATCCCTTCAGTCTAAACTATTGCGCTTTATTCAAGATCATGAATATGAGCGGATTGGTGATCATGTGACACGCAAGGCAGATGTGCGAGTCATTGCTGCAACCAATATAGACCTGGAAAAGGCTGTCCGAGATGGCCAATTCCGGGAAGATCTTTTCTATCGGATTAATGTAATTCAGATTGCCCTACCTCCTCTCCGTGAACGTCAGGATGATGTGGTATCGCTTGCCGAGCGATTGTTACAATTTTTTGGTCGTATAAGCCATCGCCATTTTTTAGGTTTTACCAAAGAAGCTCTGCAGGCACTTAAAAATTATGGCTGGTCTGGCAATATCAGGGAGTTACGTAATGTTGTCGAGCGTGCTGCGATAATCTGCCAGACTGACCGAGTGGGTATTGAACAGCTACCTGAAAAATTACTTCCGCATGAAGCGATTCCTCAAATAGGTGATTTAGTCTCATTAGAAAAGATCGAGGAACAGCATATTCGGCGAGTGCTTGCTGCTACCAAGTCGTTGCAGGAAGCTGCTGAGGTACTCGGCATCGATCAAGCCACACTATGGCGCCGGCGCAAGCAGTACGGCATTTAATGATAGTTGTGCAAGCCAATTCTCTATAACCTTCTTTTGACAATCAGCCTTGCAATTTGCAAGATCCTTACAATACCTTCCTTGCAAAATACAAAACCTCAAGTCTGCTTAGGATAAAATAATCCATAATTTTCAAATTGTTATAGAGATGTTGTGTTGGCACATCGTTTGCTGATATTGTTTATGGGAGGATTTAAATGTTTGGTCTTCGTCAAAAATTAACTCTTGGGTTTGGTGGTCTTCTTTTTATTATTGTGCTCATTGGTGTGCAAAGCATAAGGGACCTTAGCGACCTGGGACAATCCATAGATGTTATTTTGCGTGAAAACTACCGGAGTGTTATTGCATGCCAGCAAATGAAAGAAGCCCTGGAACGTATGGATGATGGTGCTCTTTTCATTATGCTTGGTTATGAGAAAGTTGGGAATGAATATATTGCGAAAAATGAAATAGACTTTGAAAAAGCACTGCAGGTTGAATTGAACAACACTACTCTTCCACATGAAGGAGAAAAAGCGAATCTTATTAGAAATCTTTTTACACAATATAAGGCTACAGTACAGCATGTAAGTAGTCTCGGTTTATCTTCCGAAGTCAGGCGTGATGTCTATTTCACAAAACTTTTACCGCTTTTCCAGCAAATAAAAAACACGGCTGAAGAAGTTTTACAAATGAATCAAGATAATATGAGTAATGCAAATGACCGAGCACGTTCTAAAGCGGCATCAGCTCGACGACGGATGTACTTTCTTTTGTTTACAGGAGCCATGGTTGCTATTTGTTTTATTTATTTTACCGGCAGGTGGATACTTCGCCCAATTGCTCGGCTTATTGGTTTTACTGACCAGGTTACACGAGGCAATCTCGAACTCTTTATCCAGAGCAACTCTCGGGATGAGATTGGCCGACTCTCAGAGGCATTTAATGCCATGGCAGCTAGTCTTCGTGCATTCCGTCGCAGTGATCAAACTAAGCTGACTCGAGTTCAGCGTTCTACACAACAGGCATTTAATAGTCTGCCTGATTCTGTGGCTTTAGTCGACTTAGAGGGAAGGATTGAATTAGCAACCGAAATAGCCAGAGAGACTTTTGGTCTAAAACCCCAGATCCAGATACGGAATATCCCATTTAAGTGGGTGACAGAGCTTTATAACGATGCTCTTAACAGTAGTCATGCTGTTGAAGGAAAAGACAATTATGCAGTTGTCCAGCATTTCTTAAAAGGCGAGGAACGCTTCTTCCGTCCAAAGGCTGTACCGATTCTTGATAATGAGAAACAACCCATCGGTATTGTACTTATCTTTGAAGACATTACACAGTTACGGCAGCAGGATGATATGAAGAGGGGATTAATTTCTACTGTGTCCCATCAATTGAAGACACCGCTCACCTCCATTCGGATGGCAATCCATCTACTTCTGGAAGAAAAGGTGGGGGTTCTTACTGACAAACAAGCAGAGCTTTTGATTGCTGCACGGGATGACAGCGACCGGTTGTACACTATTATTGAAGATTTACTTGATATAAGTAGGCTCGAATCCGGGCGAGCACAAATGGATTGTCATACGATATCTCCTCACTCAATGATACTGCTTGCAGTGGAACCTTTTCAGAGTGCTTACAAGGATCACGGAGTTAGTTTAAAAATTGAGTTGCCGGATGATATGCCTGAAGTCTGGGCTGACAAGACACGAATCGGTCATGTCTTTGCTAATCTACTTTCTAACTCACTGAAATACACTTCCCCGGGTGGAACAGTAATCATTTCCGCACAGGCTTACAATGAATGGGTTAGCTTCTCCGTTTCTGATACCGGCAAGGGTATCCCTGAGCAATATGTTAATAGAATTTTTGAACAATTTTTTCGAGTTCCAGATGAAGAATCTGAGCCTGGCGCAGGGCTTGGGCTTGCCATAGCTAAAGAAATTGTCGCAGCCCATGGTGGAACTATTACAGTAGAAAGCAATGAAGGGAAAGGCAGCACCTTCACGTTTACCCTTAAACGGGCAGACATAATTTTTAAGAATGGATGAGAGCGATGAGCGATCTAATCTACATTTTAATAATTATAATTTTTTTTGGGGGACTGTGCCTTTTGTATATTCGATTCTGTGGACGCTTATAAACATGCTGGAAACAACGGTTAGCATAATTGGACTTATCTTGATCATATATCTTTTTATCTCGATTATCAGACCAGAAAAATTCTGAAGAGAGAAATAAATATGAATATTTCAGGGTGGATTCAACTGACACTGTTCCTCGGCATTCTTACCCTGCTTACAAAACCTGTTGGTATTTATTTGTGCAGGGTTCTGGATGCAGAAGATAAGACCTATATTGATCCGATCGTAAAACCTCTCGAGCGGTTTCTGTATTGTCTCCTCGGCGTTGATATTAAAAATGAACAAAACTGGAAACAGTACGCATTGTCTTTGTGCGCTTTCAGTCTGGTCAGTTTGCTATTTACCTATGCTATTTTGCGCCTCCAACATCTTCTACCACTCAATCCTCAGGGGTTTGGACCACTAAGTCCACCTCTGGCGTTCAATACGGCAGTCAGTTTCGCTACTAATACCAACTGGCAAAGTTACGGAGGTGAGTCTACGATGTCTTATTTTTCCCAAATGGTGGGGCTTACTTTCCAGAACTTTGTCTCAGCAGCAGCAGGTATTGCAATAGCAGCGGCGCTGGTACGTGGCATTGCGCGGCACAGCACTAAAACGATCGGTAATTTCTGGGTGGATCTCATCAGGATAAATCTATATCTACTTGTACCAATATGCCTTATATATTCTGTATTCCTCTTGTCGCAGGGCATGATTCAAAATTTTCAGCCCTATAGTAAGGCTACAGTTATAGACAGTACTCTAAAAGACCAGAGTATCAGTACCCAGATTATTGCTCAAGGGCCTATGGCATCACAGGTGGCAATTAAAATGTTGGGAACCAATGGTGGGGGATACATGAATGCCAACGCATCCCACCCATACGAAAATCCTACACCACTTTCCAATTTGATCCAGATGCTGTCCATCTTCCTTATTCCGAGCGGACTGACTTATTACCTTGGCCGAATGGTGAGAAATCAGAGACACGGATGGGTTGTCTGGGGATCTATGTTACTACTCTTCCTGGCAGCTTTTGCAGTATGCTGGTGGGCAGAGGCTGCTGGTAATCTCCGGCTGTATGCTCTTGGGGTGGATCCTCTTGACGGGAACATGGAAGGCAAGGAAGTACGCTTTGGAATTTTCAATTCATCACTATTTGCTACGATAACCACAGACGCCTCTTGTGGTGCGGTTAATTCGATGCATGATTCCTTGACACCGCTGGGTGGATTAATCGCTTTGCTAAACATACAGTTGGGCGAGGTTGTCTTCGGTGGTGTTGGGACTGGTCTTTATGGGATGCTGGTCTTTGTAGTGTTAACCGTTTTTTTATGTGGCCTGATGGTCGGACGTACCCCTGAATATCTCGGGAAAAAGATCGAGGCCTACGATGTAAAAATGAGTGTTCTTACCGTACTTATAGTAATCTTCAGTATTCTTGGTTTTACCGCCTGGGCTGCGGTAAGCAGCTGGGGACTGGCCGGGCTCAATAACCAAGGCCCACATGGGTTAAGTGAGATACTTTATGCATATTCTTCAGGAACCGGCAATAACGGCAGTGCCTTTGCAGGGCTTAGCACCAATACTGTGTGGTTTAATACAACTCTGGGGATAGCAATGCTTGTGGGCCGGTTTTTTATGATTGTACCTATACTAGCTCTGGCGGGAAACCTGGCACAGAAAAAATTAATCCCCGCGAGCGAGGGAAGCCTTCCCGTCTCGGGTTTTACATTTATGGCGATGCTGTTAGGAACGGTGCTCATTGTTGGAGCTCTCACTTTCTTCCCTGTTCTCTCGCTGGGACCAATTGTAGAGCATTTTCTGATGACCGGATCAAACATTCTCTATTAACGGAGTTAAACTCGTGGCTGCGAAAAGGCATTCTCTTTTTGACCGTGCTATCATTGCCCAAGCAGTGGCTGAATCTTTGAAAAAACTCAATCCCCGTTCGTTGATGAAAAATCCGGTGATGTTTGTCACGGAAATGGGAGCAGCGATAACCACGTTCCTGGTTGTTTTCAGGGCTCAGGATGAACCTTTTAGTTTCACACTGCAGGTTACACTCTGGCTCTGGTTTACCGTGCTTTTTGCAAATTTTGCCGAGGCTATGGCAGAAGGTAGGGGGAAAGCACAGGCCAATGCACTGCGAAAGACTCGCACGCAGACTATCGCCAATCGCCTTTGTGCCGACGGTGTGATTGAAAAAGTTGCTGCTGAACAGTTGCATAAAAATAATATTGTGCTCATCTCTGCCGGAGAAATCATACCAGCTGATGGGGAAATTATAGAAGGAATTGCCACGGTAGATGAATCAGCCATAACCGGTGAATCTGCTCCGGTGATACGGGAAGCTGGTGGAGATCGCAGTGCGGTCACAGGAGGAACGCGGGTTTTGTCTGACTATATAAAAGTTCGCGTTACTGCAAATCCTGGAGAAAGTTTTCTTGATCGAATGATAAGTCTTATTGATGGAGCTCAACGGCAAAAGACTCCAAATGAAATTGCCCTTACGATACTTCTTTCGGCACTAACCATTATCTTTTTGGTCGTGATTATGACCCTGAAGTTTTTTGGCCTCTACTCGGGAACATCTTTCTCCATCACGGTGCTGGTTGCATTACTCATCTGCCTTATCCCTACCACCATAGGGGGTCTTTTAAGTGCTATTGGGATTGCTGGAATTGATCGGCTGGTGCAAAAAAATGTCCTGGCCATGAGTGGTCGAGCTGTGGAAGCAGCGGGTGATGTTGATGTGCTACTGCTTGATAAAACAGGAACCATTACACTTGGTGAGCGTCAGGCAACCGAATTTATTCCTGCTTCTGGTATTCGCGTTGAGGATATGGCAGACGCTGCACAGTTAGCATCGCTGGCTGATGAGACGCCCGAGGGGAGAAGCATAGTGGTGCTGGCTAAACACTATGGCTTGCGAGGGCGGTCAATCTCTGAGATGCCCAATGCACGATTCAGTGCTTTTACCGCTCAAACCCGCATGAGTGGGGTAGATATTGACGGGAGACATATCCGAAAAGGGGCAGCTGATGCAATGTGTCAGTTTGTCGGAGACACATTTCCGCCAGAGGTTCAGGAAACGGTGAATACCATTGCCCGCTCAGGTGGTACGCCTTTGGTTGTTGCTGATACCACACGCGTGCTTGGAGTAATCCACCTTAAAGATATTGTCAAAGGTGGATTGAAAGACCGTTTTGACAGATTTCGTGCGATGGGCATTAAAACCGTTATGATTACAGGGGATAACCGGTTGACCGCGGCTGCTATTGCAAAGGAGGCAGGCGTTGACGATTTCATTGCGGAAGCTAAGCCTGAGGATAAACTATCGCTGATACACAAAGAGCAAGCCACCGGCCATCTGGTCGCTATGACGGGGGACGGTGCCAATGATGCACCAGCCCTTGCCCAGGCTGACGTGGGGGTGGCCATGAATACCGGAACTCAGGCAGCCAAGGAAGCAGGGAATATGATAGATCTTGACTCTAATCCTACCAAGCTTCTTGAAGTTGTTGAAGTTGGTAAACAGATGCTGATAACCCGAGGTGCTCTGACAACCTTCAGCATCGCTAACGATGTAGCGAAATATTTTGCGATTATTCCGGCAATGCTGATTGTGCTATTTCCGGTTATCCAGCCTTTGAATGTTATGAAACTTCATTCTCCGAATAGCGCAATACTTAGCGCAGTCATTTTTAACGCTCTCATCATCATTGCGCTAATACCTTTGGCTTTGCGCGGTGTCCGTTTCCGACCGCTCGGGGCTGCGGTACTTTTGCGGCGGAACCTTTTCATATATGGTCTGGGAGGACTGGTGGCGCCGTTTATCGGGATAAAGCTTATTGACCTCCTGGTAAACGCTCTTCATCTCGTGTAGAAAGGAATACATAGAATGAAAACACTTATTGCAGAACTACGGATTGCATTGCTTGCTACGGTATCCTTAGCGATACTTTTGTGCGGTGTGTATCCGCTGATGGTATGGATTATGGCCCAGTTATTTTTTGTCCATGAGGCCAATGGTTCGCTGGTAACTAGAAAGGGAGTAGTAATTGGTTCTAGTCTGCTTGCCCAGCGATTTGATGATACAAAATATTTCCATCCACGGCCCTCTGCCGCAGGACTGGGATATGATGCTGCCAATTCTGGTGGGAGCAATTTAGGTCCTCTTTCAAAAAACTTAATAGAGGCAGTAAGGAAACGCGTTGTTGACTATCGTACTGAAAATGGGCTTGCTTCCGATACCTTGGTGCCTGCCGATGCGGTTACCGCTTCAGGGAGTGGACTGGACCCCCACATTACTGTCAAAAATGCCATATTACAGGCAGGTCGTGTTGCCAGAGTACGTGGTATGAGTGAGCAGATCGTGCTTGAAAACATAAAAGCACATACTGAGGGCCGTGATGTATGGATTTTGGGTGAGCCTCGGGTAAATGTCCTTATGTTGAACCTCTCACTAGATAATAGCAGGTGAGTTGTCAATGCTAGAAGATAGAGCCAGTTCATTCTTAAGAATAATTCGCCGTGCTCAGCGCGGACGGCTCAAGGTCTACCTTGGATACTGTGCTGGTGTGGGGAAGACCTATCAGATGCTGCTGGAGGGTCATCGACTCAAGACGGAGGGCATAGATGTGGTTATAGGACTTGTGGAGACCCATGGCCGTGCTGAAACTGCCAAGCTCATTGATGGATTAGAAGTCATCCCGAGACTTCGCCAAGAATATCGCGGTATTATTGTTGAAGAAATGGATGTCGATGCAATCATTGCTCGGAAACCGCAGGTTGCACTTATTGATGAAATAGCCCATACCAACATTCCCGGCAGCCGCAATCCCAAACGTTATCAGGATGTTCAGGATATTCTCGCCGCAGGAATTCATGTCATCACCACCGTGAATGTGCAACACTTGGAGAGCCTCTACGACACAGTTGAAAAAACCGTTCATGTCAAGGTGCGCGAACGAATGCCCGATACTGTTCTTGCTGAAGCAGACCAAATCGTCAATGTGGATTTAACCACCGAAGACCTCAGAAAGCGTTTGGAGGAGGGGAAAATATATCCGAAAGAGCGTATCGAGACCGCCCTTAGTAATTTCTTTATTCCGTCTAATTTGGAGCAACTCCGGGAACTGACGTTGCGCGAACTGGCATCGCAGATTGATTTGCGAAGGCGTGAACCCATAGAAGAGGAAAGCTCCACTACTCCTGACCAGATTATGGTATGTCTGAGTTCGAAGGGTCCCAATAGTGAAATGCTGCTCCGCTATGCCTCACGGTTGGCAGGAAAGCTTAATCGGAACTGGTACG
>Ga0315295_10001731_pt1 | contig 18683 bp, 12 predicted proteins | sample YL17G14_0_MG_FD_204453 | JGI IMG/M metagenome (GOLD analysis project Ga0315295, IMG submission 204453) | Sediment microbial communities from Yellowstone Lake, YNP, Wyoming, USA - YL17G14_0 | ecosystem: Environmental > Aquatic > Freshwater > Lake > Sediment | place: USA: Wyoming | collected... | reverse complement strand
ACAGTGGCAGCCACCCCTGACGCTGGAAACTTCAGAATCGAATATAACTTCCCTGATGGAGGCGCTTCTGATAACGTTGCCCAGAGCGACAGTTCCGTTTTTGACATCACCTTTATGCTTAACCAGTAGAATCGGCATACTTCTTTTAATAGGTAAATCGATGGCAATATGGCAATAGAGAAGACCAGGGAATGTTTTCGAGACGACTTCTAGCTTCGATAACTGTCATTTATAGTACGTACTGCCATTCAGTTATCAGACATGCTCTAATATACACGCTTAACGTGTGGGCCGGGATGGCTTTCGCCCCCCGCCCAGCGAAAACACCTGACAATAAGATGCACAGCGGCTTGAGGAAAATAATAGGACTGGCGGTTGTCACCGTACTGACAATCAGTTTGATTGTTACCCAAACGTGGGCTTATTTCCGTGATAGTGAGAAATCAACCGGCAGCGTTATCGCGGGCTGGACGGCTTCGCTCTGGACCCAGACCAACCAGGCTGATTTCAATCTGGGCGTCCTGAACAAAGTTGACACCGCAACCAGCCTCGGCAATGTCCAGTCAACTCGCAACGGTGTTTATTACGGCTTACAGGGGAATAGTTCTAATGGCTTCTGGAAATTTGACCCGGTAAATAGTACGTGGACAACCCTGACCGTTACTCCCGGCAATGTCGGAGCCGGCGGCGCGCTGTGTTATTTCAACGGCGATTACGCCTATGCCTTCCAGGGCGCCACCAACGCCTTCTGGCGTTATGATGTCACCGCAAATAGCTGGTCCGCGATGACAGTCGCCCCGGGTGTGGTGACGACCGGCGGCGCCCTCATTTACGGCGGCGGCGATTACATCTACGCCTTCCAGGGCGGTACTACCGCCTTCTGGCGTTACAGTATTTCGGGTAATTCCTGGGCTATATCGCCAACGATAACAGCTGCCCCAGCCCTAACGGGCGCCGGCGCCTCTCTTGCTTATAGCTTTGGCGATTTAATCTACGCTTTCCGGGGTGGAGCGAGAATATTCTGGCAATACAGCATATCAGGTAATTCATGGACGCCATTGGCTATACCCCCGGCGGCGATAGCGGCTGGCGGCGCCCTCGTCCACGGCGGTGGTAATCTGATATACGCCTTTCGGGGCGGCTCAAATGCCTTCTGGAGCTACAGCATTTCCGGCGATGTCTGGGCGGTACTGGCAACCGCCCCACTCGCAACCGCCGCCGGCGCCGCGCTTAGCCGGAGTGCCAATGCCGATGATATATTTGCGTTCCAGGGCGGTGCGGCCACAACTTTTTGGAATTACGATATTTCGGCTAATTCCTGGGCGGCCGGGGATGTTCCCGGTACGGTAACTACTGGCGGCGCTCTTTGCTACGGCAACAGCGGTTTCCTTTACGCTTTTCAGGGGGGTTCCACCACCTTCTGGCAGCTTAATCTTTCCACTGATCTCTGGACGGCCATGAATGCGGCGCCGGCTGCAACCGCCGCCGGTGCTGCCCTCGTTTACGACGGCGGCGATTACATTTACGCCTTCCAGGGCGGGTCGACTGCTTTCTGGCGCTACAGCATCTCCGGCAATTCCTGGACGGCGATGGCCGTTACTTCGGCGGCGACCGGCGCTGGCGCCGCCCTCTGCCGCGGCGCTTCGGCCACCGAAATCTTCGCTTTCCGCGGCGGCGGGACCAACACCTTCTGGCGTTACGATGTCACCGCCAATTCCTGGGGGGTTACGCCCGGCCTTGTCACGACCGGCGGCGCCCTCTGCTATGTCAGCAGCGGCTACGCCTATGCCTTTCAGGGTGGGACGAACGCCTTCTGGAGGTTCGATTTTAACGCGAATACCTGGACAGCCATGACCACCGCTCCGGCCGCCACAGCCGCCGGTGCCGCCCTCGTTTACGGCAGCGGTGATTATCTTTACGCTTTCCAAGGAGGCTCGACCGCCTTCTGGCGCTACAGCATTTCGGGTAACTCCTGGGCTATATCGCCAACGATTACACTTGCCCCGGCCGCCACAGCCGCTGGTGCCGCCCTCGTTTACGGCGGCGGCGATTACATCTATGGCTTCCGGGGCGGTACTACCGCCTTCTGGCGCTACAGTATTTCGGGTAACTCCTGGGCTATATCGCCAACGATTACACTTGCCCCGGCCGCCACGGCCGCTGGTGCCGCCCTCGTTTACGGCGGCGGCGATTACATCTACACCTTCCAGGGCGGTACTACCGCCTTCTGGCGCTACAGCATTTCGGGTAACTCCTGGGCTATATCGCCAACGATTACACTTGCCCCGGCCGCCACAGCCGCTGGTGCCGCCCTCTGCCGCAGCGCCTCAGCTACCGAAATCTTCGCTTTCCGCGGCGGCGGGACCGACACCTTCTGGCGTTACGATGTCGCCGCCAATTCCTGGGGGGTTACGCCCAAAGTTGCGCCCGGCAATGTCACGACCGGCGGCGCCCTCTGCTATGTCAGCAGCAGCTACGCCTATGCTTTTCAGGGTGGCTCAACCACTTTCTGGCAGTTCGATTTTAACGCGAATACCTGGACAGCCATGACCACCACACTAGCCGCCACGGCCGCAGGCGCCGCCCTCACCTACAGTTCCGGCGATTATATTTACGCTCTGCGAGGCGGCTCGGCTACTTTCTACCGCTACAGCATTTCCGGCAATTCCTGGTTAACGATGACGGCGGCACCCCTCGCGGTCGCGGCCGGCGCCGGGCTTGCCTACAGCAGTAGCAACATTATTTATGCTCTGAGAGGCAATAGCTCGACTGCCTTCTACACCTACTGTATATTGGATAACCTCTGGGCGGGTGAGGCGGCTGCACCGGCGGCCGTGGGTACCGGCGGCGGGCTGGGTGGTGTTGCCAACGGCTATTACATCGCGACGACGTTAGCCTCGCAGGTGCTGGATACAGGCATCACGGGCTCAAAATGGGACGCCCTGTTCTGGAATGAGAGTCTGCCCGCCGGTACAGACATTACTTTTGAAGTAAGGGCTTCGAATTCGTCTTTCCCCGAGACCGATGGCACATTGTCCTGGACGGCGATAGGCGGGACTTCGCCGGTCCTCACCGGGCTGCCGGCGGGACAGTTCAAGCAGTGGCGGGCAACGCTTACGACGACGGATGTGACACAGACGCCGGTATTAAACGAGGTTAGATTGTATTACTATTAACCTTCTGAAAAGACATGATAAAGTTAATACAGGCACGATAGAAAACTTTGCGCATTCGTATTCTGGAGATAAGCGGTTCAAGTGCAAATAATTCTTTCGCATGATATAAATGAATGAAGAAACTGACGGTAAACCTGGCGCTGGTGCTGGCGGTATTCCTGATGGCTGCATCAATGGCAATTTACGTCCTGCCCCTGTTCGGCGGGCGGGTGGACGATATCGGCTCGGGCAGCATGGAACCGGAACTTGACGCCGGGACAATGGTAGTTTCCCAGCGAGTGAGCCCGTCATCCATCGCCGTGGGCGATATCATCGTCTTCCGGTCGGCAACGGCGGGAAATATGATATGCCACCGCGTTTACGAAATCCGCCGGTCTGGATTGGAATTCATTACCAAAGGCGACGCCTATCAAGACCCCGACCCGGCACCGGTTTCCGCAGGAAGCGTGGTGGGACGGATTACTTTCCATGCGCCTTTTATGGGAAATATCGTTGCGTTTATCAAGACCCTGCCAGGCCTCATAATATTTCTTGTCCTGCCGGGACTGTTTATCACCGGTTTTTTCCTGAAAAGCATGTGGCATGAGCTTGTAATTTACATCCGGAAAACAGGTTAAGTAGTCGTTAATGATACGATGTATGTTCGTACGCCGGATAAGCTGTTCCAAACTAACATCAGCCGAAGCGTTGAAAAATGAAAAATAGGCTATCGTTTAAGTCCAGCTTAATAGCCGCAGTTACAACCAGTATTTTGCTTTCTCTGATGCCGGTTAGAGTCTTTGCGGCGGCACCATCTTATAACCTCGAAATAGGCGGCACGGGAGCCGCCAGCTGGAATATCGGCAATATCAAACCGGGGGACAGCGGTATCAAGGCCGTAACCCTGCATAACAACAGCCCTTATAACGGTTTCATTTCCATCTGGATAACGGACATTGCCAATGCCGAGGGGTTAAACCCGGGAACACAGACGGGCGAACTCGGCGACCACCTGCTATTGCAGATAATTTGCCCGCAGCTTGCCACAAACATCGTCATGCCCGCCAAAATCGGCGATTTCCCGCACAACCTGACCGACACGAATTACGTCATGCTCGACCCTGTCCCATCTGGTGGCACTCTCAACCTGAACTGGCAGTGGGAACTGCCGCCGGCGACGGGCAACGATGCACAGGGAGACAGCATTTCTTTTACCATCAACTATACTCTGGAGATGATAACGCCCCCCGAAAATCGTGGAGGCGGAGGCAGTGGTGGACAAACTACGACTGCCAGTGAGCCGCGCACAATCCTGGTAGATGTGCTCGGAACTGAGACGAAACTAACCGTCAATAGCGACGGCAGCCTCGCCCAATCTTTCAGCCAGTCATTCATGGATAACTCGGTGATTCTGAGTTTTGATGGCGGTACCATAATAAACGCAGATGGTACGGTTCCTGACCGAATCGTCGTGGAAGAATCAACGGAAAACCCTCTCGTACCAGATGGGATGAAGAGGGTAAGCCCGGTCTATTCCATCACGGCTTACGTCGGTGGTGCGAGGCTGGAACACGCCTCGTTCACTCCGCCTTTCAGGTTAGTTCTTAAATATGATGAGAAGGAATTACCGGAGCATCAAACATCAATATTTATTGCTTACTGGGATGCCAGCCATAGATGGGTGCAGCTTGATCCGCCGCCAGGTTTTATCGCAGCTACTGGTCAGGTCGCCGCATTTGTGAACCACTTTTCATTATTTACGGTTCTGTCGGTGGGACAAACGACCCCGGTCGGACCGGCACACATCGAACTCCGCGGTCTTCTCATTAACCCCGAGCGTACGCGTCCCGGTGAAACGGTAATCATCAAAGCACAGCTTTCAAATACGGGCGGACTCAGCGGAGAATCAGTTGTCAGAATCAAGATTACCGGTCTTCTTGATACCACCCGGCTGGTAAAAATCGCACCGGGACAGACGGAAGAGGTCAAAATCAGCGTTGTGGCGGTGAGTCCGGGCGATTATAATGTTGAAATTGGCAACCTTAGCGGCACCTTTAAGGTGATAGCTTCTCCCGAAGAACCAGGCGAATTTCTCTACTGGCTCTACATCGCCGTCGTGGCTATTATTTTGCTTTTTTTCATCACCTTTTTATTCCTGAGAAGGAAACACCTTCAGGTATAAAACACCTGGCCGAAACCTCACAGGAATCACAGGGAAGTTCTGTCACCCTTGGTGATAATGTTTCAACCAGTGTAGTGCTCCCTAAATAGCATTGGTTGAAATAGCTGTCATGGCGAGGAGCGAAGGGCGAATGAGTCTCTAACTCTCATTGTAAAAGAAATTGCCACGTCCACCTTTGGCGGACTCGCAATGACAATAACCCTGTGACCAAAACATCTTTTCGTGCAGGTTACTAAACCTCTTATTGGAGTATAACTGAACAATTCGATGAAATGTGCAAGAGGCTATTGCCGGATATTGCGGAGGTGCTTGGTGTTAGTGATCATGCCGGGCCAAAACCGACCCAGGTTTGCTAATTAGGCAAGCCAAAATAATTTTACACATTATGCAAAAAAATCGTTATCCATATACCGAATAGCTTGTCGAAGTCATCTCATAAATGTCAGTAGTGAGACCGACATCATAAGCCAGTCGATGGCAATGGAAAAGGCTACAAATTATTTTTGAGCTGACTTCTGGTATTTGTTATGCTTGTCTGCTTAATGGCGATGACCCGGACTTGGGTGTATCCCCTCCATCGATTTTGGTTTACGGATCAACAATGCACAGACAGTGGCGAGGATAAAGAGGATAAGGAAGATGATAAAGGCAAGTTGATAGGTCCCGGTGTTATCATAGAGGGCACCGGCGGCCACCGGACCGGCGGCTCCGCCAATCTGGTTGATCATACTTATCATGCCGTAGATCGTTCCGTAGGCGGCCACGCCGAAGTTAGTGCTGGTAAGGATAGACATTGTGGGTAGCCAGCTGCCCAGACCCAGACCGAGCAGCAGGGCGTAGAACCAGATGATAACTACCGGGGTTGAGGCTTGAACGGTCATGAGGATGAGAAGGGCGACTGTCTGCATCAGGAGACCGATGCCGAGGGCGTATTTTGGTTTTATCCAGTTACAGACAAAGCCAAAACCAAACTTACCGATGGCACTTCCGATCGTCACCGCACCGACCGCTGATGAGGCAATCGCTAAGGTGATCCCAACATCTGTCAGGTGAACCACCTGGTTCTGAATAATGGCCATAAGGGGAAACCCGGAAAGCATACAGGAGATTGAAAGTAACCAGAAGGCCCGGGTTTTAAGTGCCTGCTCAAGGTTAAGTCCTTCTTTGCTTGCGGCGCTGGACGCTGCCGCCTCGGCCGGTGGGGCATCAGCCCCATCCGGTTGAAGCCCGATATCCTCTGGCCTTGTCTTGACCACGAGCAGGGTAAAAGGGACAACAGCCAGTATTGTAAAGAGCCCCAAAATTATCCAGCTAAACCTCCAGCCAAAACCAGGAAGAAGGAAATTCCCGGTAATCGTGCTGATTACAAATCCCCCGGCGCCGACTGCGATACCGATAATGCCGATAGCCGTACCACGCTTTTCCCGGAACCAGTTGAAGATCAGAGCCGTCGTTGGAATGAAGCCGAGAGCGGCGAACCCTGCCCCGGCGACTCCAAATAGCACGTAATACTGCCAGAGCCGGTTCATCGTGCTCAATATCACCAGACTAAGCCCGCCGATAAAAGCACCGGCGATGATCACTCGTTTTGGCCCGTAGCGGTCAATGATTCTCCCGACCAAGACAGAGGCAGCCCCTTGAACAAGCGTCATGATTGTATTGCCCAGCATCACTTCAGTCCGGCTCCAGTTGAATTCATCCTGCAGGGGCCTCACGAAAAGGCTGAGGGAGTAAAAACCACAGCCACTTATCACAAAGAGACAAATAAAGGCCGCGGCTACGATCCAGTAGCCGTAGAAGAACCTGTCCTTTTTCCGAGTTATAACCTTCATTTCTCTCCTGTCAGCCCCGCGTGTTCATGCAATTAGGGCTTGACTTATGGTCAAATGACCATCAGCGTTGTTCAGACCGAGAACACAAAGCCCACTTTAAGGGAGAGTTCCCGATTTGTCAATCACCACTATGCAGGCGTTTGATTCCTTTTGTGATCAATAACAATATGCTCCGTGCTTAGACAAGACAGTGCAAACAATCAAGTTGATAAGAGGTAACCCGATGTGCGGGAATCGGATGGGAACCAGTTACAGCGGAAAAAACATCGAGGTTTATTGCGCTTGATTTCTCCACGCTGTCCGGTGACCATCCCGCCAGGTGAAGGACCACAACAGGAGACTACCTGAAACTCGCACGTGGGGTTAACTAAATATCGGAAACCGGATGAATGGTGATTGCAGCATTTCCCTGAAGGGAACACTGGTACTCGCATATCCCGCAACCGATGCACTTATCCCTTATCATTTTGGGCCGGCGCACGGTCTTCATACCGTCGGAAGACACGATGTTTTTCTCTTCCAAGATGATGGCTTTATCGGGCACCGGGCACATCTCCTCGCAGACGATAGAGTCCCTCCTTCTTTGTAAGAGATGCACCTTTCTTCATCGATACGGGCGATACCGATGACTTTCTGCCGCTTCTCCAGGAGTACCAGCCGGGGAATAGCGCCGGTAGGGCAGACCCCGCCGCAGGAGTTACATGAATAGTCACAGTACCCGCGCCGGAGCAAAAGCCCCGGAGTCCAGATTTTGTCCGGACTGTTCGCAGAAAAGACCGGCTGTATCGACCCGGTCGAACAGACCTTATAGCACTCGCCACAGCGAATGCTGTTTTATTTCGGTCTAAGCTCTCCAATAATACTGCGAAATCGTTAAATCGTCTTCGTGTAGGGTCATAATATAAATTCAAACTTGCTGTGCCATACTTCTTTCTGAGAATATCTATTATTAGATTTTCTAACAATTTTCTAATCAATATATAAGTAGATATCAGATGGCGTGATAAAAATAGATAATTAATCTCATCGACTAATTTTCCGTAGAAATCGTCTGGTACCCAAGTCACGCCGATAAATTTCTCGATAGTAGAAGCTATCCAGAAAGCCAGTGAGTAGAAAGACATGGAAATAAAATTCATATTCAATCGCAGCACTCTCTACGCATCAATTTTTGGATAGCTTCTAAGAAAGGAATGAGCCTGCTGTTCCTCTCTTATGAATGAGATTTAGATTAAGGCCCTTCCTTTGCAGCAAGGGAAGGGCAGGGCAGGGTCAGGAGCAAATACTTATGACAGGACTTATCGATTTATCGAGTATAACTTTCTTAATAGTCAAGAAAAATACCTGCATGGGTTAGCTGAGATGAATAACTTGCCTGCCAGCTTTGGCATACTGGCAGGCATTTTTATCTCTAACTGAACTGAAATTGAATTCGTTTAAATCCTATTTGTCAATAACACCTTTTTGGGGTGCTTTCTCGGTCTTTTATCTTCCCGGTTTCGGCGGTACCTGGGGCGCGCCGATTTCCTCAATCAGTTTCGTGACGTCTTCTTTCTTATAGCCCAGGATGTTCACCAGGATTTCCGCCGTATGTTCGCCGAGGAGCGGCGCCCGTCCCTGCCGCATAGCCGGAGTGCCCCAGAACTGCATTGGCAGGTTCTGGTATTTATAGGTTTCACCGGTGAGCGGGTGGGTGTAGTCGGTCATGTACTCGTTAAGGATGACCTGCGGGTCTTTCTCCAGGTCTGTGAAATGCTGGAGCCTTTCCCAGAAGATGTCCTTGCCTTCAAATTCCTTAATCCAATCCTCCCGGCTCTTCTTCGCGAAATAAGAGTCAAGAAGTTTTACCGTTTCAACACGGTTCTCATACCGGGCCTGCTCCGTGCTGAAACGCGGGTCATCCCGCCAGATGGAGGCCGGGATGCCGAGCGCCTCGCAAAGCGGCTGCCAGTGACGGGAGGTCGGGTTCACCATGGTAATCCACTCGCCGTCACCGCACTTGTAGAAGCTGAATAGCGGCATGGCTGACTTGGAGCGTGGCACCGCAATCGGCTGCTCTCGTTTCGAGTAATAAAGCATCTGAATGGCATCACCCATAAGCCACATCGAGCCGGTGAGGTGCGAGGTCTCGACCTCCTGCCCGATGCCAAAGCGTTCCCGCGCCAGTAACGCCGTCACGATGGCGAAGGCGCCGAAAATAGCGCCGATCTGGTCGGAGGAACCAGGGAGCGCCCAAACAGGATTGCCGTCCTCGGTGCCGGAATTGTACATCCAGCCGGAGCGGGCGGCACCGGAAAGGTCCATACCCGGTTTGGTGGCGTCGGGGCCTCTGGTTCCGTAGCTCGTGCCGTTGCAGTAAATGAGTTTGGGGTTGTACTTTTTCAGCGTTTCATAATCGCAGCCAAGCTTCTTGGCTACACCGAAACGCAAGTTCTGCTCGAAGACGTCGGACTTGGCGACCAGCTGGTAGAGTATCTCTCTAGCTCTTGGCTTGGTCAAATCAAGGACCAGTCCCTTCTTGAGGCGGTTATTGGTCTCAAAATAAGAACCGATATCCCATCCGCCGGAGCCTTTACCCTGCCCGCCGTGAACAACACCGCCGATCGTCATCCAGCGCCCATCATCACCGCGGGGCGACTCAATTTTGATTACCTCCGCCCCCATGGTCGCCAGCATCATGGTGTTAACCGGTCCAAGCTGCCACATGGTCATATCCAGGACCCTGATTCCCTCCAGTATTTCATTAGCCATGAATCTACCTCCCCACTCTATTATTTGCCAGCATTATTGGGCATCTATAAACCAGTTGATTCTATGGGACAGTTTCACCCCCTTTCTTTATGAGGAGTTTCGCCAAAAATACGCGGGACATTCCATAGCTTCTAATATAAGTGGGGTTCCCGGCAATGTCAAGACAGCACTATGCCTGATATACGACCATAAACGGTTTAGATAGTCAGGATATTCTCCCCAACATTCGAAAAGTTTTGGAAATTCGGGATGTATCACTTTATTAAGCCTTCCCTTATTTTATCTTTATAAAGAAACACAATGGCTGTGTACTCCTGACCGGCAATCGCCAGCGTTACCTAGATACCCACCAATAAAAAATCGGGCAATCAGCTTCTTCCGGTAGCCCGATTTTTTATTTAGCGTGAGCTAACCTGGCGTCTATCTCAACATCTTTGATGGTAGCCAGGTAGCCAGAGGCGGGATAAAGTATACAAGGAGCATACCAACTATATCACAGAGGACGAAGGGGATAATGCCGATGTACATCTCTGCCAGTGTTACCTCAGGCGGGCATAATGGCTTTAATAGATACACACCCGGAGCCATGGGCGGCGTCAGGTAGGCAATCTGGCAGTTAATGGAAAAGAGGATGGCAAACCAGAGCTCATTAATACCGAATATCTTCAGCATCGGGCCAAAGATGGGTACCGTGATAAAGATGATGCTATTGATATCCAGCACGAAGCCAAGTATAAAAACAATGAGCATAACAGCCCAAATTGTGGCGGTTGGTCCTAACTTCATATCATTTACGAAGTTGGCAATGGTAGCGCCGGCGCCAGACATCAGGAAGACGCTGACAAAGAAGAGGGAGCCGAGAAGCATGCCCGCTATCATTGCCATGGTGCGGAAGCAACCGGTAAGAGCAGTAGCAAAACCCTTCAGGGTGAACCTGCGGTAGGCAATGGAGATAAGGACGGCACCGAAGGCACCTACGCCGGCCGCCTCAGTAGCGGTGGCAATACCCAGGAAGATGGTTCCAAGGACGGCGAAGATGAGGAAAAGTACCGGGATAACACCCTTGACAAGCATCATCAATTGCTCATTTAGATTACCGCCACGCTCCTCCAGCGGTGCTGCCGGTGCCATATTGGGCTTCAATGCGGCTATAATAAGTATATAGGAAATATATATAAAACCGAGCATAACACCTGGGATAAAGGCGGCAAAATAGAGCTTGCCGATGGAGACATTGGCAAAAAGACCATAGAATATCAGGATGATGCTCGGAGGAATAATGGTGCCTAGTGTGCCGCCCGCCGAGATGGAGCCACATGCCAGGCCATGGTTATACCTTCTTTTCAGCATGACGGGCAGGGCAATGAGACCCATGGTCGCTACCGGGCCGGCGGCGACACCGGTGCAGGCCGCCAGGAGAATACAGATGAGAAGGACGGCGACACACAGTCCACCTCTTATAGCACCGAACAGGCGGTAGATGCCGTCAAACAGCAACTCGGCGATACCGGTTCCGCCAAGTATGGTGCCCATCAAGACAAACATGGGTACCGCCACAAAGCTCGGCTCGGTAAGAAATGAGTAGACACGTATGGCTGTGGTAAACAAGACGTTTGGTCCGAACATCGCGAGACCAAAGAAGAGCGCCACCCCACCCATCGCCCCGAAAAAAGGCACGCCAAAAAACATAACCAAAATCATGGCCGGAATCATAAACAGGGCTATCTGTCCTGAAGCCATTCGTCACTTCCTCTCTTCAGCGTGATTATGTCTTTGATTACCTCCGATACTGTCTGAAGGAAAAATAGCACAAAGCATATAACAAGGATAGTTTTCAGAGGATATACCACAGGTTGCCAGGGGGAGTAGAGCGATCTTTCCAGTATTCGCCAGGAATCACTAGCCATAAGGAACCAGGCATAGATACTGGCAATCAGGAGCGGCCAGATGAAGACGAAATAGCCAATCAGCTCCATAATCATCTTCCTCTTGAGGGACAGCCTGCTTATGAAAATGTCAACCCTAACATGTGTCTTCACGAGGCTACCATAGCCGGCGCCAATCACACAGCAGATAGCAAATGCTTGGCACTGTACCTCGCCGCTCCAGATTGTGGGAGCATTGAGAACCCTCCTCATGAATACCTCAATGACGATGAGCACCATGAGTACCGCCATGAGCCACTTGAAGTAGTAACATACCTTCAACGTCAATTTATCCAAGTAAAGGGTAGCCTTAGCCATAATAGGATTTACCTCCCATTTCCGAAGTCTGCTCTGACCCCGTGGGCTCTACGGCACCTGATAACAGGTGCCGTAACGCGCATTTATTGAACACCTAAAGGCGCTTCCTAGGGTCCGTAGTTGGGTGTCTGAAGCTTCTCGTACTCCCCCATCCTCTTCATAAAGTCCTTCATCGGATCCCAGAGCGCTTTCCATTTGGCGTCCGTCTTGCCGATGTCATCGGCCATCCGCCAGGCGTTATCCCGCCAGTATTTCTGTAGCTCAGGGGTCTCCACGACCATCTTCATGCCGTAGGCCTTTTGCTTCTCCACGGCGATAACACTATCCCACCACCCAAAGGCGGCGTTTTTGAGCAGATTCTCATAGCAACAAACCTCAACAACCGCCTGCAGGTCTCTAGGTAGCTTTTTCCAGGCGTCATTGTTTATCATGAGGCCAGCAGTCTCCCAGAGCTTATGGATGCCGGGGAAGCCCTGATACTTAACGACCTCGTGGAATTTCAAATCCCAGTTGCCGGACGGGGTACCGACTTCACAGGCGTCAATGAGACCCCTCTCCAGCGCAGAATAGACATCCTGATACGGCATCAATACGCCTGAGCCACCCATCTCATTCACAACCTTGGTGCTCCAGCCCGTGCCGCGGAACTTCAAACCCTTGAAGTCAGCCGGCACAGTAATGGACTTGTTGGATAAATACTCTGCCTCAGTGACGTTACTCTGGTATATAATCCAATGGAGGTTGAACTCGTTGAAGAGTTTCTGAGCCATAGCTTCGCCACCGAGGTCTTTGTTGAAGAACCATGTCACGGCTTCATCAAAGGTGAATTGAGCTGGGATCATCCCTTGAATAGCAAACCTGCTATCCTTGCCCTCCCAGTATCAGTCTCAGCTGGAACCCACCTCAACCACCCCTTTAGCGACAGCATCAAAGCTCTCCATGGTACCGACAACAGCACCGACGGGCAGGAGCTGAAATACCAGGCGGCCACCGGAGGCCTCCTTTATCCTGGCAACAAGGTCTTCATAAACCCAATATTGCTTCATGCCCGGCGTCCCCATACTCTGCCAGCGCCACGTGATAACCTCACCCGCCGCGATTGGTGCTGGGGCGGCAGTCGTAGCGGCCGCCGTCGTTGGGGCCGCAGTCGTTGGGGCTGCAGTCGTTGGGGCCGCCGTTGTTGCAGTTGGTTGAGCACCGCCACCACAACCAGCTAAGAGACCAAGAACCAAAACCAGAGCAACCACCTGACTAATGAAACGCGATAGAACCCTTGTCTTCATTTTCTCCCCCTTCTACTCTCTACTTTTCTAATAACCCGAACTGAGTTCCACGGGAATAGCCCGTGGGTAAATGTAGGGTTTTGGCGGCCGGTAATACGAGTGTTCGGACGGATTTGCCAAATATGCTACTGTTGGCAGGAACATCACCATCATTCAAATCAAGCTTTGCTTGACCTGAAAAGTGCCACGGGCGATGCCCGTGGATATCTGTCGCTCCTCCTTTCTTTAATTTTCTAATAACAGGAAGGGCAGAGTTCTACAGGAATAGCCCGTGGGCGAGTGTGAGGTTTTGGCGGCCGGTAATACGAGTGTTCGGACGGATTTGCCAAATATGCTACTGTTGGCAGGAACAGCACCACAGGCTATGCCCTTGAGTATCTGCATAAAAAATAGACAACCTGTTGTGGGGTTAGAATATATCACTCTAAGTGCATAATTTATACTCTTGTGCTGAGGATTTGTCAATAGTGTTTCATGTGTGTCAATTAACAAAAAGATTTTCTAATTGATGTCAAGCCCTAATCAGATATTGATTGTGAATTTTCAGTGTAGTAAACTATCAGCGGGGAGGCGTGAGTAGTCCGATTGAGGAGCTTTCGCTGCCTCGCGCATTCCGGATGATGAGCTCGGAGGTATATGGCCAGAGGAATCCAGGCTAGACCTGTTGGCTCAAAGACAAATGTGGGAGTGTCATTATGGGGGAAAACCCGCTTTTCAAACTTCTCAAGTCCTTCCATAGTGCAATCGAAGCTGAAGCTGTCACAAGGCCTGGCTTGCTCAGGCTTTACAATCGGATGCGCTTGGTATATCATCGGCATTAAGCCCAAAGAGGGATGAGGGTCAGCTCACTACGAGTTGATATGGGAAATCCCGGGTAAAATCAAAGAAAGTGAGGTGATTGACACAGAAGAATTAGTCCAGGTTAATACAATTAAACGAATTGAATTGGAAGGAGGTCGAATGGCTACACAGGAAAGAGCTGTATCCGGTGGTAAACAAATCGGCCGGGTATTAAAAGAGGAGGGCGTCGAGTATATGTTTGGCCTGCAGGGTGGGCATATCTGGTCCATCCTGGTAGGCGCCGGTATGAACGGTATAAAGATGGTACACTTCCGCCACGAGCAGGCCGGTGGTTACGCCGCCGATGCCTACGCCAGGGCATCGGGCAAGGTCGGCGTCTGCTTCGGCACGGCCGGGCCCGGCATGACCAACCAGATAAGCGGCATCGCCCAGGCCTTTTATGCCAAGAGTCCGGTTGTCGGTCTGTACGGTGCGCACGGTCTCATGGAAGACGGCCGTGGCTCTCTGCAGGAGGGTTACGCCGAGCCAACGCTTGGGAAATACACCAAGTGGACGAAGAGAGTCCCTTCGCCGAACCTGATTGCCTTTTACACCAAAAAGGCAATCAGAGATGCCATGACCTACCCGCAAGGGCCGGTCGCCCTCGAGTTCCCCATTGATGTCCAGCTTGCCCGGACTACATTCTCCCAGCAGTCGGGTTTTATTGACAATGCCTATCCCGAACCAGCACCGCCCGCCGCCGATGCCGATTCGGTGGAGAAAGCGGTCAGAATTCTCCTTGCCGCCGAGAGGCCGGTTATCGCCGGCGGCGAGGCTGTCTTCTTCTCCCACGCCGAGGACGAACTCAAGGAATTCGTTGAGCTTACCAAAATCCCGGTCATCACCCGCCGTGTCGGGCGCGGCGCCGTGCCGGAAGACCATCCGTTCGCTTTCAGCGGGCGCGCCCGGGGTGCCATCTTGAGGGCGGCCGACGTTGCGATGACTGTGGGTCTAAATCTTGGCTACCTGGAGGGTTACGGCGCCTGGGCGGCAAAAGCAAAACTCATACAGGTTACCGAGTCGAGGGGCGATATCGAATTTACCGCCAAGAGCGAGCTCGTTATTATCGCCAGCCCGAAGTCAGCTCTCAGGCAGATGATCGACGTTGCGAAAAAACAGTTAAAGAAGACCCCGGTCAACCGCGGTGCCTGGCTCAAGCAGGTTGACGGCATCAAGGCTCAGGAAAAGCAGCGTATGAACGACGAGGCGGAGAAGGTCAAGAACAACAAGCCGCTCCATCCGGCCTGGGTGGCGCAGGCGGCGCTCGCCGCCCTTGATAAGAACGCCACCATCATTCTGGATGCCTTCACCGCCAGCGCCTACTTCACCGAGCGCTTTCTGGGCAACCACTCCGGTGCCGTCCTCGACGCCGGTATGGTCGCCGGCATCGGACACGGCGTCGGCATGGCCGTCGGCGCCCAGCTGGCAAAGCCGGGACGCCAGGTCCTGGCCGTTATGGGTGACGGCGGCATGGGCCTCGGCGGCATGGACGTCGAGAGTGCGGTAAGAGTTGGAACGCCGGTCGTCTATCTTGTCAACAACAATAGCGACTATATCGCCGGCTCCGGCCCGCTCTTCTTAAAGGCCGTCAAGACGCCCGGCACGGTATATGCGCATGCCCCCTGGGGTATTGCTCCCACCAACTACGCCAAGATGTTCGAAGCTTGCGGCGCCAACGGCATCCGCGTCGAAGACCCCGACAAACTGACCGAGGGCGTGAGAAAGGCCTTTGAGTCCGGCAGAGCATCAGTTGTTGATGTCGTGACCGATAACCGGGTCGGCCCGCCGATGATGGGTGTCGGCACCCCCGGCCCGCAGACGGCAACCGGCTTCATGTCCTTCTTCGACCCGGAGGACTTCGACGAGCCGCTGCGCTCTACCATCTTCCCACCGAAGAAGCAATCTTAGCCAGACAACCAGATTTAACAAACTTAAATAATAGAAGAACAGAAAAGGAGGTTCCCCATGGCAAGAGGCTACATGGGAAAGGTCCTGTGGGTGGACCTTTCTAAAGGCACGCTCAAAGATGAAGCCTTGGACGACAAGTTCTGCCGCAGCTTCATCGGCGGCTACGGTTTCGGTGCCCGGACACTCATGAGCAAAATGAAAGCCGGAGCCGACCCGCTTGGTCCGGACAACATCCTCGGTTTTATGACCGGGCCGTTTACCGGCGCCCCCGTTGTTTCCCCGAGCCGCTACACCGTATTCTGCAAATCCCCGCTGACCAAGGGCTGGGGCGACGCCAACTCCGGCGGCGATTTTGGCCCGGGACTCAAATTCGCCGGGTATGACGGCGTCTATTTCACCGGCATTTCACCAAAACCCATCTATCTCTACATTGAGGAAGGCAAAGCTGAACTCCGGGATGCCGGCAAGCTCTGGGGCAAGGACAGCTTCGAAACCGAAGACATCCTCAAGGCCGAACACGGTGAAGAGGTCAAAATGGCCTGCATCGGCCAGGCCGGGGAAAACCTCTCCCTCATCTCCTGCGTCATGAACAACAAGGGTAGAGCCGCCGGGCGTTCCGGCGTCGGGGCGGTGATGGGCTCAAAGAACCTGAAGGCAATTGCCGTCCTGGGTACTGGCAAGGTGTCGGTTGCCAGCCCGGAAGCCGCCAATGATGTGAGAAGGAAGCTCCTCGAGGGCATCAACCAGCACCCCTGGTCGGGGCTCTTCAAGAACCTGGGCACCTGCGGCATCACCGCCGGCAGTGGCATGAGCGGCGATTCTCCGGTCAAGAACTGGGGCGGCGCCGGTCCGGTTGATTTCCCTACCGTTTCCAAAATATCCGACGCGGCGGTCATCGGGCTGCAGGAAAGGAAATACGCCTGCTACCGCTGCCCGTTTGGCTGCGGCGGCATCATGAAAGCCGGCAAAGAATACGAGTATGGTTCCCACGCCCATAAGCCGGAATACGAGACGCTGGCTGCTTTCGGCACCATGTGTCTTAACGACAACGTCGAGTCCATCATCAAGGCTAACGACATCTGCAACCGCTACGGGCTGGATACCATTTCCGCCGGTGTCACCATCGCCTTTGCGATTGAATGTTTTGAAAACGGCATCCTGACGAGTAAAGACACCGGTGGTATCGAGCTTAAGTGGGGCAACCACCGGGCCATCATCGCCATGACCGAGATGCTGGCAAAGCGAGAAGGCTTCGGCGATGTCCTGGCTGACGGCGTCAAGGTGGCATCGGAGAAAATCGGTAAGAACGCCGACAAGTACGCCATCCACATTGGCGGTGAAGAACTCCCGATGCACGACCCGCGCCTTGGCTATCACTATGCCACCACCTACGTCATGGATGCCACGCCGGGCCGCCATACCCAGGGCAGCGAGGGTTCCGGCCCCGCTGGGCTCCTGCCGCAGTTTGACCCCAAGTCCTTCTCCGGGCGTGCCGAGGCGCACAAGCGGGGGAGCGCCATGAACCATGTCATGAATGCCGCCGGGATGTGCATGTTTGTTTATATGTGTCTGGCTAATATCGAGGCTATTCCCGAAACATTAAACGCCATCACCGGCTGGGATACGACGACCGAGGAACTAATTACGACCGGCACCCGCCTCGCGAACTTAAGGCACGCCTTTAACATCCGTGAGGGCATCAACCCGCTCGCCTATAAACTGCCCGGACTGCCCTTCGGCGAACCCAAGCTAAAAGCCGGGCCGCTCGCCGGCGTCACCGTGGATAAGGATACCATGATTAAAGAATATCTTGCCGCCATGGACTGGGACGCCAGGACGACCAAACCGAGCAAAAAGGTCTTAACCGACCTCGGCCTGGCCGATGTGGCTAGGGAACTCTACAAATAGCGGTTAATTCAGCCTGGTTCGGAATTGAAATGGCGGGCGCTTGGCGCCCGCCAGAATTTTTGTATGCAATATCATAAAGATTGTGTCGTTAAACAAAGAAGGGAGTTGCCAGCAAAACAACTCCCCTTTCCCGTCAAAATACCCGATTTACTGGCTCTGAGTAGTTTTTGCCCGTTTAATACTTTCCCTATGCTATACTGACAAGTGATTTTGAGTGGTGAGTGGCACAATCGTACTCATAGTTGAACTGCAATGCCAGTGTTTGTAAAGTAGTATCAAAAAGAAGATTGGTCCATTTTCATCATTTTTCAGACTGAACATCAGCTTGTTTAGTGACCATAATTACTAACCCAAGGATGGAACTTCAGTAGACCAATGCAGAAGTCTTTTCGAAAATTTACTTTTTATACGGTAAGGTCTACCGGACTATCCCATTTCGTTTAACACTCCAAATCTGAATTTCGAGTCCCGCCAATGCCTGATGAAATGCTCACCCTGATTACTTAAGTGTTCTTTTATATGACTTTTTCTTTCCTATCCGTGATATTGAGACTGGAGCGATATTGTTGCTTGGGCGTGCG
>Ga0315295_10001729_pt1 | contig 18715 bp, 20 predicted proteins | sample YL17G14_0_MG_FD_204453 | JGI IMG/M metagenome (GOLD analysis project Ga0315295, IMG submission 204453) | Sediment microbial communities from Yellowstone Lake, YNP, Wyoming, USA - YL17G14_0 | ecosystem: Environmental > Aquatic > Freshwater > Lake > Sediment | place: USA: Wyoming | collected... | reverse complement strand
CCTCCCAAGCATCAGATTAAATTCTGGGTAGTCTATCAGGACCACGACGGAGGGACAGAACTCGACCATTGCCCTCTTCGCCCTCCTGAAGGTATTGAGAATCCTCATGAGTGAGGGCAGCATTTCCTGGAGGCCGAAGCTGCTCGATATCCCCGAGAGCAGCTCCACTCCAGCCTCCCTCATCCTCTCACCCCCTATGCCTATTATTCTCAGATCAGACCAGATCCCTTTCAGTGATGCTGCCAGGAGGGAACCGTAGAACTCTCCTGAACTCTCGCCGGCAACGATCATCACCGTCTTCATGTTATCCGATCATTCAGTCTATGTGTAAAGAAGTCCAGAAAATAAAGACGACATCTCAAGAGATCGCTGCCTTTACTGTCTCGGCAATCTTCTCGATAACCTGCTCTTCGAGTTCCGGATACATCGGCAGGGAGAGGACTTCTCTGGATACCTTTTCTGCTGTTGGGAAATCGCCTTCTCTATGCCCGAGGAAACTGAGGGCCTGTTGCAGATGGAGCGGCTTCGGATAGTAGATGACTGAAGATATCCCCTCTTCTCTCAGTCTCCTCTGGATAAGGTCTCTCTTCGTGGATATAATGGTGTACTGGTTGTAAACATTGATGAACTCTTCTCTTTCAGACGGGCACTGCACATATCCTGTGAGCAGGCTGCTATACGCAGCAGCCCTCTCTCTCCTTTTCCTGTTGAACTCCTCTAACCTTTTCAGTTTCACGAGCAGTACGCCTGCCTGTATCTCATCGAGCCTGCTGTTGAAGCCAACTGAGTCGTGAATGTACGAACCCTTCGAGCCGTGATTCCTGAGGCTCCTCACCATCTCGGAGAGGTTTCCTTCACGAAGGGTAATCATCCCACCATCTCCATAGGCACCGAGATTCTTGCTGGGATAGAAACTGAAGCACCCTGTCGTTCCGAAGCTCCCTACCTTCCTGCCTTTAATCGAGGCTCCAAAGGCCTGTGCCGCATCCTCTATTACAAAGAGGCTGTGCAGGGAGGCAATGTCCATAATCCTCTCCATGTCAGAGGGATGGCCAAAGAGATGGACCGGGATGAGGGCCTTAGTCCTGGGTGTTATCCCTTCCTCGATCTTGTCAGGATCAATATTGAAGGTTTCGGGTTCGATATCGATGAAGACTGGCCTTGCACCGGTATAGAGAATGGCCTCAACGGTAGCAAAAAAGGTAAAAGGGGTAGTGATCACTTCATCACCTTCCCCGATGCCGAGTGCCTCGACCGAGAGATGGAGGGCATCCGTCCCTGATGCAACTCCGATAGCGTCAGCGGCACCTGTATACTCTGCAATCCTCTTCTCAAACTCCCTTACCTTTGGTCCGAGCACATACTGAGAGCTCTCGAGTATCTGGTCCATCATCTCAAAGACCTCTTCCTTGACCTCCAGGAACTGCCTGTGAAGATCGACCATAGGTATCACCTGCCACCACCTATTAAGGTATTTATATCGAGTGCCACCTTCAGGGCTTCTCTTCCCTCAACGCCGGAGACCTTCGGCCTCTCCCTTGTAACCACGGAGCGGATAAATTCCCGTAACTCCCCCCTCAATGGTTCTATGTACGCCGGTTTGATTGTGTGTATGACACACCCCTTCCCGTTTTCCCGGAAGACATCGGCATTCTTATGGGAACAGGGGTCAGGGGACCCATTCCCCTGAGGAAATGGGTCCCCTCCCCTGGAAGGATTGAAATAGTACCGGACCTCGGTGTTTTGGTAATCCAGTTCCAAATAGGAGTGCTCCTGGAAAACCCTGAGCTTCCTTATCTTATCCTGGGCGATTCGGCTCGCCGTGAGGAATGCCATGATGCCGTTATCGAACTCAACCCAGACCCTCGCATCATCAATTTTCTCCGTCACATAGGAGAAGCCTGCTGCCCTCATGGACCTGATAGGTGCACTGACCAGGCTCAGCACCACATCTATATCGTGGATCATGAGGTCAAGGGTTACGTCGACATCCATGGCCCTGTTGAGGAAAGGGGAGACCCTCACCGCCTCGATGAATCGCGGGCTTTTGACAATCGCTGAAATGGCTACTACACCGGGGTTATAGCGCTCGAGGTGCCCCACCTGAAGGACGAGTTCCCTTCCCTCTGCTTCACTGATAAGCTCATTTGCCTGGTCTATGGTAACTGTGATCGGCTTTTCCACGAGGAGATCCTTTCCCTTCCTTATACAATCAAGGGCTATTCCATAGTGAGATGTCGTAGGTGTGACGATGCTCAGCGCGTCCACCCCATCGAGGACATCCCTGTAATCTCTGCAGGCCCTTGCATTATACCTCAGGGCTACCTCCTCAGCCCGTACAGGGTCAATGTCGACGACAGCAACGAGTTCCGCCTCTGTGAGTTCCGAGTAGATCCTCGCGTGGTGTTGTCCTATATACCCGACACCTACAACCGCAACCTTAACTGACATGCCATACCTTTCACAAAAGAGACATCGGAAAAGAATTTTTAATATTTTGCACTAAAGATGGGTGTTTGAGCAAGCGTCCCGCATGACCATTCCCACCCTCTCTTCACGTTCAACTGGCACGAGGGCATTCACCGGATGTGCGCAAGGCAGCATGAAACCTTACGGGCAGGCGATTATTTTTTATTTATTTTATGATACAATGATTTTGATGAAAAGGAAACTCCTCGACTCCCTGGCGACAAAACTCATTTGCACCGTCGGAGCCCTTATGGTCATCGGCAGCCTCATCATCGGATATATCTTTATCCGCTACGAGGAGAATATGATGATTCGCAGCCTCATTAATTATGCCTCAACGACTGCTGAACTTGTGAAGAGGGGCGTATATTACGGTATGCTCTCCGCCCACCATGAGGTGATCGAACAGACGACGAGAGTCTTTGGCGAGGGTACAGAAATCAAGTCAATCTCCATCTTCGACAAAAAAGGAAAGATCATCTACTCATCGAAAAAGGAGGATGTAGGCAAGGCTGTCGCAAAGGACTACGTTACCTGCAAGGTCTGTCACCAAGGTGTGGGTAAGCCCCTGGAGGTCATCCCTGAATCGAAGGACTGGATGTTACTATCCGACAGATCAGGCAGCAAGACTTTAAAGTTCATCACACCCCTCTATAACCAACCCTCCTGTGCGAGCGCATCCTGTCATTATCACCCCCAGGCTAAAAAGATCCTTGGGATGCTCGAGACAAGCTTCAGCGCTGATACGGTTGATGCCACAGTGAGACAGCATCGCCTTGTGATCATCCTCTTCGACGTCCTCGTCCTCGTCCTCATATCTGTCTCCCTCTTCATTATCCACTACAAGTTCGTCTTGAAACCGATCTCTCTCCTTAATGAAGGGATGCAAAAACTCACAAAGGGAGAAAACTTCACGATAGAGATCCATTCTAACGATGAGATGGGGATGCTCGCGAGGGCCTTTAATTCAATGGCCCAGGAAATTAAGCAGTACAAAGAAAAAATGGACAACTGGACGAGGGCACTTGAGGACGAGGTCCAGAAAAAAACCGTAGAGATTCTGAAGGCCCAGGAACAGTTCATCAATACCGAGAAGCTTGCCTCCCTCGGAAGGATGGCGGCTGGGGTGGCTCATGAATTGAACAGTCCCCTCACAGGGATAGTGACCTTCGCACACCTCATACTGAAACGCACGCCGCCCGAGAACGAGCAGGACATTGAAGACCTCGAGGTGATCATCGATCAGGCAAACAGATGTTCAAAGATCATCAAGGGCCTCCTCGGGTTCTCACGGAGGACTTCTGCAGAGAAGGTTTTTGTTAACATCAACCAGCTGACCGAAAGTACCATCTCAATGGTGAGGAACCAGGCGAAGTTCCATAACATCAAATTCAAACTCAATTTCGACAGTAACCCCCCACAGGTCTCCGTCGACCCGAACCAGATCCAGCAGGTCTTCCTGAACCTCCTCCTCAACGCCGCCGATGCCATCAATGACCGGGGGGAGATTACGGTTGCGACAAGGGTAACGAACGACGCTGTTTCAGGGAAAAGCTATGTGGAGATCGAATTCACCGACAACGGACCGGGCATACCTGAAGAGCATCTCGGAAAGATCTTCGAGCCCTTCTTCACTACAAAGTCTTTGGGAAAAGGAACGGGACTCGGACTCGCCGTGAGTTACGGGATCATCAAAAAACACAACGGGACCATCTTCGCGAAGAGCGAAGTCGGTACGGGTGCCAGCTTCTTCGTGAGATTACCTCAGGAGGAAAAGACCGGCCGGATCGAACTCCAGCACGTATCGTAATAGAGCATATGTGTCAATCTTCTGAGTATTACCACGGAGACTTGACGTTATGCAGTTGTGAAGGTAAGAAGGTAAGGGGACATGACTTTCAATAAGGTGATAGAGATCCTTGAGGCAGATGTTATACTCGATAAGGGACACAAGGATCTCGAAATCCTCTCGGTCTGCAGTTCTGACCTGTTGAGTGACCTCCTGCACTTTGCAAAAAAACCACAGGCAATCCTTATTACAGGGATGACAAACACCCACGTGGTAAGGACTGCAGAGATAACCGACATCATAGCGATTGCCTTCGTCCTGAACAAGAAACCTGAAAAGGATACGATCGAGATGGCACGTCAGAAGGGCATACCACTGATTGTCACGAGGTTCTCGAGGTTCACTGCCTGCGGAAGGTTGTTTATGGAGGGACTCAGGAGCTGCACTGAAGACGGGATATGAAAGAACCTGAGAGTATAGAAGGGAGTTTTCATCTCACCGGCGGGGACTTCAACAACGCAGGAGCTGCATCAAGTGAGCTGAAAACAATCCTCACAAAACGCGGCATCAGCCCTGACCTTGTGAGGAGGGCTGCAATTGTGACCTTTGAGGCTGAGATGAATGTTATAATACATGCCGTTGCCGGGGTTATCCATTATTCCATAGCCCCTGAGACTATCAGGATTGCTATCAATGATATGGGCCCTGGCATACCCGATATAGAGCTCGCAATGCAGGAAGGTTACTCCACAGCACCAGACTGGGTAAGAGAGATGGGGTGGGGTGCAGGAATGGGTCTGCCAAACATGAAAAAGCTCTCGGATGAATTCAGAATAGAGACAGTGGTAAACGAGGGGACAACGGTTGAAATGCTCATTTACCTAAGGAAAGACTCCCATGAAGGTACATGAGATTATTGACAGGTTATCCCTCGAGGTGAAGACTGTGCAGGGAGATATAGACCGTGCGGTTACAGGGTGCTATATCGGTGACCTCCTCTCTGATGTTATGGCAAACGCGAAAGAAGGGGAAATATGGATCACCCACCAGACCCACCCCAATATAGTAGCTGTAGCTGTGCTCAAAAATCTCTCCGGGATCATTCTTGCCAACAGGAGAAAACCGGAGGAGGGAACACTGAAAAAGGCCGAGGAAGAGCGCATGATGGTCGCTTCAGCACCGCTCTCTGCTTTCCAGGCCGGGGGCATGCTGTATCAGATGCTCCGATGCTGACGAGATTCACTGCAGACCTCCATATGCATACCTGCCTGTCACCCTGCGCCGAGCTTGATATGACCCCGAGACAGTTAGTGCTGAGGGCAAAATTGAAGGGCTTGCATCTCATCGCCGTTACAGACCACAATTCCGTTGAAAATGTAGAGGCCGCCAGAAGGGCTGCCAGAGGGACAGGACTCACCGTCTTTCCCGGCATGGAGATCACCTCATCGGAGGAGGTCCATATCCTCGGGATCTTCGAACATATGGAGAACGCTGCGCTTATGCAGGAGCTTGTCTATGAAAACCTACCCCAGGAAGAAAATGATGAGAGGCTTTACGGTCATCAGGTGGTCGTCAACGAGCATGACGAGGTAGTCGGCTTTAACAAGCGATTGCTGATTACCGCAACACGGCTTAGCGCCTCTATGCTCGTCGATGCGATACAGTCCCTCAACGGCCTCTCAATCGCGAGCCACATAGACAGGGAGTCCTTCAGTGTCCTCTCACAGCTCGCATTTATCCCTGAATCATTAAGATTCGATGCCCTCGAGATGTCCCCCTTGATAGAACGGAATGAGGCAGAGGAGACATTTGGGGAACTGAAAAGATTCCCCTGGGTATCTTTTTCAGATGCCCATTTTGTGAGAGACATCGGGAAAAGGTTCACCACCTTTACACTCAAAGAACTAACCTTTTCTGAAATCAGAAAGGCCTTCAGGGGAATCGATGGCAGGGACATCGGCTGGCACTAGAGTTATTGCATGGAAGACCTCTCATTGCACCTCCTTGACATCGCCGAGAACTCAATCGATGCAGGGGCTGACAGGATAGAGATGAGAATAGAAGAGGACTCTGTGAAAGATTTGCTCCTCCTGGAGGTCAGAGACAACGGCAGGGGAATGGATGAGGAAACGATGGTGAAGGTAACTGATCCCTTCTATACTACAAAAACGGTACGGAGAGTGGGGCTCGGTTTGCCGTTTCTCTCCCAGGCCGCAGAGGAATGCGACGGGAAATTCTCGATCACCTCGGAAAGGGGAAGGGGCACAACCATTTCCGCCAGCTTTACACGCAGCCATATAGACAGGAAACCCCTCGGTGACATCGCGGCTACTATGGTGGTGCTTGTCACCGGTCATCCCGATATAGATTTTGTACTTGAGTATGAAAGGGACGGCATCTGCTACAGATTTGATACGGCAGAGATCAAGCACGACCTTGGAGAGATTCCGATTAACACACCTGTGGTCCTGGAGATAATAAAAAAAGATATCAACAGGGGCATGAGCAAAAAGATTTAAAAAAAAACATCCTTAATTTTCCATTTATCATGGAGGAATTTCCGTGGGCAGACCGAGGATTCTTGTCATAGATGATGAAGAGATAGTCAGGATCAGCTGCAGGAAGTGTTTGATCCCCGAGGGGTTTGATGTAGACGTGGCGGCAAACGCAAGGGAAGGCATCACATTAACCCAGACGAACAAGTATGACCTTGTGCTCACAGACCTCAAGATGCCCGGCATAGACGGCATGGAGTTTCTCGTCGAGATGAAAAGGAACCAACCCGATGCAAAGGTCATCATGATTACAGGATACAGTACGGTAGAGCACGCGGTGAAGGCGTTAAAACTCGGTGCATACAACTATATTGAGAAACCATTCACCCCTGATACGCTGATTGCTGCGGTCAGAGAGGCACTGAATGACTCGTCCCGATGAGGCACCAATCGAGTCTGCACCTCTTTTGCCGACAGGTGCTGTTCTGTGGTAAACTTAAACAAAAGGGAAAGATGATTATCGTCTTTTCCCTCTCTTCTCTCTCAACAAACCATAGATACCGTGACACGTATTGCTGAGAGCGAAGTACCCAAGGAGGAATGAGGAATGGCAGGGAAGATACTCGTGGTCGACGATGAGCCTGTGGTGGTGAAGAGCTGTGAACGCATACTCAAACCAGAGGGGTATTCGGTAGATAGCGCAGCGAATGGAAAAGAGGCCATCAAGAAGCTTGGCCTGGACTCGTATGACCTTGTCATATCGGATATTAAAATGCCCGACATGGACGGTATCGAACTCCTCAGGTGGATAAGGGGCTCCAGAATCGAAACGGAGGTTGTGCTGATCACGGGATATCCGTCCCAGGAGAGCATCAAGGAGGCACTCAGTCTGAGAATTTTTGACTACCTGCCGAAACCCTTTTCACCCGCTCTTCTTTTGGAGGTTACACAGAGGGCGATGGAGTTCAAGAAGGTCATCGCGCCTGAAAAGCCCTCCGCACCCGAGGAGTACCCGGAAGATATGGCGCAGAATCTGAATAAGATCATCAACAAGTACAAGAAGAAGCCAGGGAATTTGATCCCAGTACTCCAGGAGACCCAGGAACTCATCGGTTACCTGCCGCCTTCAATCCAGAGGCATATCGCACGGGGATTGAGAATCCCCGTGAGCGAGGTGCACGGTGTTGTTTCCTTTTACTCCTTCTTCACCATGAAGCCAAAAGGCAGGAACAACATCAGGGTCTGCCTTGGAACTGCCTGTTACGTACAGGGAGCGGAAGGAATCGTGAGCAAGCTATGTGATAATCTCGGTATCGAGGTAGGCGGCATCACGCGGGACAGGATGTTCTCTCTTGAAACGGTGCGGTGCCTCGGTGCATGCGGGCTCGCTCCTGTCGCCGTAGTGAATAAAGATACCTATGGATCGATTGATCCTGTGAAGACCCTGGACATCTTAAAAGGATATCAATAATAAAGAGAAAAGTGACCGTGGACACAGAAACAACAGGACTGCAGAGAAACGTTGAAACGTGATATATTGGGGAACCTCTGCAACAGGAGGAGGTACATATGCCGAAACTCACTATTGAGGATTTGAAGAGGATAAAGGAAGAGCATCAAGCCATGCTGAACCTCAGGGAAGGCGGCTACAGGGCAAAGGTCACCGTGCACATGGGGACATGCGGCATCGCCTCCGGTGCGAGGAAGGTGATGGAGGCATTCCTCGACGAGATCAAAAGAAATAACGTAGCCGATATAATCGTGACGACCTCGGGGTGTGCAGGTCTGTGCAGTCAGGAGCCGATGACAACGATAGAACTCCTCAACCAGGCCCCTGTGAAGTACGTCCACCTCGATGAGGAAAAGACGAGAAGGATATTCAGGGAACACCTGATGGAGGGGAAGATCGTCGAGCAGTATGCCCTTGCCATGGGGAGCGAAAGCGAATACTAATGTATTGTCTCTAAAGATGCTTTACAGTCTTTGTCATTCCCGCCCCCTCCCCTCATCGAGAGAGGTCTCTCTAAGAATCCCCTCCCTTTGTGGAGGGGTTGGGTCAGGGGGATTAAGAATCGCTCAATTTGGCTCTTATACACAGGAGGAGAGATGGAGAACTATCGTGCGAGCTTGATGGTGTGCGGAGGCACGGGATGCATCGCCGGAGGCGGGTTAAAGGTCAAACAGGCTCTCGATAAAGAGCTTAAGGATAGCGGTCTCGATCGTGAAATAAATGCGGTCCTCACAGGGTGTAACGGTTATTGTGCCCAGGGCCCTGTCATAACGATCCTCCCTGATGGTATTTTCTATGAAAAGATCTCTGTGAAGGATATTCCGGAGATCGTCCAGGAGCATTTCGTAAAGGGCAGACCTGTGACGCGCCTCATGTATAAAGAGCCCCTCAAGAAGCAGCCGATTCCCTTGATTAAGGACATCCCATTCTTTGGCCTCCAGGTGCTGAGGGCCCTGAGGAATAAAGGGCTCATTGATGCTGAAAAGATTGAGGAATACATTGCACGGGATGGGTACCAGGCTGCAGGAAAGGTATTGACTGAGATGACATCTGAACAGATCATCAACGAAATGAAGCGATCTGGTCTCCGCGGCAGGGGAGGCGCAGGATTCCCTACAGGCCTCAAATGGGAGGAATGTGCAAGGGTCCAGGCAGACCAGAAATACATACTCTGCAATGGCGACGAGGGGGACCCGGGCGCGTTCATGGACAGGAGTGTCATGGAGGGAGATCCCCATGTGGTCCTCGAGGGGATGATTATTGCTGCGAAGGCGATCGGTGCAAGCAAGGGCTACATTTATGTGAGGGCAGAGTATCCCCTGGCGGTGCGGAGGCTCCAGATTGCTATAGATCAGGCGAATGAGTATGGCCTCCTGGGCAAAAATATTTTAGGTACCGGCTTCAACCTCGATATCGAGATATACCAGGGAGCAGGCGCCTTTGTCTGCGGTGAGTCAACTGCACTCATGACCTCCATAGAAGGGAAGAGGGGGACTCCGAGGACAAGGCCGCCTCAGTCTGCACATAAAGGGCTCTTCGGGAAACCAACGGTGCTTAACAACGTAGAGACCTATGCGAACGTCCCGCTCATCATACTCCATGGAGCGGAATGGTTCAGGAGCCTCGGTACCGAGAAGTCGACAGGGACAAAGGTGTTTGCCCTGAGCGGAGCCATAAAGAATATTGGTCTTATCGAGGTCCCCATGGGTATCACCCTGAGGCAGATCATTTTCGATATCGGAGGCGGGGTCCCAAAGAAGAGGAAGTTCAAGGCCGTTCAGCTCGGGGGTCCCTCCGGAGGCTGTATTCCCGAAAGCCTTCTCGATACCCCGGTCACCTTTGAGGACATCGACAAGACCGGCGCAATCGTCGGTTCCGGCGGGATGGTAGTCATGAATGACCTCAACTGCATGGTGAGTGTGGCAAAGTTCTTCCTTGAATTCACGGCTGATGAATCCTGCGGCAAATGCACACCTTGCAGAATCGGCACCACCATACTCCATGACCTGCTGAAGAATATCACGGAGGGGAAAGGCAGGGAAGGCGACATCGAGATCATAGAGGATCTGTCGAAGGACATCATCGCCACCTCCCTCTGCGGTCTCGGACAGACGGCCCCGAACCCGGTGCTCACAACCATACGGTACTTCAGGGATGAATACGAGGCACATATCAGGGACAAGTGGTGTCCTACCGGTGTCTGCAGGAAACTGGCGACCTTTTCCATCGATGAGAAGACCTGCACCGGCTGCGGTGCCTGTGCGAGGATCTGTCCCCAGAAGGCGATCACCGGTGAAAAGAAGAAACCCCACAGTGTATCGCAGTCCCTCTGCATCCAGTGCCGTTCGTGCTATGAGGTCTGCAAGTTCGATTCGGTCAAGATAGGGCCGAGGGACATTAAGGGTCGGCTGCAGTCAGAGGAAAGGGAGCAAGTAGCGGTTGAATCCGGAAAGGAGGAATAAGAGATGATGATAGAGCTGATTATAGATGGAAAGGGCATCAGGGCGGAACCAGGGACTTCTATACTCAGGGCCGCCCTGGATAACGGTATCTATATCCCGAACCTCTGTTATGACAAACGGCTCACCCATTACGGCGGCTGCAGGCTCTGCATCGTCGAGATCAAAGGGCAACGGAAGTTTAACACCGCCTGTTCAACACCTGTAAGGGACGGTATGGTGGTGACCACCGAGAGCCCGAAGATCGCCATAGCGAGGAAGACACTCCTCGAGCTTTTCCTGGTCCACCACCCCCTCGACTGCCCGATATGCGACAAGGCAGGGGAGTGCACCCTTCAGGACCTCGCATTCAAATACGGACCCTCGCAGAACAGGTTCTCCGCAGTGAGGAAGCATGAACCAGAGCTCCTTGAAGCCCCGATAGTCGAGAGGAACCCGAACCGCTGCATCCTCTGCGGGAAATGCGTGAAGATGTGTTCCGAGCACCAGGGGGCGAAGGCGATCAATTTCATCGGGCGGGGTTTCAAGTCAAAGATAAGCCCGGCCTTCGAAGAAACCCTCGACTGTGAGTTCTGCGGCCAGTGCATCGACATCTGCCCTGTGGGCGCGCTGGGAAGCAAACCCTACCGTTTCCGCTCAAGGGCCTGGTTTATGGATGAATATAAAATAGTTTGTCCCTACTGCGGTTGTGGGTGTACCACGAATATAAGTGTAAGAGAAGGAAAGATCGTGCGTGCGAGGGGGAAAGAGGATGTAGGGATCAATGAGGGGGATCTCTGCAGCAGGGGGAGATTCGGCTTTGATTATATATACTCCGAAAACAGGTTGACCTCACCTTTGATAAAGAGGGGTGAAAAGCATGTGAAGGTTTCATGGGAAGATGCCATTGCCCACGTCACGAAGAGACTCAATTCGATCAGGGAAAAGTATGGCCCCTCGGCAATCGGCGCGATTGGTTCCCAGAGGTGTACCATGGAAGATAATTTCATGCTCCAGAAGTACATGAGGGAGGTCATCGGGACAGACAATATCGATTCCGCTGCCCGCTTTGGCTACGCGAAGGTGGAGTCGGCCATCGAGAAGGTCCTCGGGATCAATTTCCTTCCGATCAGATGGGATGAACCCCTGAAATCCGACTTCATCCTGGTTGTCGATTCGGATATCACCTCGACCCATCCAGTGTGGGGCATCAACTTCATCAGGGCAAAAAACAGAGGTGCACAACTCGTTGTTGCCGATTCCAAGGAAACAAAACTCACAAGGAACAGCTCGTCCTGGCTCCAGATCAACCCTGGCTCCAGCGTAGCGCTCCTCAACGGCATCATGAAGGTGATCATCGACGAGGAGATCTACAGCCTCGATGAGGAGCTCTCGATCAGTGAGAAGGCGCCATCAACGCCGAACTTTGAAGATCTCACCAAAAGCCTCAGGGATTTCACCCCTTCTCACGTCTCGAAGATTACAGGACTGCCTGAAGAGGAGATCATCAACCTCGCGAGGTCCTATGCAAGGGCAAAGAGGAGGATGCTGGCACTGACGTTAGGATCATCAGAGAATATGAAGGGGATGAATGCGATCATTGCAGCCGCGAACCTCGTACTCCTGATGAACGACAAACCCGAGACTCTCCAGGTTCCTGCCGAGTTCTCGAATACACTCGGTATGTGGATGGTCGGGGTAAAGCCTCTCAAGAATGGAAAAAACGCGTTTGACATGTGCTACACACCAGGTGCGGTGAAGGCGCTCTATATCATGGGCGAAAATCCCCTCATCACCTTCAAGGATGTGACTCGAGTCGAGAAGAATCTGAGAGATCTTGAACTCCTCATCGTCCAGGACATCATGTATACCGATACTGCAAAGATCGCGGATATCGTTCTTCCAGGATCGAGCTGGGCTGAGAAGGAAGGGACCTTCATGGCTGCCACCGGGATAATGCAGGAATTGCCTAAACTCCTCCCGGAGACAGGCCAATCCATACCAGACTGGAAGGTCTTCAGGAACCTCGCACGTATTATGAATGAGGATATGCCCATTTCCTACAGTTATCATATGGGTATGATGGAGTACGAACAGGTTCGGGCCGCGATTCGAGATATGATCTCGCCTATGCTCACAAAGTGCGGTGTGTGCATTTCATTACCCGCATTTCACCCAGTCATCCATGAGCTTTCCGAGACCGCAGACAGCGACTACCCCCTCCTATTCGTCACCGAAAACCTCTTCCAGCACTCCGGTGCCCTCTCTATCCTCTCAAAGAATCTCGGTTCCATGATCTCTGACGCATTTCTCCAGATAAACCCGGCCGATGCGAGTAAATACAAGGTGGTTGATGACGCGTTCGTGAAGGTCGCCTCGAGAAGGGGCGAGGTCTTCCTGAAGGCGATGCTGACCGCTGAGGTACCTGAGGGGACGGTATTTGCGCCGGTTCACTTCCCCCATGCGCGGATCAATACCCTCACGCATCTCCCGAGTGATGGCGAGGCACCTACGGACGTGGTGAAGGTCGAACCAATATAAAAAAAGCTTATGGTCCATAGGTGAGAAGAGTTGATTCCCTACAAAGACGATAATCCCACTTCGTCTTTCCCTTTCGTTACCATAGGGTTGATAGCCCTTAATATCGCCGCCTATATGTGGCAGATGGGTTCTCCAAAGGGGGGACAGGAGATCGCCTTCTCCTATGGAGCGATCCCTTACAACCTCCTCACCCTCCACATGAGCCAGCCTCTCCATCCCGTAATGACGATTTTTACCTCCATGTTCCTCCACGGAGGGCTCTTCCACCTCGGAGGTAACATGCTTTATCTATGGATCTTCGGCAATAATATCGAGGACAGATTGGGTCCCCTCAGGTTCCTTGTCTTTTATCTCCTCTCTGGTGTCATCGCTGCCTATGCCCATGCGTTCGTAGAACCTGTTTCACGGATTCCGATGATCGGGGCAAGCGGTGCGGTCTCGGGTGTCCTCGGCGCGTACCTCTTGCTCTTTCCCCATGCACGTGTCTATACCATCATCTTCCTTGGGTTTTTCTTGCAGATAGTAAGGGTGCCTGCCTTGATTGTGATAGGATTTTGGGCTATCATACAGGTCGTCAACGGAGTCATTGCGAAAGGGCTTATGAACCAAGGCGGTGTCGCATGGTTCGCCCATATCGGCGGATTCCTGTTTGGGCTCTTCACGGTCCGTCTCTGGATATGGGGAAGGAGCAGGCAAATCAGGAATACGTTTACTCTCTCATACCTATGAAGGGAATGCACAATGGTTGTAATCTGTCCTAAATGCAAGGTGAGACTCAAGATCGTCGATGAAAAGTTATCTACTGAAGGCACGAAGTTCAAGTGCCCGAAGTGTACCACACTGCTCCTCGTAAAAAAGCCGGCACCACAGGGAAAGATATTGGATAAGGGAAAGATACTCATTGCCCTCGAGGAGCAAGACCTTATAGAGAGGATTAAGAAACTCCTTGCTCCTAAGGGATACACGGTGGTGACTGCACATGACGGGATTGAGGCAATGGTCAAGTCTTCAAAGGAATTGCCTTTCCTGTCACTGCTCGGCGTATCCCTTCCGAAGATACATGGATTCGAGGTATGCAGAAGGTTGAAGTCCCGACCTGAGACAAAAACAATGAAGGTTATTCTTATCGCCGACCTCTATGACAAAAAGAGATTCCACAGGGACCCCCAGTCATTCTACGAGGCAGATGGGTATCTTGAAGACCACCAGATCGAGGACATGCTCATCCCGAAGATCGAGTCCTTAAAGGGTGTGACACGGGAAGAGCCGACGAATACCCGCCTATCGACCGGGACGTCCCCCCCGGGCCGCTCAATGGTCATCGAAAAAAAGACAATCGACGAGAAACCGGCCAGTGAGAAGGCAGGAGATCTCAAAGAACCAATTGAGAAGGCTAAGCGCCTTGCCCGGACAATCATATCGGACATCTACCTTTATAGCCGTACGAAGGTAGAAGAAGCGATCAAGAGTGGAAACTTCCATGAAACCTTCGCCTCGGACTTGAGGGAGGGGGTTAAACTCTACGAAATGAGGATTCCTGCAGCAGTCAGGGCATTGGGAGATTTCTTCAACGAGGCAGTAAACAACTTTATTGAGAATAAAAAAAGAGAAATAAGTTAGATTTCTTAAATAATAAGAGTTTTTTGAAGATAATTTTAACTATTATTTATTTTTGACAAAATCCAGCCTATTTACGAACTTGCCATCAAGGCGGACAAATATTATATTAGCACTCACCATAGGTGAGTGCTAATATAATATATTTTCAACTGAAAGGAGAGCATCTATGAAGTTTAAACCGTTGAGAGACAGGGTATTGGTTAAATACTCTGAAGAGTCAGAGAAGACTGCCGGCGGTCTTTACATCCCCGATACGGCAAAGGAGAAGTCGCAGAAGGGCCAGGTTGTCGCAGTAGGACCTGGGAAAGTCACCGAGGACGGCAAGCTCCAGCCGATCTCGGTCAAGGTGGGTGATGTAGTCCTCTTCGATAAGTACTCAGGTTCAAAGGTAACTATGGATGATGTGGAATACCTGATCATCAGGGAAGAAGACATCTTAGGGATTGTGGAACAATAAAGGAGGATTCAATGGCCAAGCAACTCATTTTTGACGAAGCAGCAAGAAGCGCGATACTGCGGGGGGTTACAATTCTCACTGACGCGGTAAAAGCAACGCTCGGCCCGAAAGGGCGGAATGCGATTCTGGATAAGAAGTACGGGGCGCCTACCATCACCAAAGACGGTGTGACCGTGGCAAAAGAGATAGAGCTGAAAGATCCATGGGAGAACATGGGTGCCCAGCTCGTGAGGGAAGTCGCCTCCAAGACCTCGGATGTGGCAGGTGACGGAACGACTACGGCGACAGTCCTTGCCCATGCAATCTATAGGGAAGGCATAAAGAATGTGGTAGCCGGGGCAAATCCCATGGACCTGAAGAGGGGCATAGAGAAGGCTGTGGAGGTCGTCGTGAGTGAGCTCAAGAAGCTCAGCAAGCCCGTCGCTGATAAGAAGGAGATCGCCCAGATAGGGAGTATCTCTGCCAACAATGATGCATCCATCGGCGAACTCATTGCAGAGGCTATGGATAAGGTGGGCAAGGACGGTGTCATCACCGTGGAAGAGGCTAAGGGAATGGCGACGACCCTCGATGTAGTCGAGGGGATGCAGTTCGACCGCGGGTACATATCCCCCTACTTCATCACTGATCCTGAGAGAATGGAATGTAACATCGATGACGGCTATATCCTCATTAACGAGAAGAAGATATCGAGCATGAAGGATCTCCTCCCGGTCCTTGAGCAGATCGCGAAGATGGGCAAACCGCTCGTTATCATCTCAGAGGATGTAGAGGGAGAGGCCTTGGCGACTCTTGTAGTGAACAAGCTCCGCGGGACTCTCCAAGTCTGCGCAGTAAAGGCACCGGGGTTTGGCGACAGGAGGAAGGCCATGCTTGAGGACATCGCCATCCTCACAGGAGGCACGATGATCTCCGAGGATCTCGGCATTAAGCTCGAGAGCATAAAGATCAGCGACCTGGGACGGGCAAAGAAGATCACCATCGACAAGGAGAATACCACTATCATAGAAGGCGCCGGGGACCATGCAAAGATCCAGGGAAGGGTCAAGCAGATCAAGGCCCAGATCGATGAGACCACCTCCGATTACGACCGCGAAAAGCTCCAGGAGCGCCTCGCGAAGCTTGTGGGCGGAGTGGCGGTGATCACTGTTGGCGCAGCCACAGAGACAGAGATGAAGGAAAAGAAGGCGAGGGTTGAGGATGCACTCCATGCCACGAGGGCGGCCGTCGAGGAAGGAATAATACCTGGAGGAGGAGTTGCCTATCTCAGATGCATCCCGGCAATAAAAGGGCTCAAACCCGAAAACCATGACCAGCAGATAGGAGCGAAGATCGTGATGAAGGCCCTCGAAGAGCCGATCAGACAGCTCGTGCACAACGCAGGTGTAGAGGGCTCGGTGGTCGTCGAAAAGTTGAAGGCCTCAAAGGATATCAACCATGGCTTCGATGCTCAGGAAGAAGAGTATGTGGACATGATGAAGGCAGGTATCATCGATCCGACAAAAGTCGCCAGGACTGCTCTTCAGAATGCCGCATCCGTTGCTGCCCTGATGCTCATGACTGCGGTTATGATCACAGAAATTCCAGAGGAAGAGAAAAAACCTCCGATGTCTGGAGGCGGCGGAATGGGAGATATGTACTAACACCAAAGGATCAAGCAGATAGACATGAATAGTCAGGGTAAAAACCCTGACTATTCATGTCTCATTGGAAACTCTTATCTTTTTCTTAAACATGCCCATTTCTTCTTCACCTCTCCTATCTAATTTTTCTTATGAAGCACCCCGGGAACACCGTGAAGAAGTATCAAAGGAATCCAGATCCCACTTGCATCGAGGCCCAAGAACAATGGGGTGTGTCCCGATACCGAACGAAGAGCCCTCTGTGTAGGGACAGGCGCCGAATCACGACGCCACCTCGGGCTCGCAGGTGCAGCCTTTATGATTCTTGGCTCAGGGCTTTCGTCTGTTCTTTATTTCTTTTACTATGCCCTTAACAGTGAAATCTTTTAACCACTCACGTCTTTCTTTTGTATAGTCACCTATCCCGCCCTCATACTGCTGAAGAAAACGGACCATTCCTATGGGTCCCAAAGCCTTTGCCAAAGCCTCTAAACCTCTTTTCCTTATAGCGATGGGGTCTAATGTTTGAATGCTCATTCTTCAATCACCTCCATTAGCCATCTCACAGGGTTTTCTATCCTTACCCTGATGGTATCTTTGCACTGCGATGCCTTACGCATGAATGCATCATCTGTTGTTAATAAAATACCTGCTCTGCCTTTTTCTGCACACGCGACATGCAAGGCATCAAAAGGTTTAAAAGTTAAATTCTCAAGCTCTGTTGCACGCTTTTCTATGTCATCATCAACAATGATATGGGATTGTAACATGGTGGATAAAAGAGTAACCTTCCGTCTTTTATCGTTATCGGGTATCTTGGAAATCTCAATACTGATGACCTCGCTATTCAGTAAACGCCAGCCTTTAGCTTTACTATGATTCAGGATAGTGAGAACCGACTCTGATTCAAGGCGCACTCTATCTTGTATTTGGTCATCAAACGGTCTGTTTAAACAGCAAACATCAAGATAAATCTTCATGAGCAGTTTTATCTTATCACAACATTTGGCGTTTTTGTGACGACAAAAGGGTTGCCTGAACGCGCATGAAGGGAGTGCTGCAGGCCTGGGACAGGAGCAGGGCGGTTGAGTTGCCGGCGAGGGTATATGAACATGTAGAAAAGAAATATCCGCAAGTATTTCATTATGAGAATCTATTCCATATCTTCTTAAATACTTCTTCTCCAGGGACAGGTTTGACATCACCTGAACGAAACTCTGCTAATCGTCTCTTAGCTACTGTTATCCATTTCTTGTCTATATCCGTTTCTGGAGGATTAAGGCTCCTTAGTAGAGAATCAATAACCATAGCCCTTTCTTCCACCGGTAATGATATCGCTTCTGCTATCAAGTCTTTTGTTTTCATGGTATCTCCACCGTATGATATTTTAATTATAGCTTAACGACAACCATCAGCCGATGCGCCACAAAGGACAGAATGAAAACGTACCACGCTCATTCGCGGTCTGCTGGATGAATTTGAGGTACGCCCGGCATGGGCGTGAACTCATGGGGTGAAAGTCCCCTATACGAGAACCTTAAGGTGTTCATACCAATGGATACTAACAAAAGTACGAGCCAAAGGCAAGGGCTATGCATTTGAAGCATTCCGGGAACACCGTGAAGAAGTATCACAGGAATCCAGATCCTACTTGTTTCGAGGCCCAAGAAAAATGGGATGTGTCCCGATACCGACTCCAAAATAAAGTTTCATACCCTGTCTTCCCTGTTCCGGATGATGTCACTGCTGAGCGAGCCTTTGCAATTTTTAAGTA
>Ga0315295_10001728_pt1 | contig 18717 bp, 14 predicted proteins | sample YL17G14_0_MG_FD_204453 | JGI IMG/M metagenome (GOLD analysis project Ga0315295, IMG submission 204453) | Sediment microbial communities from Yellowstone Lake, YNP, Wyoming, USA - YL17G14_0 | ecosystem: Environmental > Aquatic > Freshwater > Lake > Sediment | place: USA: Wyoming | collected... | reverse complement strand
AAACCCTCGGCTTGTCCTTGATGTGGATCATGTTCGCCTACAGCGGCTGGAACGCTTCGGCCTATGTCGGGTCGGAGGTCAAAAACCCATCGCGCAACCTGCCGCGCTCGCTCCTGATCGGGACGGGGGTGGTCATGCTCCTTTACATCGCCCTGAACCTGTTCTATATCTACGCCGTCCCACCGGCCCAGATGGAGGGCGTCATCTCCGTCGGCGGCCTGGCCGCGGGCAACCTCTTCGGGAAATCCGCGGAAACGGTCCTGTCGGTCCTCATCTCCTTCGCCCTTTTTTCCTCGCTCAGCGCCTATCTCATCCTCGGGCCGCGGGTCTACTACTCCATGGCCCGGGACGGCATCTTTTTCAAGTCCATCGCCTTCGTCGACCCGAAATGCTGTGTCCCGACACGGTCGATCGTCCTCCAGGGGGCGATCGCCTCGGTCATGGTTCTGTTCGGGACCTTCGAACAGCTCCTGACCTATATGGGCTTTTCCCTGGGCATCTTCCCCCTCCTGGCCGTGCTGGGGGTGTTCAAGCTGAGGCGGACCGGCCGGAGCGCCATAAAACTGCCCGGCTACCCGGTGGCCTCGGCCGTCTACATCCTCATCGGAGCGACGATCCTCGTCCTGGCCTTCCTCGAGCGCCCGGTCGAATCGCTCGTCGCCGTGGCCACGGCCCTGGGCGGCATCCCAGTATATTTTTTCTTCAAGCGGAGCGCCGGGAAGGGCGCCTGACCCGACAGGCCGCAGCGTTCCGCATCATTTGACTAAAACCGTGCTGGGGACTATTCTGAATGTCGTGGGAAGGGGTAGGTGCGGGGAGAATTCTAAGTGCGGAGGAACGCTTGCGAGGCTCTTCGAAGATAGCCGGAAAAGTGAACGCGGCAGCGGCCGGGATCGGACTCGTCGCGCTGCTCTCGCTGGGTTCATGCTCCCTGGAAAAGTTGGCCATGAAGAAGGTGGCCGGGATGCTCTCCGGCTCCTCGTCGACCGACGTCTTCAGCTCGGATAACGACCCCGACCTCGTTGGGGACGCCCTGCCCTTCGCCATCAAGCTGTACGAGTCTCTTCTCGGCTCGATCCCCGAACACGCGGGTCTCCGGCTACGCACCGGCAGTCTGTACATCATGTATGCCAACGCCTTCGTCCAGACGCCCGCCGACATGACGCCCCGCCGGGAGCTCGAAACGAAAGAGTTCCTCCTGGCCAGGGCCAAGAACCTCTATCTGCGGGGGCGCGACATCCTCTTCGTCGGGCTCGAAAAGAAGAACCCCCTGATCAGCAGCCAGCTCAAGGAGCGGAAATACAAGGAAGCCATGGCGCCCTTCAGGAAAGAGGACGTCTCCTTGCTCTACTGGACGGCGGTCGGCTGGGTCGCCGCCTTCTCCGTCAACCCTTTCGACATGACTCTGGGTCAGACGCTTCCCCAGACCGCGGCCATGATGGTCAGGGTTGCCGAGCTCGACCCCAGCTTCAACCAGGGCGCCCTCCACGTGTTCTACGTCAGCTACTACGGATCCCTGCCCGGCTACATGGGCGGCGACGCGTCCAAGGCCCGGGAGCATTTTGCGAAGGCGCAGAGAATCCCCGGGACGAAGGACACGTCGGCCCTGATGGCCCTGGCCACGACGGTTTCGGTGAAGGAACAGAACGCGGCGGAATTCAAGAAGCTCCTCGGCCAGGTCCTCGAATTCGACCCGGACAAGAGCCCGGAGAACCGTCTGGTCAACATCCTCAACCAGAGGAAGGCGCGCTGGTTCCTCGCGCATATCGACGACTTCTTCATCGAACGGGAACGACCATGATCAAAAAACTCATCGCCGCCCTCGCCGTCCTGGCGCTCGCGGCTTCGAACGCGCCCGCCGCGCCGGCCTCCGCCGGGGCGGTCGTCATCAAGATCGGCAGTATCGCCCCCGAACGGTCACCCTGGGGCAAAGCCCTCGAATCCGTCGCCCGGGATTGGGAAAGGATCTCGAACGGGACGATCCAAGTCAGGATCTACCCCGGCGGAATCGCCGGTTCCGAACAGGACATGATCCGCAAGATGCGCATGGGGACCCTCCAGGGCGGCGTGTTCTCGAACATGGGGTTGGCCAAGATCGAATCGTCCATCACGGCCATCAGCATCCCCTTCCTCTTCCATTCCCGGGAGGAGTTCAACGTCGTCTTCGACCGGATGAAGCCCGTCTTCGAGAGGATGCTCGAAAAAAAAGGCTTCAAGACGATGCTGTGGACGCTCGCCGGCTGGGTCAATTTTTTCACCAAGAAGGAAGTGATCGACCCCGACGGCCTGAAAAAACTCAAGGTCAGCGTGACGGCGGACTTCCCGGAGATCGAGCAGGTCTGGAAAAAGATGGGCTATGAAGTCGTCCCGGGAGACATGAATGACCTCATGATCCAGCTCCAGAGCGGCGCGGTCAGCGCCATCTATCTGCCGGCCCTCTTGGCCGGGTCGGGACAGTTCTTCGCCCTCGTCCCCCACATGCTCTCACCGACCCTGGCCCCGCTCGTCGGCGGGCTCCTTTTGAGCGATAAGGCCTGGGCCAGCATCCCTGCGGACCTGCACCAGCCTCTGCTCGAAGCCGTGGCCGCCGCGGCCCGGGGCCTCTATGACGAAACGATGAACCTCGAGGTCGACGCCGTGAAGATGATGAAAGATAACGGGTTGAAGGTGCATGACCCGCCGGCCGATGCCCTGGCAAAATGGCGGGAGGCCGCCGGCCTGGCCGTCCAGGATCTCATCGGGCCGGTTTTTTCCATAGAGATTTACGACCAAATCCTGGAATACATCCAGGAGTATAGAAAGACACGTGGCCTCTAGGCTTGTCCGCGCCTTTCACGCCGTCGAAGATTCCCTCGCCTTTCTTTCCATTTTCCTGCTGGCGCTCGGCCTGCTCCTCGAGGCCGTCGCCCGCAAGGTCTTCAACACCGGCATCTCCGATTCCTCCGCGTATGTCCAGCACCTTGTCTTGGCCGCCACCTTCATCGCCGCGGCCATCACGTCGCGCGAGAACAAGCACCTCTCCCTGGCGGCCGTGCTGCCTCTCCGCGGCACCGCGAAATCGCTCGTCGGCGCGTTGATCTCGGCGGTCGCTGCTTCCCTCACGCTGGCTTTCGGCCTGAGCGCCCTGTCCTTCGCCTGGAGCGCTTTCACCCCGGCCGATAAGATCGGTTTCTTCCCGAAACGCCTCGTGGCCTTGGTCATGGTCGCGGGCTTCCTGCTCATGAGCCTGCGGTTCATCACGGGCATCGAAAAGAAAAGACTGAGGGCGCCGGCGGCGGCCGGGGCCGTCCTCCTGGGACTTCTGTTCGGCTTCGACCCCCTCGTTCGGTTTCTGACGGGCAGTGGGGCGAGGTCGATTCCGTTTCTCGTTTCACTCCAGGATCATCTCCAGCCCGTGTTGCAGGGGCTGGCCACGCCGATGATCGTGGCGCTCGTCGCCGCGGCTTTCCTCGGCCTGCCCATTTTCCTCGTCCTCGGGGGGGTCGGGTTCTTCCTTTTCGCCAAGTTCGGACAGCCGCTGGAGATCATCCCCAACCAGGCCTATACGGTGCTCACGGGGAGCGCGATTCCGGCCATCCCGCTCTTCGCTGCCGTCGGCTTTTTCCTCTCCGAGAGCCGGGCCGGGGAGAGGCTCGTCCGGTTTTTCCAGTCCGTCTTCGGCTGGTTCCCCGGCGGCCTGACGGTCATGGCCGTCCTCGTCTGCGCCTTTTTCACGACGTTCACGGGCGCCTCGGGGGTGACCATCCTGGCCCTCGGCGGTCTGCTTTCGGTCATCCTGGAGAAGGCCGGCTATCCCAAGAGGTTCGCCGTCGGACTCCTGACCGCCTCGGGGAGCGTCGGCCTGCTCTTTCCGCCGAGCCTGCCGGTCATCATCTACGGCGTGACGGCCCAGACGAGCATCAAGGACATGTTCGTCGGCGGGCTCGTCCCCGGCCTCTTCCTCGTGCTCTCCGTCATGACCATCGGCATCGTCTATTCCTGGAAGCGCGGCATCCCCCGTCACGGCTTGAAGGCGAAGGAGGCCCTGGCTGCGTTCCGCGAGTCCTTCTGGGAGCTCCTCTTGCCGCTCGTCGTCTTCGGCCTGTATTTCGGCGGCATCGCCAGCCTGCAGGAGAGCGCAGCGGCGGCCCTCTTCTATGTCTGGGTCGTCGAAACCTTCATTAAGAAGGACACGAAGGTCCGCGACCTGCCCCGGATCTTTCTCCGCTGCGTCCCGATCGTCGGCGGCGTCCTGATCATCCTGGCCCTGGCCAATGGGCTTTCCTACTACATCATCGACGCCCAGATCCCGCAGAAGCTCACCGCCTGGGTCGCGGCGACGATTTCGTCGAAATACGTCTTCCTGCTCCTCCTCAACCTGGCCCTGCTCGTCGTCGGCTGTTTCATGGACATCTACTCGGCCATCCTCGTCGTCGTGCCCCTGATCATCCCGCTCGGCAATCTCTTTGGCATCCACCCCGTCCATCTCGGCATCATCTTTCTGGCCAACCTGGAGCTGGGCTATCTCACGCCACCCGTCGGGCTGAACCTGTACCTTGCGTCCTACCGGTTCAACGAGCCGATCCACCGGGTGTACGGGGACGTGCTGATATTCCTGTTGCTGGGGCTGGTGGCGGTCCTGCTCATCACCTACGTGCCCCTCCTCACCACCGCGCTGCTTTAAGAGGGGGTCAAACCTACCTTTTGCAGCAAAAGGTAGGTTTGACCCCCTCTTAATCGCGGTTGAAGTGGGGCATGTCAGTGGGGATCTCGAGGGACAGCTCGACGAAGCCGGCGTAAACCCCGTCCTTAAACCAGGGCGCCTGGTAGATGAGCTTCTTCTTTCCGTTTTTCTGGATGGTGTAGACGTTCGTCCGTCGCTCGTCCATCATCTTTTTAAGCATGGTCCGGCTAGGCTCGGGATGGCAGGCGAGGACGTCCGTCCCGATGAGCTTCGCCCCGCCGTCGGCCGCGAACACCTCGAGCGACCTGTTGTTCATCTCGACGATCCGTCCTTCGGTGTCGCACACCGTCACCGCCCCGGGAAACGACTTGATCCAATCATTCATGCTCATGAGATGTCCTCATTTTTCGTGGACTTTTTGACGAACGCCCGGACGGCGTAACCCGCATACCCGGAGATGCCGGCCGCGACCGCCGCGACGAGTGCGGTCGCCACGATCATCAACCACGATCTTCCCAGGCCGAACATCCGGGCCATCCGTGTGGCGATGAGCTCGCTTCCCGTTAGATAAAGGAAGAGGCTCGAGCCCAACCACAACAGCCCCGCCGCGAAAAACCCCGTCCGGAAGGCCTTCCATCCCGACCGAGCCGCGGCGGCCCCGCACGCGAACGGCACGATCATCACCCACCACCAGTAAGGCGTCAGGAGCTGGAGACCCAGCATGACCAGGAGGCAAACGAGGATCGCCGTCATTTTCCACCCCTCATCACCGTCCGTCCGACGACGGCCGGATTTGGCTCGTCGGCCGATCTCAAGAAGACAAGCTCGTAGGGCTTCCCGGCCGCCCAGTCGTCGACGAAATCGTCGTAGAACCGGGAACCGGGATTGCCCGATTGTCCGCCGGGATAGTTCCCCCAGGCCCTGACCTCGGGTCCGAGCTCGACGACCATCCGCCAGGACGGCGCCCAGGACCTGTCGATGGCGTTGATGACATGGCCGACGCCGTCGGCCTCGGGGAGCTTCCGGCCGAATCCCGGGATCTGGCCGAGATGCCCGAGGCTCGTGTCCTTGACGCCGCCCCACTTCCAGGCCTCGCCGAACCGGCCGAGCCGCTTCTCGATGTTCGCCACGGCCGCATGGAAGGCCCGCTGGACGATCTCTGTCAGCGTCTCCCGCTCGGTTGTCGTCCTGTCGTCGAAATATTCCGCCTCCGGGCTGTTCATGATGAGATCGACCATCATCTCGCTGGCCGGCACGGGCATTCTTTTCATGTCCCCTTTTTTCTCGTCTTGCCAAGTCGAACGGTCGATCTCCGTCCAAAGCTCGTCGAATACCGTCGGCGCGATCCGGGCCGCCCACCATTCGAAGTTCCAGGCCCGGAGCTCCTCGAAGCACATCCTTTCCGTTTCGCCGGCCGTTTCGTTTCGCAGGATGTCGAGCAGGCGGGGCAATACGGCCCTGGCCCGGACATCGAGGACATCGCCCTGCATCCGGATCATGTCGGCGGGCGTGACATTCCGGGCGTCCGCAAGGAGCTCGTTGATGCGCGCGGCCCGTTCGAACGAAGCATAATCCCAGCCGATATAATACGGATAGCCCGGGCCCGTCGGCAACTGGTTGGCCGAACTGACGAAGCCCCTTTCCGGGTCCTTGACGTGAGGGGCCTGTTCGTGAGGGATCCAGCCCCGCCATTCGTCCCTCGGGTCGGCGCCGTCGAGGACATAACGCCCCTGCCCTTTCCAGCGCAGGGGGAATTTTCCGTTGTGCCAGATGGCGATCGTGCCGTCCCGGTCGGCGTAGACGATATTTTGAGAGGGGCAGTCCCAAGTCTTGAGGGCCGCGACGTATCCGGCATATGTTCCGGCCCTGTTGAGCGCGTAGAGCGCCGAGAATTCGTCCGACGCATCGTGGGCCAGCCAGCGCAAGGCCGCTCCCGCCGGGATGCTGGCGGGGGCGATGGACGGCTCGTCTTTAGGGCGAACGACCGGGCCGTATCCGGTGTAGATGACGCGGTCGACGACCGTCGCGCCGCTCCTGACTTTGATCCTCTCCTCGCGGAGGATTGTTTTCCGCCACTCTCCGCCGTGAAGGTACTCGGCCCGCGAGTCGTCCCTGAACGTGATGTCGTACCAATCGAGGACATCGTCGGTCCCGTTGGTGAAGCCCCAGGCGACGGACTCGTTATAGCCGGCGATGACCAACGGTGCGCCGGGGAAGCTGACGCCACGGACGTTGACGCCGGGGGCGGAGAGCTGGATCTCGTACCAGATCGCCGGGAGCGAAAGCCCGAGGTGCATGTCGTTGCAGAGGATGGGAAAACCGCTGCGGGTGAGCTTGCCGGACACGGCCCAGTTATTGCTGCCGATACCGGGGCCCGTCTGGAATCCGGGCATCAGGAATGTCCCGGAAGGGGGGGCGTCGAAGCCGGAGAGAAGCGAATCCGCCGGCGTTATGGCAGCCCCAATCGCCGGCTCAGCGGGCTTTTCACGAGCCGGAACCGGAAGCGGCGTGAAATCGAGGGGCGTTTCGGGAGGGATGACCGGGGGGACGAGCGGTGGAAAAAAGGGGAAGAGCCGGTCGAGGGCCTCCTCTCCGAGGGCCGCCTTCGCTTGGGTCATGATGGCGTCCTGATTATAGGAAGCCAGCGAATAGGACATCGCTTTGAGGAGGAGGGCGCATTTGAGGTCCGTCCACGGCTCGGGCTTGTAGTCGAGGATCTTATATTCGACGGGCAGTCCTTTGCGGCCGAGCGTCCGGACGTAGGCGTTTACCCCGGCGGTGAAGGCGTCGACGATCTCCCGTGTTCTTGGATCCTCGCGGAAAGCGCGGACGGCGTTCTCCGCGGCCCAGGGAAGGCCGAATCGGCGGTTGAAGCGGTCCCGCTGCAGGCCCAAAGGACCGATGACCTCCGAGATACGTCCGGCCGTGTACAGGGCCTGGAATTCCATTTGCCAGAGACGTAGCGAGGCGGCGACGTAGCCCTGGGCCAGGTACAGGTCGTGGTCGTTTTGAGCGAAGATGTGAGGGACGTGCCGCGCATCCCAGACGACCCGGACTTCTTCACGCAGACCGGGAACGACGAGCTTTTCGGGTACGGCGTCGGACCGGCTGCCGTTCTGCCAGAAGCCGGAGAACGGGTTGAGGAGCTTGCCCAGTGCGGGGAACGTACCGTGACGGTTATCGAGACCCCAGAATACCGCGGCCGCGAGGACAAGGGAAACGATCGCCCGGATCCATCTCATGGGCGCCTCCATGTGCATCGTTCGGGTCTCGGATTTGAAGACCGGAGGGTTCACCGGAACCCTGGCCCTCCCGCGGGCTGAGCTATCGTATTCCCTCGAGCAAGCGGCGTCAAGAACGATTGACTTCCCGGCCACCCCTCTGCTAGTCTGAGGCCAAGCCCGAGAAGGGGAATTCGTTTGGCCATCAAGTGCCCTAAATGGCATTCTGAAAACACCGACACCGCTCAAAATAAGGATTCAATCTGCCGAATAGGAGATATTCTATGAATGATGTTTTAGAGAAGCGCGTAAGGGGTGCAGCAGTCGCGGGCTGGTGGACTGTGCTGGTCGCCGTCGGGTTTGTTGTGATTCAGTGGATTGCGTACCTGCTGGTCATGTCTGCTCATCCTGCATGGATGTTGTCATGGTGCGGCCCGGACATCACCTGGCCTTTCTTCCAGACTGTGTGGTTCTGGACCATAGCGATTTTGAAGGCATGTGTTTGGCTCCTAATCTTGGTGGCTCTTTGGCTAACGCTATGGGCGAGGCAGTTGAGAAAACGAGCGGAGCGCGTAGAGGTAGAGAATAGAGGCTGACGAAGGGCAGTGCATACTCGTCAGACCAGATGTAGATTAGCTAAAATTCTTGCGAGAGCGTATAGGAATCCGGCGGCCAGTATGCTGACGGCGCCAAAAATACCGATTACAGAGGCAGCCTGAGGTTTGTATGGCCGGGGGCCGTCAATTTTCGTTGCCAGGGCGGGACGCCTCCCCTATAATGGGCACGCGGAGTTCGTTCCGAGGATAATGTTGGGCAAAACACCAGACCCGGCCGGAAGCGGCCGAACCAAGATTGCAGGCCTCAAGGACATCGACATCCTTGTCGGCATCCCGAGCTACAACAATGCGAGGACGATCGGCCACGTCGTCCGGGCCGTCGAGGCCGGGCTGACCAAATATTTCCCCGGCCGCCGGTCCGTCCTCGTGAACTCCGACGGCGGGTCGTCGGACGGCACGACGGACGTCGTCCGCGAGGCCAGCATCGATTTCGACTCCATCCTACTCGATCACCGCAAAGGGGGCTTCCATAAGCTCGTCACTCCGTATCACGGCATCCCCGGCAAAGGGAGCGCTTTCCGGACGGTCTTCGAGATCGCCCGGGAGCTCGAGGCCAAGGCCTGCGCTGTCGTAGATGCCGATCTGCGGAGCATCACCCCGGAGTGGATCGAGCTGCTGATCAAGCCCGTCTTCGAGGAGGGTTACGATTACGTTTCGCCGTATTATATGCGGCATAAGTACGACGGGACCATCACCAACACAATCGTCTACCCGCTGACCAGGGCCCTCTACGGCAAGCGGATCCGCCAGCCGATCGGCGGGGATTTCGGTTTTTCTGGCCGGTTGGCATCATTCTATCTCGACAAGGACGTCTGGGAGAGCGATGTCGCCCGATTCGGCATCGACATCTGGATGACAACAACGGCCATCGCCAACGGATTCAAGATCTGCCAGGCCTTCCTCGGAGCGAAGATCCACGATGCCAAGGATCCCGGGGCCGACCTCAGCGCCATGCTGCATCAGGTCGTCGGCTCGCTCTTTGACCTCATGGAGGAATACGCGGGGACCTGGCGCACCGTCAAGGGGTCGGAGGCCGTTGCCACCTTCGGCTTCGTATACTCCGTCGGCCTCGAGCCCATCCAGGTTAACCTGGAGAAAATGATCGAGAAGTCCCAGATGGGCATCCGTGAACTCGCTCCCTTCCATCGATCGTTCCTGCCCGAGGACGCCCTGGCCTTCCTGCACGATCTGGCCGCCCGGCCGGACCGTGGGGCCTTTGTCTACCCGGACGCCATGTGGGTGAGGACCGTCCTCCACTTCGCCCTGGCCTGTCACCGGAAGCTCGCGAGCCGGGAACACATCATCAAGTCGCTCACGCCTCTCTATCTCGGCAAGGTCGCCTCCTTTATCATCGAGACTTGGGACAGCACCGCCGAGGAGGTCGAAAGGCGGCTCGAGGAACTCTGCCTAGCCTTCGAGGGAGAAAAGGACTATTTGATCGAGAGGTGGAACGGCAAGGCCTGAGCCCCGCTTCCCCAAGGAGACCGCCATGAAAAGTTTCATCGACAAGATCCTCATCCAGCCGTTACAGGAGGTCGTCCAGAAGCTGGTGGCCTTCCTGCCCAGCCTCCTCACCGGGATCGTCGTCTTTGCCATCGGCCTCGTGCTTGCTTGGCTCATCAAGCTGCTTGTCGTCAAAATCATCAAACTCCTCAAGCTGGACGCGGCCTTCACCCGCTCAGGCGTCACCGAAGCCCTGCAGAAGATGGCCGTCAAGGACACGCCGGCCAAGCTCCTCGGGCGGATGTTCTTCTGGCTCGTCGCGTTTATATTTTTCGTGCTTGCCCTGAGCGTGATGCGGGTGCCGGTGATCGACCAGCTCCTCGAGAGGTTCCTTCTCTATCTGCCCAACATCTTCGTCGCCCTCGTCGTCCTGGCTATCGGTTGGTTCCTTGGCAATTTTCTCGGCCGGGCCGCCCTGATCGCCTCCGTGAACGCGGGCTTTAAGGTCGCGGGGCCGCTCAGCAAAGCGGTCAAGGGCGTCATCCTGCTGTTCGCCTTCGTCATGGCCTTCGAACAGCTCGGTATCGGGCGGAGCACGGTAGTTGCCGCGTTCGCGATCGTGTTCGGCGGGGCGGTTCTGGCGCTGGCCCTGGCCTTCGGCCTAGGGGGCAGGGACCTGGCCAGAACGTTCCTGGATAAGCGATTCAAGAAGAGCGGCGAGGACGAGCGCGACGACCTCAAACACCTCTAAATGGCCCTCATCTGATTCCTGCGTTGTCCGCGTCGACGGCCATCCGGAGCTTGTCTAGGAAGCCAGGTATCGCCGAAGTCACCCGGTTCCAACTGGGGATCAGCGGAGAGTAGAGGGGGTCTTCCATCGTTTCCTTCCCCGCGATCTGGACGGCCCGGGTGAAGGCTTCGACGATGGTCGTCTCCAGGTGGTAATCGAACGCCAGCCCATTATAAGCGGCGTCGTCGCTGTATCGATTGACGGTGTCCTTGGCCGTCCGCTGATAGTTGACGACGAGAGTACGCAGGGCGCTCTCGCTGAGGATGATGCTCTCCACGGCCAGGTTCCGGAAGATCGACTTGGCGATGTCGACGGCCATCTTCATCAGGCCCGTCCGAGGGTCTTCGGCTGACAGGGGCTGGTGCTTGTGCTCGTATGTATCGCAGATCTCGGCCTGACAGATCCGGCGCAGGGAGTAGTTGCGGTAGACCTCGGCCAGCGTTTCAACTTCAAGTCCCCAATCGCCGGGGATACGGTTGATCCGGGCGAGGTCGGATATCATCGAGAACTCGCCGGCGAGCGCATAGCGGAAGCTGTCGAGGTAGACAAGAAATGGCAGGTAGCCGAAGAGCTTGATAAGGCTCCGGACGAACGGCGTCACGAACAGCCGCGTCACCCGACCGTGCATCCGGTCGGTCACCCGGGCGTAATAGCCCTTGCAGAAGGCATAATCGATGTGGGGCGAGGCCACGGGATAGAATAGCCGGGCCAGCATCTCCCTGGAATAATTAACGATGTCACAGTCGTGGAGGGCGATGACCTTGCTTTCCTCGCGGGCTAGGATATAGCCGTATGCCGTCCAGGCCGACCGTCCCTTGCCGTCCTCCCCGGCCGAAAGGTCGTTCGCCTCGAGGAGCTTATAGAGATCGAGAAACCGCGGCCCCGAGGCCCAGACGATCTTTTTCGGCTGAGGCAGGGGCTCGAGGAGCCTGCGGACCTGCCGAAAATGGGCCGGATCGTCGGTCCGGCCGAGCGTGACGACGATCTCATTCAGGTAAGCGAGATCCTTGAGGACGTCCAGGATGCCGCGTAAGGCCTGGGAATCGAGTTCCTTGGGCGTCGTTGGCAGGACGAGAGCGAGCGGCCGGTGCTTGTTAAACTCGGCCAAATCGTTCTCCAAGCGTTCCTGGTTGAGGGCGCCGAGCCGATGGAAGGTGGCCAGGAGTCCTGTCTGATAGAAATCTGCCATTATGTCCTCCTTTCCTATCGCGTCTCCGTCGGCGCGCCGCCGGGGGGGTCAGGTCATGCCGTCGAGAATTCCAAGGATGGCATCGCGCCAGCCCTCGGGGCCAGCATAGGGAGCGATAATGAGCTTAGGCAGATGGACGCCCTCGAGGTGGCTGCCGTCGGGCCTGCGAACTAGGATCGGGATGTCGACCGCTCGGAGCATCGGCTCATCGTTGGCGCTGTCTCCCAGCCCGATGGTCCGGATGGGTCCCCGGCTCACCTCATATAGCGACCGGAGTGCCCGGACAGCACGACCTTTATCGCTCCCGCCAACAAGGTGATAGAAGCGCCCGCCGCTGACGATCTGAAAGCCGAAGGCCTCGGCTTCTTGGACGATTCGGGGCAACATTCCCTCCTCGACCCCGATGAAGGGCTCGTCATATTCCCGCATCGCTGCCAGCGCGGCGTCCTGGCGCGTAAAGCCGCAGCGCTCCGCAATCTCCTCGATCGCCATGTCGCCGAAGCCGTGGAGAGGGAGGCCGGTCGAAGCACGGATACCCTCGAGCGCCTGCCTGAGCTCAGGGTAGGGCCGGCCAATCTCCAGGACGCGGTATCCGCCGTCCCGTTTGTCGAATCCGGCTTCGGGCCCGAAGTAGTCCTCCGGAACGAAGACAGCGCCCCCGTTCTCGACGATGAAAGGGTGGACGTTGGCCAGGGCCCGGCGCCAGTGTTCGGTTTCGAGCCGGGTCTTGCTCGTGCAGAAGACCAGAGGGACGCCGGCCTCGAGCAGGGCTTCGAGTGCTGTCCGGGCCGGCTCGAAAGAATAGGTTTTGTGGTCGAGAAGAGTCCCGTCGAGGTCGCTGAAGATTATCGTGGGGCGCATCATGATCGGTTTAGAGAAGCCGCGATCTTCGCCAGAGCGAAAAGGAATACTGCTGCCATTACTAGGATAACACAAAAGCGCCGCCATTTCCGAAGCGCCGGCCGGCTCGGTTGTAGAAACTCTCCACCCGAGCAGCTGGATTCCACATAGCGGACGAGGGAGATCCAGATCGCGGTCAGCCAAAATAGGAAATCAGCCAAACCGTGATCCCAACGCACCGTAATGAGTACAGCAAGAACGATCAGCGCAGAAATCCCTCCCCATAGGAAGAACGAGCGGAAGAGCCGGGGAGGGGCGTTGCCCCTCGGCTTGGGCTTGACCGGTGTTCGATGCTTTGTGATCTTCATAACAATCTTATCAATATAAACCGTTCCTAGAATCCCCGGCAAGTCACGTTCAAATCGCCTTGAGGTAGGGCACGGACTGAGCAGTAATGCTCCAGGCTAGTCCGTGCTCGGCTCCGGTCCCACGATTCTCTTATTGTTCCATGCCTTGCGGATGAGCAGAAGCATGACCAGCAAAAGGGCGACGATCATCACCCGCGCCCCCCAGAGATAGGGCCGGTTAGCCGGGTCCTTGCCCTTCATCAGGAATTCCTTGACTGCGTCCTGGTAGGTCCAAAAACCCAAGAGCACGAGCAAGTAAACCGGCGTGATGTAGGTCAGGATGAACTTAAAGACCTTCGGGACCTTGAGGTCGGCACCCTTGTGCATCTCCACCCAGCCCTTCTTGATCTTGAAGACCCAGGAGAAGAGGATGACCTCGATGGCCGCGAAGACGACCAAGCCGAACGTGCCTGCCCAGAAGTCGAGCTCGTCAAGGAAGCCGAACTTGAAGAAACCGATGACGCAGGCGCTGCAGACGATGAGCACTGCGAAGACGGCCTTGACGGCCTTCTCCCGCTTCCACTTGAACTCGTCCTCGAGGAAGGCGATGGCTGGCTGGGTCATGGCCACCGACGAGGTAATGCCGGCGATGAAGAGCAGGAAGAAGAACATGCCGCCGAAGATCTGCCCGAGCGGGATCTTCTGGAAGACGACCGGCAGGGCCTGGAAGCCGAGGTTGAAGGCGCCCCCCTGGGCGATGGCCTGGGTCTCTGCGGCGCCGAAAAAGATGACGGCGGCCGGGATGGCGATCGTTCCGCCGAGGATGACCTCGGCGAACTCGTTCGTCGACGCGGTTGTCAGTCCGTTCAGGGTGATATCCTGCTTCTCCCGGACGTAGGAGGCGTACGTGTTGATGATGCCCATGCCCAAGCTCAGGGTGAAGAAGATCTGGCCGGCAGCGACCAGCCAGACGCTGGCCGACCCCAGGCGGCTGTAGTCCGGATTCCAGATGAAGCCGAGCCCCGTCGAAACGTTGAGCTCGGGGGAGTTCGGATCGGGCGTGCCGAGGGTCAGGACACGGATGACCAGGATGATGCCGAAGATGAAGAGGAGCGGCATGCCGTACTTGGCCAGGATCTCGATGCCCTTGGAGATGCCTTTGTAGAGGAAGTAGAAGTTGAGGGCGATGGTGATGAACCAGAAGATAAGGACGGGGGCGAGGGAGCTGAAGAACTGGTTCGACTCGGCCCCCTGGAAGCCTCGCAGGAACTGGCCCATAGCCTCGCGATTGGCGTGGCCGAAGTATTTGCCGGTGACCGAGAACCAGGAGTAGCCGAGGCACCATGTCTCGATGAAGTTGTAGTAGATGACGATGAGGAAGGGAATAACGATGCCCAAGGCCCCCAGGTACTTGGACGGCGCCTTCTTCCACAGGAGGTTGAGCATGCCCGGCGTCGTGCCATGGCCGTGGGCACCGCCCATGCGGCCGATCGTCCATTCGACCCACATCATCGGGATTCCGAGGAGCAGGAAGGCGACAAAGTAAGGGATCATGAAGGCGCCGCCGCCGTTTGCCGCCGCCTTGACCGGGAAACGGAGGAAATTGCCCAGGCCGATGGCGTTTCCGGCCACGGCCAGAATCAGGCCGATGCGCGAACCCCACTGCTCGCGGCCACCGACCTCGACGACGACCTCCGGCTTCTTGCCAAAGAGAACACGGCGGAAGCAATAGAAGGCGAGGGCCATAATGAAGCCCCAGCCGAGCACAAAGAAGATCCAGCCACTCGTGGTCATGCCCTGAGTCATAAGTCCCCCTCGCGAAGAGCAGTAAGTCGGATCGCCAGCCGGGGACCCGTCACAGTAGATTCAACGGCACGAGGATTTTCGCCAGGAGATATAGTAGTCCGGCGGCTATTAGCAATATCACCGAATATCGGCGCCAATGCTTGAGTGTCGCCGGTTTGTTATCCGCAGTCTCGCCCTTTAGATACCTAATATCTACATAACGGGCCAAGATAAGCCCGAGGGCAACCAGCCAAAAAATTATGTCGGCAAGACCAGGTGAGTTGCCCTGCATAATAAAGATAGCGCCAAAAACCAGAAGACTTACCCCAAATATCCAGGTCAGGCGAACTACGATAGACAGGCATCCGCTAGATGATTCAGGGTTTGCGGGGACTTGTTGATTGGGAATGGTCATAGTGCCTCCATATCGGCGCTTTCAACTAGCGCTGAGCTCAGGGCAACCTACGGGAAGCGCCCTGAACGATATGGATGGCGGCCCGACCATCCGTCTTTTGAAACCTACGCAACGCCCTATGCGCTGCGCACCCGAGGGGCAGTATATGCGATTCAGAGGTTCCAGTCAACGGCATATTGGGAAAACCTCATGCCCTTGAAAATCAAGGCAGCGTGCCGCTCTTTACGCCAATTTAGAAGAGCAGAGCTAGTCAGGGTATTGAGATAAATGGGCGGGGCCGGGCCGTTCTGATAAAATACCTGGCAGGAGGACGACATGTCTGACGACCCTATTTTTTCCGGGTTCACCAAAGAGACCGTCCGGTTCTTCGCGGCGCTCCGCAAGAACAACAACAAGGAATGGTTCGACAGGAACCGGGAGACCTACGACCGGCACGTCATGGGGCCTGCCAAGCTCTTCGTCACGGCCATGGGGGAGAGGTTGCGCCAGATAGCCCCGCACATCGTCGCCGTGCCCAAGGTCAACAAGTCCATCTTCCGCATCAACCGCGACACGCGCTTCAGCCTGGACCCGTCTCCTTACAAAGCGAACCTTGGCATCCTATTCTGGGACGGCGTCCGCCCGAGGATGGAATCCTCGGGCTTCTATTTCCACCTCGAGCCGCCCGACCTGTGGCTCGGCGTGGGCATGTACATGATCCCGGACCCTCTCCTCGGCCGCTTCCGTAAGGCCGTTGTCGACGCGAAGAGCGGAGCGGAGATCCGAAAGATCAAGGCCGCGATCTCGGCCATGGCGGGGTTCTCCTTCGGTGGCGAGCACTACAAGCGCGTTCCGGCGGGTTTCGACCCCGCCCATCCGAACGCCGCTCTCCTCAAGCATAAGGGCCTCTATGCCAGTTTCGAGTCGAAGATCCCGGCCGAGTTTTTCTCGGCTCGTCTCGTCGACTACTGTTTTGAGCGCTACGAGCCGTTGGCGCCTCTCCACCGCTGGCTGATGAAGCTTTTTGGATGATCAGCCGTACATCATGAGCGTCCGCCTCAAGCTTGCGGAGCTCGACTTTTAAAAGGGGACACAATGCCCATTTCCGAATTTCGAGAATTAATTAGGAAATTGGTATTGTGTCCCCGAATTGTTCCCGAATTGTTAGGGAGAACCGTAATTCTAAACGCAGGGATGCGGGAAGCCTACCGCTCCACGAGCCAAAGCAGGCAGCCCTTGCCGGGCTCGATGAGGATCGGGTCGCCGGGCTTGAACTCCGCCGCCTCCTGGAATTTTTCGATGGCCGGAGCGCGCAGGACGACCTTCTTCGGGTCGAGGCCCAGCTTCTTCCAATCGATCGTGAGACGGATGTCGACGGGGTCTTTGGCCCAACTGGCCAGGGCGATGAGGACGGAATTCCCGCCGGGCTTCTGGACCGGCTTCCGGCCGTTTGAATCGGACGCATTTACGACCCGCCCGCCGGAATCGGCCGGCTTAACGTAGGCCGTTGCCAGGACCTCGGGATTCCCTGTCTTCACCGGATTCGCCTCCACCCACCAGCCGACCATTTCGCTCTCCGTTATCCCGAATTCGTCCCAGACCTGCCACAGCGGACGCGGATCGCCGGCCCAGGGCAGCCGGCTGGTCATGCCGAACGCCATCCCGCGCCAGGGGTTGCCGCCGTCCTGGAGCATCTCGCCCATGAGTCCGAAGGGGATGCCCGACATCTCGACGAGCCAATAGTCGGGGCCGCTGCCGTTGTAATCGAAGTACTCGCCGAACCAGAGCCGGTTGAGGAAGGGGAAGTGCTCGAGGTAGAGGTTGGCGCTCGAGGCGAAACCGTCGCGGACGTTGTATTGGTTGGCGCTGTGGAGGTCGATGAGAGCGCCCGGACGGCTGCGGTCGAGGACCTTGCGCACGCGTTTCATCGTTGTCCGGTCGAAGGCGACGTCGTCGAGGTAGAGGCCGTCGATGCCGACGTTGCGGGCGACCCAGTCGAGGCCCTCGATGTAATAGTTGTGCCAGCGCGACATGCCGCTGTTGATGACCGCGGCGTCCTTGAGATCGGGGACGAACCAGGCGGCGATGTAGTCGCTTCCTAAATGCTCCTGGAGCCAGGAATAGCCCCCGCCGGGACCGGGCGAAAAGATCTCGTGGCCGAGACTGCGCAGGGCGAAAAGCTCTGGGGCGCGGTTGGAGAGCTCCCGGACGGTGTCGTAGATCTTGACCTTGAAGCCGCGGCCGTGGGCGTCGTCGATGTACGCTTTCATCTCGCGCGGCCGCAGGAAAGGATAGTTGATGTAGGGATTGATCGCGTTGGCGTGATGGATGTTGAGGACGTTGGCCCCCGTGGCGGCGATTTTGTCGAGCGGCTCGAAGGCATGGAAGTAGTGCTCCCGGAAATGGGACGCCGGGTCGAGCGGCTTGAAGGGCGTGATGAGCAGCGTGAAATCGAAGTGGAGCGTCTGGCCGGCGAAAATACTCCCCGGCCCGGTGTCGGCCCCGACCGTGACGATACGTAGTGTTGATGCTTTCTTCATCCCTGCCGAGGCGCCCTCGCCGGATTTCCGGACGCTTACGCTCCCCAGGCCGTCGTTCCACCACGATGTCGGCATATTCAGGGGCTTGGACAGGTAGAAATTCGTGTTGAGCGGCCGGGAGTAGTTCTCGGCGCGGAGCGCGATCTGCATCCCGGCGTTGACGTCGCCGAGCCAGAGGGCGTCCTGGTTCTTCTTCTGATCCCAGGCCCAGTCGAACTTCTCCGGCCGGAGCCCGCCCTTGAAGCCGAGGCCCATCATGTAGCAAGCGCGGGCCTCGTCCAAGGGTATATCGAGCCGGATATTGGAGAAGGCCATATCGCGCCCGGCCGTGACCGCGACCTTGAAATCGACGAAGCCGTCGAATTCCATTCGTGCGCTGACCTTCATGGCCAAGTCCTCGGCGCGGCTTTCCGTCTCCCAGACGACGGCGCCGGGGCCCTTTTGGACGAGGCGGGGGCCCGAGGCATCCGGTGTCCACGTCAGCTCCCGGTCCGAGACGTCGACGACGCGCAGTTTGAAGGGCGCTCCGGTCAACGGGACGGGCTTTTCCTGGAGGCGGGTCATCTCGGGCGCGAAATAGCTGACGATGCGAGCGGGGAGACCGTCGGGCCCGATCGTGAGCGACCGGCCGAGGCAGGACACCGTGAGGCCGTTGATCGTGAGCGGCGTATAGGGCGGGACGATGCCGTCGTCCTGGGCCAGGGTCGAGTCGAGCCAGCGGAGGCGGGACATGCGGGATGGGTCGCCGTCGCCGGCGTCCTCGAGGACCTCGTCGGTCACGCGGAGCTCGACTCCCAGGATCGTTTCTGGCAGTCCTTTGGGCGCGACCGTCACCGTGCCGCTGAAAACGCCGGGCTGTGCGTCGCGCGGCACGTGGACGCCGCACCA
>Ga0315295_10001727_pt1 | contig 18725 bp, 21 predicted proteins | sample YL17G14_0_MG_FD_204453 | JGI IMG/M metagenome (GOLD analysis project Ga0315295, IMG submission 204453) | Sediment microbial communities from Yellowstone Lake, YNP, Wyoming, USA - YL17G14_0 | ecosystem: Environmental > Aquatic > Freshwater > Lake > Sediment | place: USA: Wyoming | collected... | reverse complement strand
CGGTGACCCCGAGTCTCCATATTGCGCAGATGGCACGATCAGCCGCCTCGACGGGCGGCGCGCCATGGTCAAGTTCGATGATGCCGCGCAAGAGGTCGCAATCGACCCTCGAACCCTGCGCGTGCCATTGGTGTGGCACGCATTTGAACTTGGGGCCTAACGTTGCCCGATGAGCGGCAGGCGGACGTACCCGGCTGATTACGAGCATGTGCCAATGAAGCAGGTAGGCACGTTGAAGGCGCTGCCAGAGGCCGAATTCGAGGCCATGCGCAAGGACGCCGAGCGCTACCGCTACCTTCGCAACCGCGTCCCGGCCAGCGTGATACAGAACATTGGCGAGTACGCGGGATGCTGGATTGACTGCGAGGTTGGCGAAACGCTGACCCTGCTGACTGGCGATGACGCTGACGCAGCGATAGACGCCGCGATGCAGGCAAGTATGTGAGAAAGACTCTGGACAGCAGAGGCGGAACGAAAGGAGCGATGTGAACGAAAGCGACACGCCGGCAAAGGTCGGCTTGGAAGGGTTAGGCGTCTTGCCTGAGTCGTACCCGCCGCCGCACGCGCGCTACTTACTGGAGCGCGCCGGGGTTACGTTCACTGCGACACCGTGCTATGGCATGCATGCGCCGTGGTGGATTGTGCGAACGCTGCTCGGTGAAGCAGCGCCAGAGCCGATGCAAGATGGTGACAAGTGGCGGCGAATTGCGGTCCACGCTGATGGCGGCGTGCTTGAGGGGTGGAACCGCACAACGAGCGGGGCCATCGGGCAGCCGTGACGCCTAACGCCGAATTCACCGGAGGCCGTAGGCCGTCCGGTGGAATGCCGGGTTCGACGCCTACGGAGGGAAAGCGATGACACCTTACGAACGAAACCCAACATCGGGCCAGTGTCTTTGTGGGCTGAAAGAAGTGGCCGCTGGCGTGGATGGAGTGCAGTGGTACTGGCAGCGACACACGCGGGAGGGCTGCACGCTGGAGCTGCCAAACAAGCGATGCTGGTGCGGACTGCTGCGCTCCGAACACTTGACTGGTCACGCCGAGAACGTGTCGCCGAACGTTGCGGTTGAGCCGCTCGCCGAAGGCGAGTCGGCCTCGAACCGCTTGTTAGAGGGCTAGGTTCCGAAGCGAAAAGGACTACATGAACCGCGTGTTTTTTGGTGACTGCCGCGAGACGATGCGCGACCTGAAGGCGCAGGGCGTGCGCGTGCAGTGCTGCGTGACAAGCCCGCCCTACTGGGGCTTGCGTGACTATGGTGTGGCTGGCCAGATCGGGCTCGAACCGACGCTCGACGAATGGGTGGCCGCACTGGTGGAGGTTTTCCGCGGTGTGCGCAACTTGCTCTCGGACGACGGAACGCTGTGGCTCAACCTCGGGGACAGCTACGCGACGGGAACTGCGGGTGACAGCACCACCACCCAGACCGGCAAGCACGGGTACTGGGAGAACCCAGCGGTGAACAAGCGCATTGACGGGCGCGCGATTGGCCTGAAGCCGAAAGACCTGATCGGGCAACCTTGGGCGCTCGCGTTCGCACTACGCGCAGACGGGTGGTACTTGCGACAAGACATCATTTGGTCGAAGCCAAACCCGATGCCGGAGAGCGTGACCGACCGTTGCACTAAAGCGCACGAGTACCTGTTTCTGCTCTCGAAGTCGGGGCGCTACTACTACGATTTCGCGGCGATGCAAGAACCTGCTGGCGGTGGCGCGCATGCGCGGCGCGCTAAGACACCCGATGGATGGGATACGCGCACTGGACAAGGCGGGCACGGCTCGTTCCATGCGGAGGGCCGCGAGAAAGGCCGCGTGCTTGCGCAAGGAGTTGGGCGCCGCGGCAGCCCACCGGGAAACCCGGCCGAGCGCAACACCAGCATGGACGAGGCGCTCGCCGTGATGCCCAACACGCGCAACCGCCGCAGCGTGTGGACGGTGGCCAGCGAGCCCTACAGCGAGGCGCACTTCGCCACCTTCCCCACCGCGTTGATTGAGCCGTGCATCCTGGCCGGCAGCAGGCCGGGAGACTTGGTGCTCGACCCGTTCATGGGCAGCGGAACAACGGCCCAGGTGGCGCAGGCGCTGGGTCGGCAATGGATAGGGTGCGAACTCAATACCGAGTACGCCCCGCTGCAGGCGCAGAGGACGGCTCAAAGTGCGCTGGCCCTCTAACGTAGACGTGCTACGGTGCGGGCATGGGGCCTGCGGCATGCATTGGAATCTCACTGACGCCGAACGTTTGAATTCACCGGCGAGGAACACTGTGAACCAATGCAAATTGACAGAGTGCCAAGGGAAGCCGCGTTGCCGGCATTGCATGGCAATGGATATGCGATATCGCACTCCAGAGGAGGCGGTACGCGAGGCGCTGGAGCAAGAGGTTTCCGAGTTGCGCGTGCTACTGAAGCGCTTGCGCGTACATCGATGTCTCTTGATAACGCAACGGTGGAGGAACAAGATGAACGATGTAGTCGAACAACTGCGCGAGGCAACGACGGTCTTGGATGAACCATTCCACCGCGCCGCAGTTGCGGATGCGATGGAACGTGGCGCGATAGAAATCGAGCGTCTGCGCACTGCGCTCGCGTGGAGCCGAAGCGCGCCGACCGAAGAGCAAAAGCGGGAGATCGAGCGGCTGCGCTCCGCGCTAACTCGGGTCGTGCATTTCACCAGCGCAACCCCGAGTCTTTCTGAATCTGGATGCGGCCGGCTGCTGGCTCAGATTGAACATGCGGCGACTGCTGCACTTGAGCGAGGCGCCGTTGTCTGCGGCTCAACCGATCTGCGCGCAGACCTTGTTTCGGTGCGCGCAGAACTTCGCAACATCGCTGAGGCAAAACGGTTTGACCGCGAAAGATTCGACGATGACATGGCATTTGCGGACTGGGCACAGAGCCGGGCGCGGCATGCATTGGGGCCTAACGTAGAGCTAAGCGGGCACCAGCGGCCCGCACAGGAGCAAGACATGAGCGAAGAAACTACCCAGGCCGTTGGTGCTCCGCTTGAGCGCCCAGTTCGGCCCCGTGCGTGGCTGTGTGAGCTGGCCCAGGAGGACGGCACCACACGCACGCAGTTCGTGGAGCAAGACCCGGATGGCCTGCGCTGGAATGACGCGGGCGAGTCCAGCCCGTACCGCACGACGCCGCTTTACGAGGCGCCGCGCTGGTTGCCCATTGAGACGGCACCGCGTACCAGCAAGGCCCGGCTTGTATGGGTGCCAGAGAACCGCTGCACTTACTGCGTGAGCTGGACAGATGGCAACTGCGGACCTGGCGAAGAAGGCGACCCGCCGGGCTGGGTGATATTCGGGGGCAGCTATCGCGCCTACCTGCGAGACGGCCGCGTAACGCACTGGATGCCACTGCCCGAGCCGCCACCGCTGGGTGGGTACGGGGCCGAACGTCAAAGGTGAGCCGCGATGACCGTACCCGGGCAGCGTCGGCTCGACCGGGGGTTAGGCCCACGGAGCTGAACAGTAGCACGAGCCGCAGCGCAAGCTGGGGCGTTTTGAAACCTGCCTCGCGTGAGCGGGGCGAACGAAAGGCAACTATGAACGAGAACAGGGTAATCGGCGGCGCATTGTCCATGCACCCTGAGAGCCGGACGATTGGGCAGAACATCAATGCGCGCATTGCTGGTCTGAAAGCCGAGATTGCGCGACTTGAGGGCGTCCGTGAACAACTTGAATCCGGCGCTAGTTTGCTCGACGTGAGGATCGAGGATTTGCGCCAAGCGATGAACTACTGAACCTGGTTTGGGGCCGAACGTTGCCGATAAGCGGCCGGCCGAAGGACGGCAGATCACGCAAGGACGCAACGCCGACCGTGGACATGTTTGCGCATTGAGTCCCCCGCCCCTCGCGATTCTGCGGTAAGCTCGGGCGCTTCGCTTGCAATGGCAGGCATCTAACCTAGATTTATGGCAGCAGGTACACGCCCGCGCAAGCGCCACATAGAGTGGGCGCCGATCAAGGCCGATTACATTGAGGGCATCATCGAACCGACGGGGGCTCGTGTGTTCCCAACGTATCGCGAGCTGGGTGCGTCGCGGGGCATGAACCACAACTACATCGCCGCCCGCGGCTCGAAGGAGGGGTGGCTTGAGCAGCGCATGCACTTGGCGGCCAAGATCGAAGACCGGCGCCGAGACAAGCGCTCGACCATTCTGGCGACCTCGATGGCCGCCTTCGATGTGCTCTTCGTGCGCGTGGCCGAGCGCCTCGTCAATCACATCACGGCGCGGCTCGACAAGGCCGAGCTGAAAGATTCGCCGCTGGGCATCGAGACGCAAGAGCTTCGCGCCATTGTGAACGCCACCCGCGGCGCGCAGATGATCGGCCGGCTGGCGCTGGGCGACTCGACCGAGAACGCCTTGCAGTTGGCCAATCAACCCGACAAGCCCGATTTGTCGCGCCTCACGACCGAAGAGTTGCGCACGCTTGAGCGCCTCACGCTCATGGCCCGCGGCGAAAAGCCGCCCGAGCGGCCGACCGGGAGCACGCTGCAATGATCGAGGTGAGTCCACGCTCGGTGTTGATCTACCCGCCGCTTTGGATTTGGAAGAGCGCGATAACCGGCATTAGCGCCGCTACTGCACCTTTTCTTCCGATCACCAGCGCAGTGGCCACCGGCGCGAACTTGCTTGTCATCACCATGAACGGACAAGCGGGAAAGGCAAAAAATGTTCAAGATGCTCACGGATGCGATTGACAACACCCTTGCCGTCGTTGGGGGCGTGTTCACGGGTGAACTGCCGACGCGGCGCCAAGTGGCGCAAATGATTTCGGACGGCATGACGGTCGCAGCCATCGCCAGCGCCACAGGTTTCGCGACGGATGTGATCGAAAAGATTCTCGATGCCCCCCAAAAGTAAGCTCGATTACCCGAAGCGCCATGCGGGGCTATACGCCATTGCACCGCCGGGCGGTGTAGCCATTGCACCGCGGCGCGGTGTAGCCATTGCACCGCGGCGCGGTGTAGCCATTGCACCGTCGGGCGGTGTAGCCCGCCCCAAGCCGGCCCCGAGGGGGAAGGGGAAGAAATGAGGCAATACCCGAATGGCAAGATCAGCCCGGACGACGAGGGCCAATTGACGATCATGGTCAGCTCGGTAGGGGCGTCAGCATCCGTGAAGGTGACCTTTCCAAAGCCTGTGAACTGGTTCGCCCTGCCGGCGGAGTTGGCCCGAACCTTGGCGGCGAGCTTGCTGCACCATGCGGACCTTGCGGAAGACGGCATGCGCCAGCTTGAAGAGCAAGCCAAGACCGCGGCCGCAGAGGGCCGGGTTCAGTGACCGAGCCGACCTCGTGGCGCGACAGTAGCGGGCGAATGTGGAACCCTTACTCGGTTTCCTTCGCCTTGTTCGGCGGGTTCTACGCCTTCACCATTCACGCGGTGAGCGAAGAGCACGCGCGCGAACAGGTGCGGGCGCTGCGCCGAACCGCGCAGCTCGACGGGCAAATCACATCGAACCCGCCCACCGACCCCTCGACCTTGCTTTGCTGCGACAAGTGGCCGCACGAAGGCGGCTGCGCGCCATGGGCGGCGAGTGGGCTGGGCTCACTCGCCTCGACCGGGTTCACACCCCTTGACTGACAATGACCGACGACGAGCGCGACGATATGGACGGCGCGGCGCATGCCGCGAAGGTTTTGCGGGGGGTGGTGACTCGCCTCGGGCGCATCGAAGTGATCGCGGCGCTCGAAACGCTTGTCGCGGCGCTTGACACTGCGCACGCGCACCTTGAGCGACTGGGGCCTCACGCGCGCGATCCCGGATCGGTTGCGGTGATCGTGGACCTTACCGAGACGGAGCCCGGAGCGCTAGCGGTTCCGGGGCCTGTTGACCCGGTGAGCGCCAAGCGGGCCGACTCGGTGCTCGCGCAGGCGCCTGGGTGGCCAGCGGTCGGGCCCGTGGCGATGACCACGGACGGCGCGGTTCTCCATCCGGGGCCGCCGGCATCCGCCCGGGTGGCGGGTTGGCCGTTCCGGCGCAAGCCTTGATCCGGTTTCGGATGTGATAGGGGGCCGGCGGTGGATTCCATCGATCTTCCCTACGTTCACGCGGAGCTGGCCAAGCGCAACCTCGAAGAGTTCCTTCGCCTCTACGCATGGCCCGTGCTTTGGCCCGGGACCGCGTTCGTCGAGGGCTGGCACGTCGGCGCAATTTGCGAACACCTTGAGGCAGTCTCGAAGGGCCAGATTCGGCGCCTGATTATCAACATGCCGTTTCGGATGTTGAAGAGCACGATCATTTCGCAAACGTACCCGGCATGGGACTGGATTCTCAATCCCTCGCGCCAGTTCCTGACGGCGAGCTATGCCGGTGACATCGCCATGCGCGACGCCGTTGACGCGCGACGCATCATTGAGTCGCCGGCCTATCGGGTGGCCTTTGGCGACGTGTTCAGGCTCACGACCGACCAGAACGTCAAGGGCCGCTATGAGAACGACAAGCGCGGCGTGCGCAAGGTTACCTCGACCGATTCGGCCGGCACCGGCTTTGGCGGGGACATCCGCATCGTCGATGACCCGGTGAGCGCCAAGCGGGCGGACTCGGTGCTCGCGCTGAATCACTCAATCGAATGGTGGCGCGGCACGATGGCCACGCGCGCGAACGACCCGGCGGCCGGGCCGGCGGTGGTCGTGCATCAACGCCTGAATTCGCGCGATCTGACGGGCTACCTGCTGGCCGAGGAAAAGGGATGGGATCACCTTGTCCTGCCGATGCGATACGACCCGAAGCTGCGCAAGACGACCTCGCTCGGGTTCCAAGACCCGCGCAAGGTGCCCGGCGAGGTCTTGCACCCGGCGCGCCTGCCCGATGCCGCGGTGGCCGAACTCGAAACGTCAATCGGCGAATACCACCGCAACGCGCAGCTCCAACAGAACCCGAACCCGCGGGGCGGGATCATCTTCGCGCGGTCGGACTGGAAGTTTTGGCGCGCCGAGCCCGAAATCGACGAACTCATTCTCAGCGTGGACTGCACGTTCAAGGACGTGGAGTCGAGCGACTTCGTGGCCATTCAGGCGTGGGGCGTGAAGGGCGCGAACAAGTACCTCTTGAAGCGGCACAAGGAGCGCTTGAACTTCGCCGCGACGTGCGTGGCCGTGCGGGCCATGAAGGCGCTCTTTCCTCGCGCCATCGCGGTCCTCATTGAAGACAAGGCCAACGGCTCGGCGGTTATCGAGACGATTGCCGGCGAGGTCGCTGGCGTGCTGCCGATCAACCCGGAAGGGGGCAAGATCGCGCGGGCCTACGCCATGCAGCCCGAGCAACAGGCCGGGAACATTTTCCTGCCGGACCCGAGCGTGGACCCGAAGATCGAGCAATTCCTTGAAGAGGCCAGCGGCTTCCCCGGGGCTCCCTACGATGACGAGGTTGACGCCATGACGCAGGCGATCAACTGGATTCGGGTGCGCCGCAAGGCCTTCGGGTTGCTTGAGTTCATGAAGGTCGAGGCCCAAAAGCGCGAACAAGAAAAAGCAACGACCGGCGTCACTTAGTTCACGGAATCGCCTAATCAGGGCACAATCCCGCGTGATTCAATCGGCGCGGGCATGCAAACACGTCTGATTACCGAGAAGCAAGCTCAAAGGTGGCTGGCCCACTACAAGGGTTTGATGGTGCTGGCGCTGCACACGGGCCACCCAACCGCGGTCGAAGAATGCGAAGAGCACATCGCGATGATCGCTTTGGCCATTGAGCACATGACAGAAGAGGCCGCGCATGTCAAACCTTCATGATCGCGAAGAGGCAGTGGCCTTGATGAAGGCCGCGCTGCGGCATCCGACCCCGCTGCACGCGCCCAACCCGAACGCCCTCGTCAAGGCATGGGAAGACCAAGAGCGCGACGAGCTTGGCCGGTGGGGCGCGGGCGGCGGCGACGCCGGCATGACCGCCGAAGCCATCGACCGCCGCGCCGCCGAGCGCGTCACGAACCGAATGGCCGACAAGATCGGCTTCGTGCAAACCGGGACGAACGCCAAGGGCGAACCCGAATACAAGGTGGCGGACGAGGCGAAATTCTCCGCCGCGGTCGCCGAATACCATGCCGCCGCGGAGCGCGACACCGCGGGGCTGGGCGGGCGCCTGCTGAACACCGACATTGCGCGCGAGTTGTCGCCCGACTACCTGAAAGACCGCACGCTCGCCGCCGCCGTTCACGAGCCGGCGAGCGCCTTCATCAAGGAGGTCTATTCGCGCATGCTCGCCGCGCCGCCGGCCGAGGGCCGCCAGCCGCTTGTGCTTTTCACGGCCGGCGGGACCGGGGCGGGGAAGTCGAGCGGCATGAACCTCGACGAAGTGAAGGGGCAGGTCCACGACGCCGACATCATTTTCGACACGAATATGAACACCTACGGGTCGGCCGAAAAGAAAATCGAGCAGGGCTTGAAGAGTGGCCGGGAGGTCGCCGTCTTGATGGTCCACCGCGATCCGGTCGATGCGCTTGTGAACGGCGCGCTCCCGCGCTCGATGCGTCAGGAAAAGGAGTTTGGTTCCGGGCGAACGGTTCCCCTTGAAGAGCATGCGAAAACGCACGAGGGCGCACTTCCAACCGTTAGATCGCTACAGATGCATTACAATGGTGACGCAAGGTTTTCGGTCCGCGCGGTTGACAATTCGCTAGGCAGGGGGAACGCGAAAGTGGTCCCCATTGACTCGTTGAAGTTGGCCGCAGGCGACTTGCATGTGAGACTTCGAGAGGCATTGGATCATGAGCGACAAACCGGGAAAATCTCCGAGTCCGTCTACCGCGGATTCAAAGGCCCCAGTGCAACGCCCCATGTACCCATGGTCGCCGGGAAAGAGCTTGGAAAGCTTCATGGACAAGCTCAGCGAGGCGTGGGTGAAGGGCCAGAAGCGCAAGGCTGGCGAGGAAAACTCAAAGCCCTGACACGGAGAGCGGCGTAATGGCCGCCCGCGAGCAGATGGGCGCGAACGTCGATCAGGGCGTGATCGCCCGGATCATGACGGGCCTGCGCTATGCGATTTCGGGGGTGGGCCCCGAGAATTTCTTCGGCCCCATGCAGCCCCTGCCGCCGATGGCGCAGGATCGCAGCGAGGGCCGCCGGTTTGACTACCCGGTCGGGTTCAACCTGCGCCAGCGGCCGCGGCAAGACGAGGCCACGACCTTCGAGCAGTTGCGCGGGCTGGCCGACGCCTACGATTTGATGCGCCTTGCCATCGAGACGCGCAAGGATCAGCTCGAATCGTTTGAGTGGGAAATCATCCCGAAGAACCGCGACGTGCCGGCCGAGACGTTCGCCGAGGAAATCAAGCGCGCGACCGAGTTTTTCGAGCGGCCGGACAAGGAGCACGATTGGCCGCAATGGCTGAGGCAAATTCTTGAAGAGCTGCTGGTGATCGATGCGGTGTGCATCTACCCGCGGGAGTCGCGCGGCGGCACGCTCTACGGGCTTGAACTGGTAGACGCATCAACCGTCAAGCGCGTCCTCGACGACACGGGGCGCACGCCGCTGCCGCCGGACCCGGCCTATCAACAGGTCTTGAAGGGCCTGCCCGCCTCGGACTACACGCGCGACCAAATGATCTACATCATGCGCAACCCGCGCGTGTGGAAAGTCTACGGTCACTCGCCGGTCGAGCAGGTCTTGATGACCGTGAACATTGCGATTCGCCGGCAAGTGTCGCAGCTTCAACACTACACCGAGGGCAACATCCCCGAAGCCATCGCGCAAGTCCCCGACGGCTGGACGATGCAGCAGATCGCGGAGTTTCAAACATGGTGGGATTCCCTGAACGAGGGCAATTCGGCGCAAAAGCGCAAGATGCGCTTCATCCCGAAGCTGGACAACATCGTTTTCCCGAAGGGCGACATCCTCAAGGATGAATACGATGAGTGGCTCGCGCGGCTCATTTGCTTCGCGTTCAGCTTGTCGCCCTCGGCGCTCATGAAGCAAGTGAATCGCGCGACCTCGGAGCAGATGGCGGACACGGCGCGCGAAGAGGGGGTCATGCCCCTCCTGCGTTTCCTTGAGTCTCAGTTCACGATGGTCCTGCAAAAGTTCGTGAACTTCCCGGGCTTGAAGTTCGCGTGGAAGATCGTCAATGAAGTCGATCCGTCGGCGCAGTCCGCCATCGACAAAATCTACCTTGACGCCAAGGTGTTCACGCCCGACGAGGTTCGCGAAAACCTGGGCAAGCCGCCCCTCTCGAAAGAGGCCCGCGCGAGCGCTTTCCCCGAGCCGGTCGGGCCGCCCCAGCTCGACGAGGACGGCAAGCCCATCCCGCCGGTTGGGCCGGACGGCAAGCCCCTCCCGCCCAAGCTCGGGCCGGACGGCAAGCCGTTGCCCGTGCCCGTGCCGGCGCAGGCTCCCCCGAAGCCGAACCCGTTCGCCAAGTCCGACGAAATGGTCAAGATGCTCGTGGATCGCTTGGCCGAGCGGCGCGATGCTGCGCCGCAGCCGATCACTGTGAACGTCACCCCCGCGGCGATCACGCTGGGCGACACCTTTGTGAACGTGCCCCCGCCCAAGCCGACGGTGGTGAAAGTCATCGGCGACACGAACATAAATGCGCCACCCGGGGCAATTCGGAAGAGAATTCGAGCCCGGCGCGACCCCGACACGGGTGACCTTTTCGGCGAAATCGAGGAAATGGTCACCAGTGACGACACGGCCCGCCTCGTCAAAGTCGTTGCGGGAGTGAACGCCGATGAGTAGCTTGACCGAAGCCGGCCGACGGTTGCAGACCGAAGCGCTCGCGCGCGCGCTGGCCGGCGGCGAGTTCCGGGTCGTGGCTGACAATGATGTCGTCCTCACGAAGGCCCGCTTCGGCAAGTCATTCACGATGGGCGTTGACGAATTCAGCTTCGGGAAATTCGAGACGGTCAAAGCCGTGGCCAAGGGCCGTGCAGCTCGGTTTCACTGTTACGCTGCGGGCGGCGGTGAAGCGCTGCTGGTAGGCTCGATTGGCCTGCCTCCCATTGCCAAGGCGGTCGATATGGTGCTCGACGACACGATGTTCTACGAGGGGATGACCTTTGAACTTGAGGAATTCACGCATACACGGGGGCGCAAATGAGTGAAACGCAAGCAATGATGTCGTCCTCACGAAGGCCCGCTTCGGCAAGTCATTCACGATGGGCGTTGACGAATTCGAGACGGTCAAAGCCGTGGCCAAGGGCCGTGCAGCTCGGTTTCACTGTTTTCACGCATACACGGGGGCGCAAATGAGTGAAACGCAAGTCGGAATGGTGGGGCACGCCCCGACGGTGGTTGTCACAAACCTCCCTCCTGACGCGCTGACGCCGAGGGCCGCCGCCGCGCTGCGCACCCCGCCCAACGATCCCGCGCGCGACATCGAAATCAACCCCGAGGCGGCGAAGTACCGAACGATGTGGGGCGAGCATGCCCAATATCGGGAGGTCGCGCCCGGCGAGCAATGGGCCCTGTCGTTCCTGACGCAGGCCCAGCCTACAAGCGACTCCGAAGTGATCGACTTTGGCGCCGGCACAGGCCGCGGCGGGATGCAGTTGGCGCTCTTCGGCGCAATGCGCGTGACGATGCTGGACTTCGCCGAAAACTGCCTCGATGAAGATGTTGCGAACGCATGCGTGTCGCAGCCTGATCGCATCAAGTTCCGAGTGGCGGACCTCACGAAACCGCTACAGATCAATTCGGCCTACGGGTATTGCTGCGATGTCATGGAGCACATACCCCCCGACGACGTGACCACGGTGCTGCGAAACATCCTGTCGAGCGCGCAGCACTGTTTCTTCGCAATCTCCACCGTTGAAGACAACCTGGGTTCACTGATCGGCGAAAGGCTGCACTTGACGGTCAAGCCGATGGCTTGGTGGTTGGAACAGTTCCGCGCGCTGGGCGCCGTCGTGGTCTGGGTGGAAGAGCGCGAGAATTGCTTCGCCCTGTACTGCACCGCATGGCGCAGCCCGAAAGACATTGTGGTGAGCGGGAAGATCAACGTCTCCATCGATGTCGTCGAGGAGCAGATTCGCGCCAACATCCTCGCCGGCTACGATCAGGTCACGCCGCATTTGAGGCAAGACCGGCCCGTCATCTTGCTCGCGGGCGGGCCCACGATGAATGACGAACTGCCGAAGATTCGCGAGCTGCGGGCCGCCGGCTGCGCGCTGGTGACATGCAACGGCGCCTACCAGTGGGCCATCGACAACGGGCTCGATCCTTCGGTGCAGATCGTGCTCGACGCGCGCGAGTTCAATTCGCGCTTCGTTGACACCCCGCACCCGACGTGCCGCTATCTGATCGCCTCGCAGTGTCATCCCGCGACGCTGGCCAAGGTGCCGCGCGAGCGCACGAAGCTCTGGCACAGTGGGCTGAGCCCAGCGAGCGAAGAGCTGCTGGCAAAGGAGTGCGGCATTTACTTCCCCGTGCCCGGCGGCTCGACGGTGGTCCTGCGCGCCATTCCCCTCCTGCGAATCCTCGGCCTGACGCAATTCCACGTCTTCGGCTTTGACAGTTGCGTCGCCCCGGGCGGCGCGCATCACGCCTACCCACAGGCCGAGAACGATAACGAGCCAGTCGTTCCGGTTGTCGTGGGCGGGCGGGCGTTCGAATGCACGCCATGGCAGATTTCGCAAGCCGTCGAGTTCATGGATTTGGTCACGTTCCTCGGCGACGAGGTTGAACTTTGCGTTTACGGTGCCGGGCTGATTCAGCACATTGTCGTGACCGGCGCGTCACTGTCCCCCCTCCATCAAATCGAAGGAACCTAATCATGGCCGCTACCGCATGGCTTTTGTACAACACGGCAAAGAAGTACATCGGGAACGGCACGGTCGTCCTGGGGACGACTGCGATGAAGATGAAGCTCACCACGAGCGCATCGAACGCTTCAACCTTCACGCTTTCAACCTTCGCCGCGGTGACGGGGGAAATCTCGGCGCGCGGCGGCTACGTCGCCGGGGGCCGGGCCCTTGCCACGCTCTTGTGGACCGTGGGCGCGTCGGCCAAGTCCTACAAGTACGCTGCGGCCGATCTGGTCTTTACCGCCTCGGGCTCGTCGCTGATAAATTGCAAGTTCGCGGTGATCGGGGTCAGCGGCGGCAAAGTGATTTGCTGGTCCAAGCTGACCACGGCGCAGTTCACGGTCGCCAGCCCGAACACGCTGACCATTCAATTCAACGCGCTGGGCATCTTCACGATGGTTTGAGAGGGCGCCTTTCGAAGGCGATTGATCCGACATGGCCATCGCCTTTTCAAATTCCTGGGTCAACACCACCCCGGCCACATCACTCTCGATCACCATTGCTCCGGCGGCCAATGATGTCCTGATCGCCGCCGTCGCGGACGACGGCCCCACCGACGCGATCATGTGGCCGAGCCCATGGGTGTCCATGGGGCAACAGCTTGCTGCCGGCGACGGGCAACTTTTTTCCGTCGCCATGCTGCGCAAGGCCACCGGGTCGGAAACGAGCGTGGTCATCAGCAGTGCCGCTACCCTCATAGGCATGGTGCTCGCGTTCAGCGGAGTGGACAACACGTCACCGCTGGACACTTCCACGCGGCACTATTCATGCACGGACACCTCGTCAGGTCTTCCCTCACCGTATCAAGCTCGGCAAGGCATTGAGCCCGCGGATGACGGCTCGATGCTCGTGAACATCGTTGGCTTCGATTCCACTCCGACGGGCGATGTCTCATACGCATTCAGCGACGACACCGCGCTGACATGGACGGTGCGCCAAGACATCAACAGCGGCTTCATCAATATCGGCGCGGGAACGGCGCTGCAAACCACTGCCGGGCCCGTGTTGGCCAAATGCGTGGGCACGCTGGCCAGCTCGTCGGCGGGATGGTGCGCGGCCCTTTTCGCGTTGCGCCCGGCCGGCGCAGCCGCGACGAAGGCGACCCCGTACATCGACGCCATCGCCATTGGCACGAGCGAGGGATCGTCAACCACCATCAAGACCCCCCCGATCACGACTGTGTACGGAAGCACATTGCTCGTGGGCAGCACGTCGTCGAGCTTGACCGCCGTCGCTGATAGCTACGGCAACACCTACACGAAGATCGTCGATCAGCTCGGCGACGCGGCTCAAGCCATGCAGGTATGGGAGTGCGCGAACGCCAGGGGTGGCCCGCGGCATACGGTCACGACGACCTATTCAGCCGCCAGCGAGCGGGGCATCATCTTTTTGTCGCTTATCGGGGCGGGTCCGAAAGATCAAAACGTCTCGGCGCGGGATGCGGCATCACCCTACACGGTGACCAGTGGCACGCTTGCGAATCAGCCCCAACTGGCCCTTTCGTTCTTCGCCTGCACGAGTACGACAAGTGACCCCGCCGAAGGCTCGGGGATGACCATGGTCACCACGGCCTCGGACAACCTAAATCAAAACCCGATCAGTCTCGCGAAGAAACGCGTGACCGCCACGACCGCGCTCACGCCGTCATGGACGCAAACCAATTCCGGGGCGAACACCGCGATTTGCATCCTGACTTACAAGGACGCCGGCTTGCCGTCGCCGATGACGATCCGGCCCGGGTTCCAAGGGGTGAATGCCTTCGTGCAAAGCGCGGCCTCGCTAGACGTGGTTGTCGGCGATGTTGTCGCGGGGCAATTGGTGGTTTTTGCCGGCGTTCGTTGGCAATCGACAGACAACCCGCCGACCGCAGGCCAATTGACGCAGCAGGCCGGCACGGCCACGATTGACACGATTTTGCTCGACAAGTCCTCGGGCGGGGCCGACGTTGACACGGGCTTTGCGTATGCCGCGCTCTGGTCGATGGTCGTCACCGGGTCGGGAACGCTGACCCTGCGCCTCACCGGCACGACCGCCCACATGTCGTGCGCAGCTCAAGTCTTCGAAGCCGATGGGATGGCGGGCGGATGGGATAGCGCGCGCGTCGAGGCGACAAACGGCACCTTTACGGCCACGAATAACACGACATCGCTCACGACGGGGACCGTCGCATCGGCCGGCGCCGCGGTCATCGTCGGGGTGCTGCTGGTCGTTCGAAACGCGCAAAACATCGTCACCCCCGACGCCGTGGGCGCGGAGTTCGGCTACATCGCCGACGGCGTTTCGATGACGATGGATGCGGTGCATCAAATCTCCCTTTTGCCGCTTACGGATGATGCTTCATGGACGTGGACCGGGGCGACCACCGGCGCAGGCGGCTCGGTCGTCGCCTATCGCCCCAAGGGGAACAAGCCGAGCGCGGGAAGCATTGGGCTGACGGGGGCCACGCCGAGCCCCGTGCTGGCCGGCTCACAATGGGAGCTGCCGGACGGCGACATCACGGCGCAGCAAGTCGCCTGGGTTCCGCTGACCGGGGCGAACTTCGCGGCGATGATCGACGAGTTTCCGAGCGACGATGCTGACTACGATTGGTGCGCGGTCCCGGGCACGCACGCATTCGAGGTCACGACGCAGAACGCGACCGACCCGGTTTCGAGCGTCGGGCACTTGATCCGCTACCGACTGTTGCTCGACTCGGGAACCATCACGGTGAGCCTGAAACAAGGGGCCACGGTGATCGCCTCATGGACTCACACGGGCATCGCTGCGGCGACGACGCAAACCTATCTTCAAACCCTGAACGCAACGCAGTCGGATTCGATCACCGATTACACCGACTTGCGCCTATCGTTCAGCATCGCCAACTAGGGGAACTCCATGACATTCGGCCCGCGCAACATTCACACGCACTCAGATCGGCTTGAGCGATGGCTTGGGGCGCCTGCGGTCGAGCGCATGACGCACGCCATGCGCCACTGGTACGGGCCGCCCATTGCAGTGTCCGGGGTGCCGGGCGCGGTCTACGCCGTCAAGGGGGGCGACTTCATTGGCCGCATCGACGCCGGCCAGGAGGTATCGGCCATTGACCGGGCCGCCATGCGCCTGAGCCGCATCAATGCCACCCTGCAACGGGAACGGCGGGCGAACTTCGCGCGGCGCGGCTTACTCACCGGGCAACTGGGTGCCTTCGGCTCACTGTCGGCGCTGATCGCGGCGGCGACCGGGGGCAAGGCGCAGCAGATCATTTTCGCGAAGACCGGCGTGACGGCGAACGCCACGGGCAACTCGAATGACCTCTGGACGCGCGTGGGCACGCCCGCGGCGGGGGCAGCGGGCGCCGCTGCGCCGGGCGGCACTGCGACGGTGAACACGACGACCGGGAATTTCGGATACAAGAACCCAACGAACGCGAACACCGGGCATTTCACGGGGGCGATGATTTCGTGCTCGACGGCGAACAACACGATGCTCTTGATCGATCAGTTGCTTCGCGTGGCCAAGCTGATGAATAGCACGGCAACCGAAGCGGTCACCGGGACATTCACGCGTTACCAGAATCAAACGGTGGCGACCGACGACTACATCGGCGGGAACTTCTGTTTTCCATCGAACCCGACGACCGTGCTCGCGGCCACGGGCCACAATTGGACGGTCTGCCAGTACACAGACGACGCGGGCAACACGGCGAACAGCTTCCCGAGCATCGCGGGCGTCAGCGCTTGCGTGGTTGGGGGCATTGACCTCGCGGTCAGCGCGCCCTCGTGGTTCATGCCGCTGGCGGCCGGCGACGTGGGCGTCAAAGCCCTCACGCAAATGCAATGCTCGGCGCTCGTGGCCACGGGGACGATTGATTTCGTGGTTGCGCACCCGATTGCCTTTTTCCCGTGCCCCATCGCCACGCTCTTTTGCCCGTTCGATGGCGTCAATACAGCCTTCAACCTGACGAAAATCTACGATAACGCATGTCTGTCGGCGCTCGAATTGATTAAGCCCTCGACGACGGCATCGAACTACTCGGGCCAGATCAGCCTCTGCGCCGAATAAGGGGCCACAGTGTTCGGTTTTCGATTCGCGCCGTTTGCTTGGCGCCGCGCCAAGGGGAATCAGCGCCTCGGTGACGGCGCGCTGCCGCTTGTCCGCGCGGCGGTCACGTGGGCGCAAATCGAAATCCCCGCAGCGGTCGCTGGCAACGTAACCATTGCGGTCCCGGTTGGCGCGATCACGATCACCGGGCAAACGCCGATTGCGCTGCGCGGCCTGATCTTCACGCCTGGGCAGGGCGCCATCACCCTCACGGGGCAATTGCCGATTGCTCGACGAGGCGAGGTCGATCAGCCCGGCCAGGGCTCGATCACCATCACGGGGCAGACGCCGATTGCGTTGCGCGGCTCGGTCTTCCAGCCTGGGCAGGGCTCGATCACCATCACCGGGCGGGCCGCGACGCTTTTGTTCGGCTACCCGCTGGGCGTCGGCGCGATCACGGTCACGGGTCAAACGCCGGTCGCGGTCCTGGGGACTGTGATCCCGGTGCCGACCGGCGCGATCACGGTTTCGGGGCAGCTCCCGATTGCGCTGCGCGGCGAAGTCGAGCAACCCGGCGCAGGCCTGATTACGCTCGCCGGCCTCGCGCCGTCGATCCTACTGTCGTCGATCTTCCAGCCCGGGCAAGGCGCGATCACGATCACCGGGCAGGTGCCCATTGCGTTGCGCGGCGAGGTCGATCAGCCGGGCGCGGGCCAGATCACGATCACCGGGCAGGTTCCGATTGCGCTGCGCGGGGAAATCGAGCAACCCGGCGCGGGCGCGATCACGATCACGGGGCAGGCGCCGACGGTCGTGATCGGCACCGTCGCGCAGCCGGACGCGGGCGCGATCACGATCACCGGGCAGCAACCGACCGCCGTCGTCTCGGCGGGCGGGGTGACGGCGCTGCCGGGCGTTGGCTCAATCACCATCACCGGCCAAGTCCCGACGGTGGTGATCGGCACGGTGGCCACCCCGGGCGCTGGCGCCATCACCCTCGCTGGCCAAACCCCGGTTCCGGTGCTCGGGACCATCGCGCAGCCGGGCGCGGGCGCCATCACGATTGCGGGGCAAACCCCGGTGGCGCTGCAAGGCACCGTCGCGCAGCCGGGCGCCGGGGCGATCACGATTGCGGGGCAGGCGCCAATCGGCTTGGTTGGCACCATCGCGCAGCCCGGAGCGGGTCAGATCACCGTTGCAGGGCAAACGCCGAGCCCGGTGCTCGGGACCATCGCGCAGCCTGGGGCCGGCGCCATCACGATCACCGGGCAAACCCCGGTGGCATTGCAGGGCACTGTCGCGCAGCCGGGCGCGGGCCAGATCACGATTGCCGGGCAGGCGCCGACCGCGTTGCAGGGCACCGTCGCGCAGCCTGGGGCCGGCCAGATCACGATCACGGGCCAGCCGCCCAGCGCGATAGTGTCCGGGGCGCTTTCCCCGGGGACCGGCTCGATCACCGTCGAGGGCCGCGAGCCAACTCTGTTGCTGGGTTTCCCGCAGCAACCCGGCGCGATCACGATCACCGGCCAGCCGCCGACCGTTTTGATCGGCTTGGCGGCGTCGCCCGGCGCGGGCGCGGTCACGATCACCGGCCAAGCTCCGACCGTGGTTGTCGGGCTCGTCGCGCAGCCGGGGGTCGGCGCGATCACGATCACTGGCCAGCCGCCGATTGCAGATACGCCGCTGGCCCTCGTGCCGGGCACCGGGGCGGTCACGATCACCGGCTACGCGCCGACGGTCGTCGATAGCACGCCCCCGACGGTTTCACAGGTTCCCATTCAAGCCACGGGCGGCGGCGGTGGGCCCGGGTCCGCAGGCTCGCGCCGCGGGCGCGCCAAGCTCTTCGATCTGGTCGAGCCCAGTGTGCTGCGCATCAAAGCGCGCAGCGTGCCGCTTGTTCACGTGCTGGGCGTCGTCACGGCGTTCACCCGGCCCGAGGTCGGCGAAGCCGTGGTCA
>Ga0315295_10001726_pt1 | contig 18734 bp, 21 predicted proteins | sample YL17G14_0_MG_FD_204453 | JGI IMG/M metagenome (GOLD analysis project Ga0315295, IMG submission 204453) | Sediment microbial communities from Yellowstone Lake, YNP, Wyoming, USA - YL17G14_0 | ecosystem: Environmental > Aquatic > Freshwater > Lake > Sediment | place: USA: Wyoming | collected... | reverse complement strand
ACGGGGCCCTTCCCCGTGCCGCGCCACCGCCAAAGCCCGGCATGTGGAGGGAGCCAGATGGCTTGCGACGTCCTGTTGATCAACCCGCCGTTCCGACTGATACCGCCGTTTGAATACCGGCTGATCGACCCGCCGCGCAACCTGGCGCTGATCGCGGCGGTGCTGAGAGCCCGGGGCTGGAACGTCGCCATCCTGGACATGCCCATCCTGGGCTTGGACTTCGACAGCCTGGCGCCGCGACTGGGCGAGCTCGAGCCGCGGGCGGTGGGGATATCGAATCGCTCCACTTACAGCTTCCCCATCGTCGAGCGCGTGGCGGCCGAGGTCAAGGCGTGGCGCGGCGAGGTCCCCGTCTTCGCCGGCGGCACGTTCGTGTCGTTCTGCCCCGAGGAGGCGCTGCGCCGGGCCAGCACCATTGATTTCATTGTCGTCGGCGAGGGCGAGGTCACGGCGCCGCTCGTGGTCCAGACCCTGTTGAGCGGGGGGCGCGACCTGTCGGGGATCCCCGGCGTGGCCTACCGCAACGCCGACGGAGTACCCGTGGTCAACCTGCCGGCGCCGCACCTCAATGACCTCAAAGACCTTCCGCTGCCGGCCCTGGACCTTCTGCCCGTCGACCGCTACGTGGCGCGCAACGAGCGCTACATCCTGGACGTTACGCGCGGCTGCACCAACGCCTGCGCCTACTGCACCTCGTCTTACGTCAAGAAGAGCATCCGCTTCCGGCCGCCGGCCCAGGTGGTCGAGGAGATGCGCCGCGCCTACGACCTGGGGTTCCGCAGCTTCTACTTCCACGACGACACCTTCACCGCCGACCCCGCCCAGATACAGGCGATATGCCGGCTCATCATCGAGGCCGGCTGGAAGATCCGCTGGCCGTGCATGACGCGCGTCGACATGGTCGACCGCGAGACGCTCACCTTGATGTGCCGCGCCGGGTGTGACCTCGTCGCCTACGGCATCGAGAGCACCGCCGAGTCTTTGCGCCGCGCGGGCAAGGTCCAGGACGAGGCGAAGATACTCGCCGCATTTGACCTCACCAAGACGTGCGGCATCAGGCCGCTGGCGTTCGTGATGTTCGGGATGCCCGGCAACACCCTGGCCGACGAGTTCCGCACCATCCGGTTCTTGACCGAGCTGCAGCCCGAAGCGGTGGGCGTGTTCTCGTTCAAGCCGTACCCGGGCACCGTGTACTACGCGCGGCCCGCGGAGCACGGCATCACGATCGAGGAGACCGACTTCAGCCGCTGGTCGCAGCTCGACGAGCCGACGCACAGCACCGACTACCTGACGCGCCAGGAGATCATCGAGGCCATGGTCACGTGCAACTACCTGTTCCGCAGCGGCGGGACGATGTCGGCGGGGGTGAAGTACCGGCGCCGGCGCGGCGTGCTGTGCCTGAAGACCGGCGAGGGCGGCATCCTCTACAACCCCTACGTGCCGCCGCACGTGCGCAAGACGGACATGTACCTGAACGGGCTCAAGGTGAACCCCGAGTACTTCGAGGTCCTTTACCGCTGCGACGGCTATCACAGCATCGAGGACATCGTGGCCGTGGTGGCGAAGCTGTTTGACATGGCGCCGGAGGCGGCCAGGGCCAAGGTGGACGAGGTCATCGCCGCCGCGAAGGAGCGCGGCCTGATCGAGGAGATCCCCGACGTGATGCGGGGCGGTGACAGCCCGCGCCGCCAGCCGCTCGTGTTCGGCGGGGGCCTGGTCTGATGGCGACGCGGATCGGGATCCTGACCTGTGGCAACGCCACGGGCGAACTGGATTGCGCGGCGGTGGTGTGCCTGGCCGACCTGCGCAAGGGGCGCGGCGAGTTCGCGCGCTATCAGGGCGGCGAGGCGCACCTGGTGGGCATCGTATCGTGCGCCGGCTGCCCCACCGCGGTCGCCCCGGGCAAGATACTGCGCCGGGTCCGCGCCCTGGTCGAGTTCGGCGCCGGGGTGCTGCACCTCTCCTATTGCGTCACGGCCCTGTGCCCGTTCATTGACGCCTATGAGTCCTCCATTGGCGCCGGCTTCCCCGGGCTCAAGGTGGTGCGCGGCACGCACCGCCCCGCCGCCGACCCCGAGGGGTTCCGGTGCCAGGTGGCGTCGCTTCTCGGCGCACCGCGGCCGGGCATGACCGACGTCATCCGCGGCACCTGAGTGCTCAGGAGCCGCCGCACCGGGCCGCGTGAGGCACCATCCTGTCCCCGCCACAAATAGTTACTGGCCATGCATTGACTGCTGAAGCATGTTTTGGTACGATCTGCTTAGCGTGCTATAAGACCCCATCCTCGGGTGGGGCTGGGGGTGGCGGTGACGGGCCAGACAGGGCCGGGCCAGGCGGTGCCTGGCGAGGCGGGGGCGGGGTATCCCGGCGGCATGAGGTCGTTTCGCGCCGGCATGCGCGACGCGATCCCGTTCATTCTCAGTTGCTTCCCGTTCTCGTTCGCCTGTGGGCTCCTGGGCCGGCAGGCGGGGTTGAGCTTGGTCGAGATCGGCGCGATGGCTGCCCTGGTCTACGCCGGGACGGCCCAGTTCATCGGCATCACCCTCATCGCGGCCGGCGCCAGCCCGCTGATGATCATCCTGTCCTCGCTGATCGTGAACCTGCGCTACCTCCTGCAGGGGCTGTCGCTGTCCCCGTTTCTCTCCTGGCTGCCGGTGCGCTGGCTTCTGGCGATAGCGTTCGGCATCGTCGACGAGTCGTACGCGGTGGCGATCAGCCGCTACCTGAAGGCGGGCCAGCCGCGCGGCGACCCGGTGTACTTCTTCGGCTGCACGGCATCGCTCTACGTGGTCTGGGTCAGCGTGTCCGTGGCCGGCGGCGCGCTGGGGGCGGTGGTCGGCGACCCGTGCCGGTGGGGCCTCGACTTCGCCATGCCAGCCGCGTTCATCAGCATCGTGATGCCGCAGTTGACGGATAGCCGGGCGCTGACGGTGCTGATGATATCGGGCCTGGCTGCGCTCATCGCCAAGGAGTTCACGCCGGGCACGACCTACCTCATCCTGGCCGCCGTCTTCGGCAGCGTGGTGGGGATAGCCCTGGAGGCGTTCCGCCCGGCGGCGAGGCCAGCCGCCAAGGCGCCGGCCGGCGACGGGTCAGGGGGGTGCGCGGCATGAGGCCCACCATGTTCCTCATCATCCTGGGCATGGCTGTGGCGACGTACCTGACGCGCGTCACCCTGCTCGTCTTCGGCAAGCGGGTCAACTTCCCGCCCTTGTTCCTGCGCTCGCTGCGCTACATCCCCATCGCCATGCTGTCGGCGATCATCTTTCCCGCCGTGCTCGCCCCGCAGGGTGCCATCTATATTTCGGCCAAGAACCCCTACCTCCTGGCCGCCCTGGCCACGGTCGTGGCGGTACGGCTGACCAAGAACAGCGTGGTCGGGATCGTCGTCGGAATGGGCCTGATCCTGCTTTTGCGCATCTGGATGTAGGGCAGCGGGGTCCTCGCGGTCGCCAGTCGCCGGCAGCGGGGGGCGGGGGATCCAGGGCCGTGGGGGGTTGGGGAAGTGGAGCGCCGGGACTGGGCCCGCATCACGTTCACGCTCTGTGGCAGCGGCGCGCTCATCGGGGTGGCCAGGAACCTGTGGTATTTCTTCGCCCCGGCGCACGTCGCCGCGCTCGGGCTCACGGCCACGACGACCGGCCTCCTGTTCAGCATGTTCCTGCCCGTGGAGTCGATGATGGCCATCGGGGCCGGCTGGCTGACCGACCGCGGCCGGGCGCGGGGGCTGCTGCTTTTCGGCGGCTACCTGCTGACGGGGGCGATGCTGCTCGTCGGGCTGGCGGCGCGGCTTCCACTTCTGTTCGGGCTGGCGGCGATGGGCGTTGCCTACGCGGCGATGGGCTTCTTGTTCACGCCGGCGACGGCCATCCTGTTCCGGGGCACGCCGGAGGCCCGCCGCGGCACGGTCAACGGCATATACCTCGGGCTCTCGGGGATCGGCGCGGTGGTGGGCGGCTACCTCGGCGGCGTCGTGTCGGAGCGGTTCGGCTTCTCGCTGCTGTATATGGTCAGCGCCGCCTGTGCCGTGGCGGCCACGGCGTGGCGCCACGCCGGCCTGCCGCGCGGGGCCGGGGTGGTGGCGCGCCGCCAGGTCGCGCCCGCAGGGACCGGGGCGGCGGGGGCGGCGGGGGCTGGAGGGGCTGCTGCTGCGGCGGCGGCAACCCCGCGCGTCGGCCGCGACGGCCCGGCGAGCGCGGCGCGATTCGTCGCCCTGATGGCCGGCCAGACTGCGGCGCTCATCGCCGTCGCCCTGGTGATCCCCGCGCTGTGGGTGCCATTCGCCGAGCGCGAGCTGGGGTTCGGGCTGGGGGTGGCCGGGCTCATGGTGGCCGCCGACCTCAGCGCCTGGCTGGTGACGTCGTTCTGGTCGGGCTGGCTCGCCGACCGGGTCGGCCGCAAGCCGGTGATGGTCGCCGGCTGGGCGTGCGTGTGCGTGGGCATCTACGCCATGAGCCTCTCGCGGGCGATAACCGGGCTCATGCTGAGCAACGGCCTCATCGGCGTCGGCGCCGGCCTGTACTTCGGCCCCGGCCAGGCGCTGGCGGCGTCGTTTCTGCCCTCCGGCCTGATCGGCCGCGCCGTCTCGCTTTACGGGGCCTTCTCGCAGATGCTGGCGACACTGGTCGGGCCGGCCCTGGGGGGCCTGCTCGCCGCCCGCTACTCGATGCGCCTGCCGTTCCTGGTCTGTCTTGTCCTCGGCCTGGTAGTGTGCGGCGCCTACTTAGCCCTGGACGCCGTGCTGGCGCGACGGGCGCGCCATGCAATGGCACCTTTGGGCGACGCTAGGGCCGTTCGTCAATGATGTACGTGACGTACGTCAGCCCGCCGCCCGTGACCACCCCGTAGGCGTCGAGGCTGAACGCCAGCCGCCGTCCCGACGGCGACCACAGCGGCCCCTCCAGGCGCTCGCCGTAGAAGGCGTTGGCCCACGGCTGTCCCGCCCCGCCGTCGTGCATCACCAGGCGCGCCGACTCGTTATCGGGCGCCGTCCCGCCCGATGACGCCTGCGCCTGGGCCCGGCACCGCTCCAGCCAGCGCCGGCCGCCCGGGGCGAACGAGATCGACTCGGCCTGCGGGTCGGTCTGCAGGCGCTGCACGGTCCCGCCGGCGCCCAGGGTCGCGAAGCCCTGCACGGGCGTCCCCGGCTCGCCGATCCAGAAGGCCAGGCGGCCGTCGGCGAGGCGCTGCGTGGCGTTCCAGAACGTGCCGTCGGGATTGGCCCTCAGCAGCCGCACCTCGCCGGTCTGCACGTTGCAGGTGGCGATGTCGCCGCGGTAGCCGACTGACCGGTACTCCTGCTCGCCGGTGAGGCTCGTGTTGGCGCGGGTGTTGAACACGACCGTGTTGGCGTCAACCCACGCCACCGCCTCGGTGAGGAAGTAGCCCTCGGGCGTGGGCGAGACCTGCCGCGGCTGGCCGCCGGCGGCGTCAATGACGTAAAAGTCAAGGTTCCACTCGTACACGTGCCAGTACAGCAGGCGCGAGCCGTCGGGCGACCACAGGACGCCGTCGGGCGGGCCGGCTTCGTCTGCGGACTGCGTCTTGGCGTCGATCAGGACCCGCCCCGCGCCCTCGTTGCCGCCGGCGGCGGTCACGTAGAGCCCGCCGTTGTTGGCGTAGGCGATGCGCTGGCCGGAGGGGTCGGGCACCGCCCACCACGCGTCCACGTTGAGGGCGTTCCAGCCGCCCCCGCCGACGTCGACGACGATGGGGTTGGTGCCGGTCATGCCCAGGAGGTGGCTCTCGTCAAGCCACGCGGTGGCATAGAAGTACTTGGGCAGGTTCGGGATGTAGTCTATGGACCAGCGCGTGGACGCGACGCGGTCGAGGCCCAGGGGCTCGCGGCCGCCCACTGGCGTGCCCGGCGGCTCGCCCGTGCCGCGCTCGTGGTACAGGCCGATGACCTCAGACGTTTCGCCGGCCGTGGACCGGGCGGTGATCGTCAGGTGCATCATGATGTCATCGTCGGGCACGTTCCAGGTGAGGCGCCAACCGTCGCTGGGGTCTTCATCGACGCCGGCCGGCTGCGGCACCTGCCCGGTGCCCGTCGGGGACATTCCGAACTCGACCCGGTCGGCGCCGGTGGCCTCGACGATGATCGTCAGCGGGCCGGGCTCAACGTTGTAGAAGCCGCCCGTGCGCGCACAGTCGGGGTCAAGGCGAATGGCCGTGATGCGCGGCGCCGCGGCGGTGGGGGGCTCGCCAGCGCCCGGCGGGGTCGCCGGCCTCTTGGCGCAGCCGGGCAGGAGCCCGGAGCCCAGCAGCAGCGTCAGCACCAGGGCCGGGGCCAGGAACCGCGCCACGGCGGCACGCCGCGCGTCGGTCGTCTTGCACAGCGCGCCTCTCGACGTGCGCAATGCGCTCCTCGCCGTGCGGCGACTGGTGGCATCTCCAGCAGCGGCTGCTTCTGCGGCACCGGTTGCCTCTCCAGCGCGGATGCGTCTTAGCATCGCCCCAACCACCTTTCGCACGACCTTTCGCGCGGCCTTTCGCGCAACGCCCGGGGGGCACAAGGCAATGCCGCGGCCGACGTGGACTTCCAGTCGACGCGGGCTTCCCCGCAACTATTGTATCACTAAATAAGGAGGACGTCGCCGGGGCGATGAAGGTTCCAGCCATCTTGACGGCGGTTCCCTGACATGGCAGGCGTCGGCCAGGGCCCCGACCACCCGGGGTCGACGCGCACCAGCCAGCCAGCAGGGGCGTGGCGGGCGGCGTAGAAGCATTAGGAGGCCAGGGCCGCCCGGTTGGGGCCGGCCCGGTTGAGGCACCGGACGGAAGGCGCTGGACCAGAGGGGTGATACATTTGCAGCGAGAACGCCGCATGATGTCGGGCAATGAGGCCATTGCCCGCGGGGCGTACGAGGCCGGGGTGAAGGTGGCCACCGCCTATCCCGGCACGCCCAGCACCGAGATCCTGGAGGCCCTTGCCCGCCACAGCGAGGTCCACGCCGAGTGGTCGCCCAACGAGAAGGTCGCCCTGGAGGTGGCGCTGGGGGCGGCGCAGGCGGGCGCGCGCAGCATGGCGTCGATGAAGCACGTCGGCGTCAACGTCGCCGCCGACCCGCTCCTCACCGCGTCCTACACCGGGGCGCGCGCCGGCCTGGTCGTCGTGACCGCGGATGACCCGGGCATGTTTTCGTCGCAGAACGAGCAGGACAACCGGCACTACGCGCGCATGGCCAAGCTGCCGTGCCTTGAGCCCGCGGACCCGGCGGAGGCGCGGCTTTACGCCATGGCCGCGTTCGACCTCGCCGAGCGCTTCGACACCCCGGTCCTGCTGCGCACGACGACGCGCATCTCGCACGCGCGGGCGCCGGTCGAGGCCGGCCCGCGGCGGGAGCCGGCGCTGGGGTCGGCGCAGGAGCCGGCGCACGAGCCGGGCTTCGTGAAGGACCCCAAGAAGTTCGTCATGGTACCGGCGCACGCGCGCGGCCGCCACCCGGTCGTCGAGGCGCGGCAAGAGCGCCTGGCGGAGCTGGCCGAGGATTGCCCGTGGAACCGCATCGAGTGGCGCGACCGCCGGCTGGGCGTCATCACCGGCGGCGCGTCGTACCGCTACGTGCGCGAGGTCTGCCCCGGCGCGTCGGTGCTCAAGCTGGGGCTGGCCTGGCCGCTGCCGCGGCGCCTTGTCGAGCAGTTCGCGGCCGGGGTCGAGCGCCTGCTTGTGGTGGAGGAGCTCGACCCGTTCTGGGAGGTCGAGCTGCGGGCGGCGGGCATCCCGTGCATGGGCAAGAAGTACTTCCCCATTACCGGCGAGCTGGGCCCGGACGGCGTGGCGGCGGGGCTTGCGCGCGCCCTGGCCGATTGGGGCGTCCCGTGGGACGAGGGGCTCGGGGGGCGGGGAGTGGAGTCAGGCGCGGGGCCGTCCGCGGCACCGACTGCGGCTCCCGCTATCCCGGCGCGGCCGCCCGTCCTGTGCCCGGGCTGCCCGCACCGCGGCACCTTCTACGTGCTGTCGAAGCTGAAGCTGACGGTCATGTGCGACATCGGCTGCTACACCCTCGCCGTGCAGCCGCCGCTGGCGGCGGTCGACACGTGCACGTGCATGGGCGCGAGCATTACCCAGGCAATGGGGGTCGAGCTCGGCGCCGGCCGGGAGGCGTCGCGGCGCACCGTGGCCGCGCTGGGCGATTCGACGTTCATCCACTCGGGCATCACCGGGCTCATTGAAGTTGTATACAACGGCGGCGCCGTGACCGTCGTCATCTGCGACAACGGCACGACGGCGATGACCGGCCACCAGCAGCACCCCGGCACCGGCCGCACCGCGCAGGGCGCGATTGCGCCGGCCCTGGACCTGGAGGCGCTGTGCCGCGCCGTCGGCGTGCGAGACGTGCGCGTGACCGACCCGTACGACCTGGCGGCCACCGAGGCGGGCGTCCGCGCCGCGCTGGCGCACGACGGCCCGTCGGTGGTGATCGCGCGACGCCCGTGCATCCTGCTTGACCGCCGCCTCGTCCGGCCGGCCCTGGCCGTGACGGCGGACCTGTGCAACGGCTGCGGCACATGTGGCCGCCTCGGCTGCCCGGCCATCGAGCGCGAGGCCGAGCCGATGGCGGAGGCGAAGGCCGAGCGCTGGCGCGCGCGCATCAACACGGGCCTGTGCGTGGGCTGCGGCATCTGCCGGCAGGTGTGCCGGCGCGGCGCGATCACCGCGCCCACCGCGCCGCCCACGGCGAGTGGCGGGGGTGACTGACGTGGCGATGGAGCCAAAGAGCGACGTCAACGTGGAGCCCAAGAGCGACGTCGAGCCCAAGAGCGACGTCAAGAACGCATTTGAGCCCCACGACATCAACGACGTGCTCGTCGTCGGGGTGGGCGGGCAGGGGGTGCTCCTGGCGACCGACATCCTCGCCGACGTCTTCCTGGCGGTCGGCAGCGACGTGCGCAAGTCGGAGGTGCATGGCATGGCGCAGCGCGGCGGCAGCGTGGAGAGCCACGTGCGCCGCGGCCCCGTTGTGCACTCGCCGCTGATCAGGCGCGGCCGCGCCGACGCGCTGCTGTCAATGGAGGTACTGGAGGCGCTGCGCTACCTCCACTGGCTGCGACCCGGCGGGGTCGTGCTCACAAGCCTGCAGCGCATCGTGCCGGCCTCGGTGGTGGCGGGCGGCGCGGCGTACCCGGACACCGACGGTATCATTGCGCAATTGCGGGCGCGCGCTGGCCGCTGCGCCTTCATCGACCCGGACGCCCTGGTGGCGGCGGCGGGCGACGTGCGCACGATGAACGTCGGCCTCATCGGTGCCCTGTCGGCGTTTGTCGCCGGCGTCCCGGCGGCGATATGGGAGCAGGTAATGGCCGCCCGCGTGCCGGCCAGGGCACTCGACGCCAATCGCCGCGCCTTCGCCCTCGGCCGGCACCTGGCCGAAGACGCGCCAGCCTGAGGGGGCCGCGCTGGCCACGGCGCCCCGCTATTCCTCTGCTTCTTCCCCTTCGTCCCCTTCTTCCATCGCCGCGCAGGCCATCGCGCGCATGGTCAGCGACCGGCCGAGCATGAACGCGGCGAATATCGTCGTGATGTGGACCGCCCACCACGCCGGCCCAAGGAAGTCCCAGCTCGTGTCGTGCGCCGCCTCGCGAACCGATTTCACCATGTGCATCCCTCTCACCTCCCGCATCCTCCGTCCTTAATGTCTCCCGGCGACGGGGGCCTATGCGGGCGGCTGGGTTCGGCGTCCACTTCCCGGCCATCTCTGGAACCCACGCCCGCTCTGCCGCGTCTATACTAGCGGGACCGCTTTCGCCGGTCCACGTCAGCAGCCGGCAGGGGAGGGGTCGCGGATGCCCGGACGACGGGCTGATTCCAGCATTCTGCGCTTCGTGCTCGTCTTCATGGTCGTCGCCGCCGTGGTGGCGGCGGGCGCGTGGTTCCTGGTGGCCGTCGCCGCGCCGCCCGGCCCGCGGCTTGACCAGGACCAGGTGGTCGCCGCGGCCGAGCAGTACCTGCGGGCGTGCGGCCGGTACCCCGAGGCGGTCACGCGCGTCGAGGTCGTCGCCGGGGAGGGCGATGCCAACCACTACTGGGACGCCCCGGACGCCCCGCTCCCCGCCGACCTCAAGAAAGTGCCGTGCTGGGTCGTCACCTTCTATTACGAGGACATCCACCCCGACCAGCAGCTGATCGTCTACGTGGACCGCAAGACGGGCGAGGCCATCGGCGGCATGCAGTGCAAGTGAGCAGCTAGAAGCCAGCGTGCCCTCGGCCAGGCACCACTTGCCCCGGCCCGCGATATCCTGTGTTGTGTGAGCGGGCGGGCAACGGGGCGGGGAGGGTGGGGCGTGCGCTGGGACTGGCGGCTCATGGCCAAGGTGTTCGGCGTGGTCTTCCTGTCCGAGATGGGCGACAAGACCCAGGTCACCACGCTGCTTCTGGCCGGGGCGAAGCCCCTCTACGTGCTGTACATCGCCCTGGGGTCGGCCTCGGCCCTCGTAGTCACGTCGCTGGTCGAGGTCAGCATCGGCTCGCTCCTCATCAGCCGCTACCTGAAGCCGCAAACGATCAAGCTCGCGTCCTGCCTGGCGTTCATCGTTCTCGGCCTGCTCCTGGTGACCGGCGTCATCGGCCGCATCGCGGTCGCCGTTTAAGCGGCCCGGATTATTCAGCGCCCGGGCCTGCGTCTGGCCGTGGGCCGCCGCGGGCCGTGGGGGGATGACTGGTGGTCCGGCTGCTGACATACATCACCACGTTTCTGATCATTGTGCTATGCGAGCTCGGCGACAAGACGCAGGTGGCGACGCTCATCTTCGCCAGCGGCAACCCGCACCGGAAGTGGCAGGTGTTCGCGGCGGCCGCCTGCGCGCTGGTGACGTGCGTGACCATCGAGGTCACCGTCGGCGTCGCGCTGAGCCGGCTCGTCCCACCCGCCCTGATCAACCGCATCACCGGCGTGCTGTTCATGCTCATCGGCCTGTTTTTCGGCGCGTCGCTGCTCCGGGAGGCGCGACGGGCGCGCCGGGCGCGCCACGCCCCGCGCAACGCGATGGGAGCCAGCCGGGACGCGATGAGCAATGGCGGGGATGGGCCAGCATCAGCAATTCCCAGGTATCGACAATTCTTGCCACCCATGGTATGATCGTTCTGGGGGCAGAGATGGAGGTGAGGGGGAGTGTTTCTCACTTCAAAGCAGTCTTCACTCGGCGGCGTTGTTCCGCTCTGCCCTGACTGCGGCTATGCCTGCGTTATTACCTGTCAGGGGGCGTGCGAGGGCTGCGACAACACCTGCTACGGAAGCTGCGACAAGATTCCCAGGGTTTTGTAGCGTAACGTCATACGCACCCCGGAATCTTAGCGGGCGCTACGCCCGCCTTTTCTTGCCACACGGGATACAGCTCCACCCCGACCGTCTTGTCCTGCCCCACCCGCACCCGCCGCACGAACACCCTGACGAACTGCTTCAGCTCCTCGCGGCTGGCGCTGGCGACGACTTGGCACATGTTCCGGGCGAGATCGAGGACCTCGCCACGCTCGAGCTCCTCCAGGCGGGCCGCAATTGCCTTCTGCTCGTCGGCGAGCCCCCTGAGCCTCTCGCGGGCGAGGGCCCGGTGTCAGCCTCGAACGTCTTGAACCACTTCCGACGCCTCGGTGAGCGGGTAGACCGACCTCTTGGCGCGGCTGGGAACGTGAAGTGAACCGCATTACTCTGTCAGATCGGGTGAGCGACGGGAGCCCGGCTGTCCATCATACCATTGCTCCTATTCTTCCTCCTCCTCCAGCCGCTCTAGCACGCTGGCGTCGGCCGCTGCCTCGATGTCGTGGGCGGTCAGGGGGCCCGCGGCGGGGGCGGCGCGCAGGCGCACCGTGACCGCCACCGTCGGGTCGGTGAGCTCGCGCCCGCTGCGGCGGTGGCGCATGGGCTGGCCGGGCAAGGGGTTGTACACGTCGACCGTGATCACCGGGGCGACGCTGGAAGCGAACAGGCGGCGGGCGGCGTCGAGGTTGGCCCGCGCCCAGGCCGCGGCGTCGCGCATGGCACTCTCGGGGTCGACAATGCGCCGCGTTCTCCCCTCATCGCAGCCGCTCGCTCCTGGACAGCGCCTTGGCCTCAAGGTCCACGCCGTCGCCGAGCGCGGCGCGCACGGGCGGCGTGATGAAGCGGTGGCGGTAGGACACGGTCACCCAGATGCTGTGGCCGTAGGGCGCCGACCACGGTGATATCTTGACCTCGACGGCGGCGGGGTCGAGGTGCCCGGCGCGCAGGAGGGCATCGATGCGCTCGTAGACGCGCGCGGTGGCGCCGCCCTCGATGGCCGCCCGCCGCGCCCCCTCGCGCGCCGCCGCCTCCAGGACCAAGCGGTCGTTGAGGGCCAGCGTGCACTCGACCGTCCCGAACAGGAACAGGAGCAGAATGCCAGCGATCAGCGTGAACTCGACCACGGCCGCGCCGGCATCGCCGCGCGCGGCGCGCGGGCCTTGGCGATAGGCCGGATGCCGCAACCAGAACCTCATGCTTTCCCGTCCTTCCAGGGTTGACGCTTGGAGGGCGCGACGGTGGGCGGGGGGCCGAGGCCCCGCGCCCCGGTCTTTTTGTAGTTTTGAGCCTTCGGCCCGCCCGCCGCCGTCGCAAGTCTATGGTCGCCAGGGGCACGGCGCCAGGGCAATAGGGGCCGCCGCGGCCGGGCCACTGGCGGGGACCGGCCGCGACGTCTCCGGTCAGCTGGCGCCGCTGACCTGGTCGATGATGTCCCTCAGCTTCTCGTTCAGGGCCGCGCCCAGGCTGGTCAGGGTGCCGATGAGCACTACCACCACCAGGGCCAGCAAGAGGGCATACTCCGCGAACATGAGCGGCGAGCACGAGCTTGCGTGTCGGCACGTAAGTAATCAGGTTCCAGACCTTTCAGGTCAACAGCGGACCATCGCCGCTGAACGTACACGCCGTGAAGGTCCTGCGCCTGCACCCGGTGGAAGGCGGCGAGGCAGTCACGCCGTTGGAACGTGGAGCGGCATTGTGGTCGCGGCACGTATAGGACGACCAGGCGGGGTCTGAGAGCAGGTGCGCGGCGTGGTGGCGTCGCGTAACCGGGATGTCGATGATACCATGGTGGTGATAAGCGGCGACGATGTCGCGTGGATCGGGGCCGGCGCCAGGTGATTCGGCCTGAGTCTGTAGCAGCACGGCCGGGTTCATGTGGCGGGAAACCTGAGGCAGGCGCTGGCGGCGTTCCGGCCCGGCGACGCCGGTGGTGTGGTGGGCAACGTGGCGGCGTGCGCGAGGCTGAACGGGGGGCCGCGCACGACCGTCTGGCACAAGTCAGGGCCGACCTGATTGACGCTGACGACGCCGTCGTCGACTACCGGCTGCGCCTGGCCGCCTTGGGATACGCGTCGACCCGGGTTGGCGGAGGCTGGGCGTGCTGGAGGCGGCGGTGAAGCGCTACCAGGGCCGCCTCGGAGGGCGCGCTTGGTCACTTGGCGGCATCAGCGGCGGGCCGGTGCTGAGCGACGAACTTCTCGGCGGCACGTTGACCGATAAGGTGCGGAGCCTTGCCGCCGAGCTTGGTCCGGCTTGGGAAACGGGACGAGGACTATCGCCCGGTGATATCCCGGATGCGCTGGGCGCGGAATCGCCGACCGCCAGCCGGAAATCCCCACCTTGGAGGGTGCGCTGGACGGTGGTCGCTTGGCTGCTGCGCCAGTTGAGTCAGGTGCGGTGGTCACAGTGATGACGGTCGTTGGCCGAGGTGGTGGCACCCTGATACAGGATACCTCAGCAGATGTGTCAGCGTCAGTGTCCGGCCGGTTACCACAACCGCAAACGGCCGGATAGGCTTGACTTACACCCGTTCGCTACCAGATATTGACAACTAGGCCCGGCTCGGCTAATATGGAGGTGAGTGTCGGATTCGCCTTCGGTGACCGGCTGTCGACCTCGGATAGGCTGGATTAGGCGTTCAAGACGAGGAGGCTGTATCATGTACCTGCTTTCACGTGCGAGGTCGTTCAACAATCGGTCCTTGCCGACGGCCTGCGCTCCGGGCGACTGCATGTTTGAGTGTACAGCCTTCTGCGAGGATTCCTGCAACAGGTACTGTATCAGCCACTGTTACCATACCTGCCGTGGCTTCTGCTCGGCGGAATGCCGGGACGTGGAGTTCTTCGCCCTTTCACCAAGGGTGACATAACGGACGGGATCGGCCGGGCTTTCTCTGCCTACGCCGTCGGGTAGGTTATTGGCCATCGGCCGTCGAAATGACTGCGCCCGACCAAGCCGTCGAAATGACTGCGCCCGACCAAGCCGTCGACTTGATGTAGCAGGTTACTATACCAGCCAGCAAGACCTTCTAGACGCATACTCAATATACTTGGGGCTTGATTGTTGTGGCGTCACCGACATATAATGGAAGTGGCTTCCACACACTCTCGAGAGAGGGGTAGGTCAATGAGTATGCGCCGCGTCGTAGATATCCTCGTTCTGTCGGCACTTGTCTGCTCCTTGCTCCTTTCAACGGGCGTACTTGCAGGTGGGGTTCGGCAGCCCGAGCCGGCCCGCCCGGGAGTTGTTGCCCCGGAGATCGAGGCGGCCTACCGGGCGGTACAGGCAGACCCTGATCTGACAGAGGAAACTAGGGTACGGGCGGCGGTCGATACCTACTTCGAACTGAAGTACGAGAGCCGTATCCGTGGAGAGGCCCTGGAGTTGAGCACCGTCATCGATACCGCGTCACGGGCCGGGAAGGCTCTCCGCGATTATGAGCTTGGCAGGCTGCAGTACAGCCTGAGGGCGTGGCAATCGTACGGGCTGGTGTTCAAGGATTATAACTACCGGCCTGTTTACGAATGCATCGATGTGCGCGGTCGAACGGCAAGGGTCATCATCCGTCCGTGGGCAGATCTGACCTACGCTGACGTCCCTGATCAGCCGGGCACATCCGGCGGTGAGCAGCATGAGATAACCCTAACCCGCTCGACGGATGGATGGAAAGTCGTTTCAGACGTCTACGACGATGACTTCTTGCAGTGTCACCCAAAGGGCAGCGATTTCGGCGAGCTGGAGGCCCGCCTGCCGCAGATGCTGTCAGCCCTCGAAGCCCGTTGGGCCGAGCTGGCCGAGAAGTACCGCGATGACCCCCGCAGCAGATATCAGACTGGCACGTCAGGTACGGACGGCATCCTGGGTTATCGTACCTATAATCGGACCAAAGTGACGTGGTACGGGACGACTTACACTGACGATACCGAAGGGCACTCAACCACGTACTACAACAAGCTCTTTAAGTCCTACGAGAGCGATTGTCAGAACTTCGCCAGCCAATGCATCTGGTATGGCTTCGGCGGCTCAAACACATCCACCGCTATCAACAACCATTACCTACCTATGGTCTACAACGTCGCTGGCGCCACGTGCTGGTGGGCGGATAGCAATACGTCCGACGGCGGCGCACCTGGTCCTTGGCACTGGGCCAATGTGGAGGACTTCTGCGATATGATCGAGGAAAACTGGAGCGGCGATGATGTTGGTGTGCAAGGCTATGAGGGGTCTATGAACGACGTTTGGCCCGGGGACTGCATTACGCTGTCCACCTGGGACCACGTCTTCGTCGTTGTTAGAATCGACGACCATGACCACGACGGCCTGACGGACTACGACGAGATCTACGTCTCTGCGCACACCCATAACCTCAAAGATCATCTCCTTGCTGACGTGATGCCGACCCCGGACGTCCATTTCATGTACATTGACACCTTCAAGAACCCCTAGCCCGCACGTTTCCACTAGTAGGCGGCGGGGGTGTCTGCGCGACCTCGCCGCCTACTATCTTCACTAAACCCGACTTGCCGAGCTGGTTGGGCTTCAGAGCCTTCTCATCAGTGGCGGGGAACACCCATGATCTGCACGATGTCGCCTTACCGGGAACAAACTGGCCATTGAGGGCGTCATATACTGTCGATGGTGTCGCGCCTAGGGGATTGCCAGCGGGATTCTTCAGGGGGTGCATGTGCATCATGGTTTCAAGGGCTGAGCGGCGTGCCTTAGGCCAAATGGTTGCGACGGTGGCTCTTCTATCGTTGATTCTGATCAGCTCGTCAAGTTGTGGCCGGAATACCGAACAAGGGTCTACTGCGCCCGTTGAGCCTCCCACGGATCGTATCAGTGAGTCCTATTGGCCAATTAGCCTGCCAGGTACGACTACCCTGCCGTTCCCTCCGAGCGAGATCGAGAAGACTTGGCCCATAGGGCCGGATAAGACCCTCGTCGCACGCCGCGAAGGGGAACACGAGTTCTGTATCTGTTATCTCCTGGCGGCCGAAGGCAAGTGCAAGCCGATCGTGGGCACCTCCAGTGAAGCGGAGGTGCGCTCCGCATCCGCCGCGTCGATCGAGTTCATCTGTCACGGCGCTGGCGGTCGCCCGGTAGTCAGCTTCCCATACCTGCTCACCTACGACGTGGCCACCGGTAAGACCGACGAGGGTCCTCTCGCCAGGGATCCGCGCGAGCCCGTTGAATTCGGCTTCGAGTCCGAGAAAGGGGGGCGGCTCCTCACCGCCATCGCCATCGAGAGCGGGGCGGTGAGGCTGGAATTCGGCACGTCCGCGGCGATGCTGCCGGAGAACGCGGGCGCGGTCGGCTGGGTTCCGTGGACGACCGTGGAGTGGGATAGCCAGCGCGGCGCGATGACCCTGCGCTTCAGGGGAACGGAGCCGGCGACCGGGGTGGTCGAACAGGCGGCGGGCCTCACTGGAGGCCCGGTGCTCGGCGCTTCCCTCGAGCGATGTGGCAGCGATTGTGTACTGCTGCTGCGTTCAGACTCACCGAGGCAGTATCACATCACCCACCCCTACGGTGAGCCCTGCACGATGACGGTGCACTTCCACTAGGCGCTGCAAGTTAAACACAGGAGTGCTCGCGGGGGTATGCCTGCGACCCGGCAGCCCGCCGTCTTACGCCAGGTCGGCGGCGGTCTGGGCGCGGGCGCGCGCCAAGAGCAGCGCGCCCAGCCCGCACGTGGCGTAAAGGCACGTCAGCAGCACAGGCAGGAACAGGACGAGCATCGTCGCCGCCGCGCCGCGCTCGCCCGCCAGGGGCCGTGTCGTCGTCGTGCCCCGCGGGGCGACCGCGCTCGTCGACCTGAGCGTGCTGCCTGACCCAGGCGCGCTCCCTGACCTGAACGCGTTCATCGCAGTCGCTCGCTGCGCGACAGCGCGCGGGCCTCAAGCCTCACCGCCACGCGGCGGTGAAGGACAGCACGCTGGGCAGCACGGCGACCGCGAAAAGCGGCGGCAGGAGCATGAATATGGCCATGAGCGTCAGCCGCGTAGGGAGCGTGTCGATGCGCTTTCGCGAGCTGCAGGCGCTCGTTAGGGAGGTAGATGTCCCGCCCGTCCTGGCGGTCCACGTATCGCCGCCGCGTGATCCACACCACCCCCACCAGGGTCTCCACGTCCTGCCCGGCAGCTACCGCCTGCGGGAGAAGAAGCGCGCCGGCCTCTTCGGCCGCCAGGGGGTCAAAAAACCACCGGCGTTGACACGAGATCAGTTCCTGCAGAACTGGCCCTGATGTTCTTCTTATCCCATGTTGAGGGCCACGGGAAGAACGCTGCTTCGAGGTCTTCCAGCAGAACCTCAGCGAGAGTCTCCCCGACCTGCCACGGCTCCAGAATCTCGGCAGAGACGCCCAGTTGCCTCATCAAGGCGGAGCTGAAGCCAGTGTCCTGCAACCCGATCAGGTACTTGGCCAGCGATGGTTGTACGTGAAGGCGGAGCCTTTCGCGCACCCGCGCAGACAGGTACTGGCGCTCGCCCTGCTCTGAGATTGAAGATCTACCGTGCACGCGCAACTGCCTGCCGTCAAGGCGGTAGACATCTTTCCATTGTATCGTCACCCTGGTCAACGACTTGATCCTCCCCGACCCCATGTCACAGAACCGCCCCGTCGGAGCGGCTTGTTCCCGCATGACACCCCTCGCGGGTGAGACAGGACTCCAGTTGAACGGCAAAGCCCGCCTCTGCTGATGCTCTTACGCCCTCGAAGCCCCACAATCCTTCCGGCCGGCAGCGTCTCACACGGCTCTGGCTTCCCGTTCAATCGCCCCCGTCCTCGTCGTCGTCCTCCTCCAGCCGCTCTAGCACGCTGGCGTCAGCCGTGGCTTCGATGTCGTGGGCGGTCAGGGGGCCCGCGGCGGGGGCGGCGCGCAGGCGCACCGTGACCGCCACCGTGGGGTCGGTGAGCTCGCGCCCGCTGCGGCGGTGGCGCATGGGCTGGCCGGGCAAGGGGTTGTACACCTCGACCGTGATCACCGGGGCGACGCTGGAAGCGAACAGGCGGCGGGCGGCGTCGAGGTTGGCCCGCGCCCAGGCCGCGGCGTCGCGCATGGCACTCTCGGGGTCGAGCCGTCGCTCGCCCTGTGCCAGGCGCTCGAGGTCGACGTTCTGCGCGGCGGCGAGGGCGGCGAGGTCCGCCGCCGCCTGGGCGCGGGCCCGGCCCAGCAGCGTTGCCCCCACGCCGCACGTCGCGTACAGGCACAGGAGCAGGACAGGGAGGAACAGGACGACCATCACCGACGTCGCGCCGCGCTCCCCCCTCATTCCAGCCGCCGCGCCGCGTTCTTCCCCCATCTTGGCCGGCAATGCGCCGCGCTCCCCCTTCATCGCAGCCGTTCGCTCCTGGACAGCGCCTTGGCCTCAAGGTCGACGCCGTCGCCGAGCGCGGCGCGCACGGGCGGCGTGATGAAGCGGTGGCGGTAGGACACGGTCACCCAGATGCTGTGGCCGTAGGGCGCCGACCACGGTGAT
>Ga0315295_10001725_pt1 | contig 18744 bp, 22 predicted proteins | sample YL17G14_0_MG_FD_204453 | JGI IMG/M metagenome (GOLD analysis project Ga0315295, IMG submission 204453) | Sediment microbial communities from Yellowstone Lake, YNP, Wyoming, USA - YL17G14_0 | ecosystem: Environmental > Aquatic > Freshwater > Lake > Sediment | place: USA: Wyoming | collected... | reverse complement strand
AGTTTCGTCTTCTCTTTTTCCATTATCGTCCTCCATTCATTAAACTCAGATATGTCAGTTACCTTAATATTCCTTTCACGATCACATCTACCGCTTCTTCAGGTGTCAATCCATGTGCCATCAAAGTCTCAAGCTGCTTTTTATCAACACTTCCGATTGCGGCTTCATGCGTTACTTTTGCCAGGGGGTTTCTCACATTCACAATGGGTATTGCTTTCGCCGTTGCCTTATCCTTCACTATTTCCATGCAGTCAACATGACCACGAGCGCCGGCAGCATTTCCCTCGGTAATACCGGTAATTTCTGCTTTTGCCTCATCCTCAATGGCAACTCTTGTTTTTATCAAGCCTCTTGCATTTTCTCCCTGGAGGAGAACTTCTTCTTTTATTTTAATATCATCATCCGCATGTCCGAATACCTTCGCGGTCAATTCGGTAACGGCATTCTCCCCGACCTCAACTGAATAATCAATACCGAGCTTTCCCACCCTCCCTGTGATGAGAGTAAAATCCGTGAAGTATCTGCCGTTTTTGGCAATCTTCACAACAGCCTTTGGGATTACCTCAATCCCTCCGTAAAGTCCATGATAATGAGTCTCGGAATAAATCATCTCGGCATCTTCTCCAATATCAACCACGGCATCCATGATATGTTTTATCTTTTCAGCTTTCGGGAAAATGCAGTGAGCAATAAAATGTGCAGAGGCATTCTTTTCCAACTTAACATCCATCTTGATCTTCTGATTCCCCTTTTTGTGAAGAATTCCGAAGCATAAATGTATAGGATGCCGAACTTTTATTCCTTCCCTGACCCTTATTGATGCGCTTATTCCTGTCAGCGTCTCCTTCGCCTTGACTTCAAGTCCCTCAACCGATTGCATACTTAATATTGTATGGCCGCTTACAACAAGATGGGCGATCTCTTTATCGGCAAGGATACTGCTGTCGCCTCCGGATTCTCCAAATGCCTTCATTAATGCATCAAGTTCAGACATATGCACAGACCTCCCCATCGCAAACAAGGCATTTCCTCGATTTATAGTATTCGGCGACCTTTCCCGGATTGCCGGAACACACGATTTTACCCCTGCACATCTGCGATGCTTTGTCGGCTATCAATGAAATCTCTTCCCTGTGAGTTATAAGGAGCACAGAAGCCCCGTTATTTTTAAAGACGTTAATCACGTTGATAATGTCCTGTGTCGAGAGCATATCTATTCCTGAGTCTGGCTCATCAAGGAGAGCCAGTTTCGGATGTAACGCAAGGATAGATGCAAGTTCAATCCTCTTCCTTTCCCCACCGCTCAGTGATTTGTCAACCATCCTGTGAAGATACAGTTCGGGATGGAGGCCGACCATTTCGAGATATACGGACGGATCAGTCTCTTTGCTTTTGAGGGCAAGATAGTTTCTCACATTGATTCCTTCGAATCTTACCGGCTCCTGCCAAGCCATAGTGATGCCAAGCTGAGCCCTTTCATGAATCTTCAGTTCATCAATGGTCTTACCATTAAACAGTAAATCACCTGATGCTGGCTTATACCCCTCACATCCCATGATTACATAGGCAAGGGTGCTCTTCCCGGTCCCGTTCGTGCCGAGCAAGGCATGTACTTCGGATGACTCGATTGATAAAGAAAATTCATCAAGGATTTTCTTATCCCCGGCTGTATAAGTGAGGTTATTAATTTCCAGAAGCGGCATTGTTTTGCATCACCTCCACAACCACAGGCATATATTCTGTTTTGTTGCCTCTCTTCCTTAGAAGGAATAATATGATGAACCCGAAAACCAATCCTCCCATTGCGAACAGTGCACTCATGGTGTCAGGGGATTGTTTCAATATTGCAGCAGCGTATGCACCTGCAATCGCGCCGATCACGAGGGAAAGAACCGGGATGCCATAAATATATAATGATGCCTTGGTAAATGCTCCAGTCCTGACCTGAACCCTGACCCTGTCTCCAATATTTGCACCTGCCATGTTATACGCCTCAAAGACGACCTTCCCGCCAGTAGTAAGTTCTTCTGCCTCCTGAAGCCCGCACGATGCGCAGGCAGAACTCCGCTCAACCTCAATAAAAGCTTTGTCATCAGCAACCCTAACAAGTCTTCCAATATCTTCTATCATCTATTCGGTATCAATTCCTTTTTTTATACCAGCCTGCTTCCGCCGAGTATTTCCAGTATTTCCTGTGTGATATCTTCCTGTCTCACATACCTCTGAACGGTTTTTAAATCAGAAATGTTCTTGAGTATATTTTCAGATGCGCTATCCATTCTCCTTAATCTGTACCAGTTTTCACTCCTCAGGGATTCTACGTAGCATTTATAGATACTGATATACAGCCGTTCCTCAATAAGCTTTTTAAATATTTGTTCCGGATTAAGATACATCAACGTTTTTTTCGATAACGGTTCCATAATCTCAAGCGCCTCTATATCCGGAGGGAGTATTTGTTCCATGGCTATCTCCGCGTTGTTCTTAATGACGGACGTGAAGAGAACAGTCAGATTATAAATGTCTTTCCGGGAATAAATATCCATGATTTTAGAGAGGCTTGTTTCCATAACATCTCTGATGCCGTCGAAACTCACGGCAGATTCCATGAAAGCAGTTATCCGGAGCTTATGCTGTTCGATTGCTGACTTAAGCCTTTTGCCGATTACAAAGATATAATCCTCAGGATTGACAACTGTATCCATATAATCAGCAATTCTTTCATTATAGGCACCGCATAAGCCCTGTTCTGATCCGAATGCGACTAAAACCCTTTTGCCTGCATGGCGCTGAGGCATGGTAATTGAAGGAAAATGGGAAAACAGATATGCCATTGCATAAGAGATATTTTTCGCATATGTCCTTACATGTGGCACATATTCTTCGGTTTTCCTTATGTTAAGACCTGCATACGCCTTCATTGCATTCACAATGTCATGGATGTCTTCAAATGCCTTTACCTTCTGTTCTATAGACTTTGTCGACACTTCAGGACTTTTCGATAAGGGAAGTTAGGCGGTTTCTATCGGCATCTGATAACCTGCCGGTTGTTCTTATATGATCCAGCACCTCGGGTATTTGCTGTCTTATTGTTTTCATGATCTCCTGGCATTTGTTGCGGACTTCGGCAGGCTCAACCGGGTCGAGGACACCAGATTCAACAATCATGAGACTGACAATTTCTTCTTCAAGGGAACGGGGGTGAAATTCAGGCTGCTTGAGAATCTCCCGCAATCGTTCCCCCCTGCGTATCAGTTGAGCAGTCTCCTCTTCTATCTTCATCCCGAATTTTGTAAAGACCTCAACTTCAAGGAATCTTGAATAATCTATCTTCAGTCGTCCTGCTACTTCCCTCATGATTTCTACCTGTGCTTTGCCGCCTATCCTTGATACGGATTTTCCTACATCAATGGCAGGCCTTATCCCTTTATTAAAAAAGGACGTGCTGAGATATATCTGTCCGTCTGTTATGGAGATGAGGTTGGTCGGTATGTAACTTGAAATATTGCCCTGTTGTGTTTCAACTATGGGGAGTGCGGTAATGGAACCCCCTCCGTATTTTTCATTCAGTTTCGCAGATCTCTCAAGGAGACGTGAATGAAGATAGAATATATCTCCCGGATATGCCTCTCTGCCGGGCGGTCTTTTCAACAGGAGACTCAGGGCCCTGTAAGCATTGGCGTGCTTTGTCAGGTCGTCATAGACAATGAGAACATCATTTTTCCCGCTGTCAAGAAAATATTCGGCGATAGCCGTTGCGCTATATGGGGCAATGTATTGAAGACCGAGGGATTCAGTGGCATCTGCAACAACGAATACGGTTCTTGATATATCCCCGTAAGTTTTTATCTCCTCTATTATTCTTAAGATATGTTCCCTTTTCTGGCCTATCGCCACGTAGATTGAGATGACGTCACTTTTTTTCTGGTTTATTACTGCATCAATAGCAATCGAGGTCTTCCCTGAAGAGGGATCACCTATTATTAATTCCCTCTGCCCCCTTCCGATCGGGAGCATTGCATCTATAACCTTTATGCCTGTATACAGAGGTTCGGAGACATAGTCTCTCTGGATTAGGGACGGAGCTTCTCTTTCAACCGGATAATATGCTCTGATGTGCGGCGCAGGGAGGCCATCCAGTGGGTATCCGAGTGGATTAACCACCCGTCCGAGCAATTCTTCTCCTACACCAACAGACAGGACTGTTCCTGCAGTATAAACCCTGTCTCCTGCTTTTATCCCTTTTTGATTTTCTAAAATAACTACACCAATCTGGTCCCTGTCGAGATCAAAGGCAATACCTGAATCGCCACTTTCAAAGAGCAGTAATTCATACAGCCTCGTACTCCACGGTCCTGATACATGGGCTATATCATCCCCTATAGATATGACTCTTCCCTCCTCTGCAATGCCGACGGAGAAGCTATAGTTTGACGCTTCCTCTTTTGCCTTTTCCAGAAATTCAAGCATGCCTGTTTCCATTATTAAATTCCTCTGAGGCTGTCCCTGAATGTCTGGATCTGGCCCTTCAGGGAAGCATCATATACTTTATCAAGCACTCTTATTTTCAGCCCACCGATCAGGCCTGCGTCTAAAACAGCTTCAAAGGAAACCTTTTTATTCAGCCGGGTTACAAATTCATTCTCTATTTCTTTCATATCGGCTTCTGAAAGAGGATATGCTGACAGCAATTCTATCTTTATCTCATTATCACCGTAGGCATTGTTTATATCTTCTGCCAAGCGTGGAATTGCCACCTTGAACTTTGTGAACAGCGCCCTGTGAAGGTCTTCATTGGAAATATCCCGCAATAATCGGGTACAAAAGGTTTCCACGATCTCAAGGGACTGGCTCTTTAATTCCGCTTCGCTCCTCCTCTTCTCTGTATTGAAAAGAACCTGTTTCTTTTCTATCAACTTCTCTGCCTCTTTTTCAGCATCGGCAAGAATTACTCCCTTCTCAGCCTCGACCTCTTCTTTCATCTTATCGGTCAACTCTCTTTTGACTTCTTTGAGTTTCTCCATCTCCTGCCGATTTCGGGCGTTGATCTCCATCGCCTCCTCTTTGATCTTTTCAGCCTCGGAGATATTCTTTTCAATAATATTTCTTCTCTTCTCTATGATCTCTTTGACGGGCTTATAGAGTACCCTTTTAAGAATAAAGAGAAGGACAGCAAAATTTATTATCTGAAAAAGCAACGTCCAGAAATGAAATTTCATTTATTTAACCACATACCCTATCAAAGGATTTGCAAAAAGTATTATGAGCGCAAGTACAAATGCATAAATTGCAATAGACTCAATAATAGCCATTCCAACAAAAAGGGTTCGCATAATCTGCGCAGATGCTTCCGGCTGTCTCGCCATCGCGTCCAGCGCGTTGGTAAGGGCCTTGCCCAGTGCCTGAGCAGGGGCAAATCCTCCAATGGCCATGGTAAGACCTGCCACTGCTGTCGACACAACGATTATTAATGTCATGGAATCCATTTTAGACCTCCTTTGAACTATGTTTATTTTGTTCCATTCTTATCCCGCCGGCAATAAAGACAAGGGTTAATATGCCGAAGATATAAGCCTGTATAACGCCAATTACGATATGCAGAAGAGAAAAGGGTATCGGCACTAAAAATCCTGCTATGCCGAGAAGAATGATAGCAATCATATCACCGCTGAGCATATTGCCGAACAGCCTTATTGCCAGGGCAATTGTTCTTGTTAACTCCGCAAGGAAGTGAATGGGTAAGAGTATCCATGACGGTTCCGTATAGTGCTTCAGATAATTTTTCAGGCCCATGGTCTTTAACCCAAAAACATGCATCATTGAATATGAAATGATTGCAAAAGCAACGGTCGTGTTTATATCTGATGTTGGAGTCATGAAGCCCGGGATAAGACCAATTAAATTGGAAGCACCGATAAAAATCCAGAGGGTTGTAATGAAAGGGATGACAGTCCACGGGCTTACGGGCAAGGTATCCTTTATGGTTTTTTCGGCTGATTCGATGATTGCCTCGAAGATCTCCTGAAAAACGCCCGGCTTAATAGATAGCCTTCTGGTTATAAGATAAGAGGCAATAATGATAAATGCCATAACGAACCATGTGATAATAACCGTATTTTTTATCACTACTGGCCCGATCGAAAATATCTCAACAGGAAACATTTCAGGCGTTTTCATAATCCTTATTTCTCTCTGAAATAGAAATACCAAACATTATAGGCCCCCAGCACTATGCCGAGAATAATGAAGGTAACCGTCCATGAGATGCCTGCCTCAATTTTTCTGTCAAGATATCTGCCAAGGTAAGCACCTGCAACAATGGGAATGGCAAAGAGCCAGCCCCCTACGCCTATTACAGAGGCATAATGCCATAGTCTTCCCTTTTGTTTTTCCGCCTCTTTGACCTCTTTTGCCGACTTCTCGACGTTCTTTGAAAATCTGGACGTCCTGTCTTTCATGAAGAAAACTCTCTTTTTAATTCCATCGTCTTTTTTATAAACGCATCCTCTATGCCCGAAAGGATGTTTCTGAATGATGCTTCAAATTCATGCCTTTTCACTATGGTTTCATCGATTATCCTTGAAAGATTTTCCGGGTCTTCGCTCTCGAATATCTCTCTTGTGTTTATGGTCACCCGGCCGCTTTTTATTGCAAGTATTCCTCCATCCAGGGCTATAAAAAATTCTTTATCGTTTATGCTCCGGTAAAATCCGAGAGATGGTTCTATTACCGTAAGAAAATCAGCATGATTCTTCATTATTCCGAAATAGCCGGACGCATCTTTCAGCCTGAGATAGGTTATCTGTTTTTCAGTCTGCCCGGTAAGAGTTATGATAGTGATATTAAATGCCGATTCATTCATCTTATCTCTTCTATTGCTCCAATCATAAAAAAGCTCTCTTCGTGGACGTCGTCCATCTTGCCTGTCATGATAAGCTCACAGCCACTCAATGTCTCCTGAAGCGGCACATGTCTTCCCTTTCTCCCTGTAAACTCCTCCGTAAGGAAGAAGGGCTGCGTAAGAAACTGCTCCAGTCTCCGCGCCCTTTTTACCATCAGACGATCAGAAGGAGAAAGTTCCTCAATCCCGAGAATCGCTATAATGTCCTTGAGTTCCCTGTATCTTGATATATGCTCATTAACGCCTTCTGCGATAATGAAATGTCTTTTGCCCACTCCCTCGGGACTGATAAGCTTTGAAGTAGATAAAAGAGGATCTATTGCAGGATAGAGGCCCTGCGCCGCCATATCCCTGGATAAAACAATGCTGGTGTCAAGATATGGGAAAACACCTGCACAGGCAGGATCTGTGATATCATCGGCAGGCACATAGATAGCCTGAACAGATGTTATCATCCCTCTTTTTGTGGATACAAGCCTGTCCTCTACCTCTGCCAGTTCCGAAGAGAGAGTCGGCTGATACCCGACCCTCGATGGAAACCTCCCAAGGAGTACAGATACCTCGCTTCCGGCCTGAGCGAAACGATATATATTATCCATGATAAAAAGGACATCTTTCCCCATTTCATCTCTCAAATATTCGGCAACCGCAACACCTGACAGTGGAACCCTGAACCGTATGCCCGGAGATTCATGCATCTGGCCGAACACAAGAATCGAGTTGTTAATAATTCCCTGCCTCTCCATCTCCATCAGAAGCTCATGCCCCTCCCTCATCCTTTCTCCAATGCCGCAGAAGACCGATATCCCTGAATATATCTTTGCTACTTTATAAATAAACTCCATTAAAATAACCGTTTTGCCAACTCCTGCTCCCCCGAATAACCCTACTTTTCCGCCTTTCGGGAAAGGCGCCAACAGGTCGATAATTTTAATTCCTGTCTCCATGATGCCCGAGGAAATTACCTCTTCCTGAAGGGATGGCGGTTTTCTGTGTATGGGTTTGAGCACGTATTCTTTAATTGGCGGTTTGCCATCAATTGGTTCGCCAAAAATGTTAAATGCCCTTCCGAGACATTCTTTTCCAACCGGAAACAAGAACGGTTTTCCTGTTGCTGTTGCCGTCAACCCTCTTTGTAAACCATCAGGCGATCCAAGTGCAATGGCAATTACTGAACTATGGTTTTGATGCTTATGAACTTCAAGCAGAAGATCCCTGCCATCATGCCTTTTTATGACTATTGTTTCATTCAAGGCAGGAGGTCCATCTCTAAATTCTATTTCGACTACGTGGCCATGGACCGCTGTTACTTTGCCTTCCATTTTCTCCTGCCGCTCTTCACCATTCATAATATTGTCAATCTTTCTCGACTTTTTCAACGACAGGTTTAATGTCAAGAACAGGCGTACCGTCTATTATGTCGATACCTTTGACAGAGATGGTATTTCCTATTATCCCTGTTACTTCGACAATGGAGAACCCAACCGGATTGGGTCTGACAGGAGAGCATGTGCTGAAGACCCCCGTTTCCCTTTCCTTATGGGGAGGTTTCTGTACCAGATAATCGGAATTAAAAAGCGGGCTTTTATGAAAATGAAATATCACGATTATCTGCTGGCCTTGCCTTATATCTTTGAGTCCTTCAGTATATTTCTCATCGATAATTATTTTCCCTTCAGCATCTGAGACACTCCAGTGCCGTGGTATGTTCGTCTCTTCAGTTTTTACAAAACCTATTGGTTCAAATTCTATTTTCAATTTATAAAACCTTCTCCGGCAAACAGACCTACTCTGAAAACTTCGGGCTTATATCAGGATATGGGATCACTTTTATTGCTCCTTAAATGTTTTATATTTATCTATCTCCTCATCTTCCAGCGGGTGTTCTTTATGCCGCTCTTTTTCTGTTATATTCCCATGGAACCAAACAAGACTCCCCGGAAACTTCTCCGGCCTCACATGGACATTAAACATGTGCCAGATGAAGAGAGCAAGTGTCGCCAGAATGGCCTCATGATAATGGGCTTCTAACGCTACAGCAAAGATTGTACTTCCCAATCCTGCAGACAGTAAGGAATTAGCTTTCGAAGGATACAACATGATTAAACCGGTTCCGACCATGATGATACACCCCCAGAATGCTCCCCAGTAATCAAACTTCTCAAAATAACTGAATCTGCCGAACTGAGGCGGTTCATTTCTCTTGCCAATGAAATAGAGAATATTATGATATAGATCCTGAAAATCCTTACGCCTTGGCATCATTAAAAGAAAATCTCTCCTTCCTTCGGGATGGACAAAAACATAAAGGAGGTGATAGGCAAAGGCAAAAGTCAGTATCCAGCCGGCCATATGATGCCATGTCCGTATCGCTTCTAATCCTCCGAAGAAATCAATGATACCTGTTAAAGCTCTTGAGTGCGGATACCTGAGACACCAGAGCGGTATTGCCGTTATTACCAGAGCGGTTACGCTTAAAAACATCAGTATGTGTTGAGTTCTGAAAAATATATTGAATCTTTTTGTGCGTGTTACTGTATTATTGCTGTCCATTAAGCCTCCTTTTTAGCTTCTCTTCCTGTAATATCTCAAGGCATCGAGTATCATATGAACAACCAGTCCAAACAAAACTACAATTGTAAGATATTTAAAGAAGACTCCTGTCCAGTAAGTCCACGGATTACGACCGCTTGGCACTTCCTTATACCCCAGTAAATCCGCTTGTTTTACGGTTATTGGTTTCCCATCATCTCCAAAAGGATACTCAAGAACCTGTGCAAAAAAGAAATGGGAATTCTTGCTATGACAGTCAGAACATCCTTTTGAGCCGAGTGCTGCCTTGGCAGGGGCTACGTCGTGACTGTATTTATAAACCGATGCATAGGGTGATGCCTCATAGTCATGTTTCGGGAGCTTCTCCCACTTATTCCCGGAGGAGTAGAGCTTGTCGTTTAAAATCCAGACAACCTTTTTACCTGTTAAGTCATACTTTGTATCTGTCAGATATTGCCTGACAGAGTTGATCACTGCATCAATCTCTTCCGGTTTGTTCACTTCAGGGACACCATCTCCACTGTCATCAACTATCCTGGAGAGTTCAGAATATTTTGAAGGGTTTTCATTATGCATTTGCCACATCATGAAGATGTCCTTCATGAGAGGCTGATTGAGTCCTGATTTGCCATCTTCCATCAATCCCGGCCAGGCGCTATGCACTCTATTTGCAGGATAGATCTTTCCTTTATATCTGATCAAAACAGGCCTGAAAGGATTTGTAGTCTGATCTTCTTTTGTAAACATATTGAGCTCACCATAATGGTTCCAGTAATTCATGTCGGTGTCATAGAAGGTCCAGATGCGTTTCGGAGGCGGGGATATTTTGGGAGCAGGATTAAAAACATCGCTTACCTGCACCTGGGCGGCTTTTGCATATCTCCAGGGGATATGACAGGTCTGACATGCGATCTTTTCAAGATGGTGCGGCGGGAGTCCGTCATGTTTTGCAATTGAAGCACCTAAATATCCATTTGTATGGCAGTACTTACAATCAAGCATTGTATTATCGAGATCATCTCTTACATGCCCGCTGGGATCATCTCCCTTCCCAATCTGATGAACTTCTTTCCCCTGTATTCTTTTATCCTGGGCCCTGTTGCCTGCAGGATGACAGTCAACACATCTGAGGCCGGCCCGTATGTGGACATCTGTCCTTGGGCTGAACGACGCACCTCTTTTTTTCCATCCCGGTTTGCTGTGACAGTGAAGGCAGGTGGTGTTACGTGGTTCCTTGACCATATGGGGTGAGATCATTCCTTTATCGTCAAACTTGCTGATGTCATAGGTCACACGCACGGGCTTGCTTTCCTTAATACTCCCCTCCACCTTTCCCAGGCCGCTTCCTGCTGTCGCAGCCCATTTGAAAGTAAGGTTATCGATCTGTTTATTGCGGTCCTTAAAATTATATTCAGGCATGTGGCAGAGGAGGCAATCAGCCTCAATGATGCCAGTATCGCTCCAGCGTGCCTTGAAATAGTCACCATCCAGGTTATTTTCCTCTCCCGACTTCATGCCCTGTTTTTTCATATGTTCATCGTATCTGTTTCCCTCACGGTCATACTCAAGCGGGCCCCCTCCCGGATGACAATACCCGCAGGTAGCTGCGATATAGTCAAATGAAGTCATATCGATCTTTCGAGGGTCGGTATTTTTCTTGGGAGCAAGACCCCGGTATAATGGTGCAGGAGAACACCAGGTGCCTCCATAGTCCCCTGGTGTAGAGACCCAGAGGTATCGTTTCTCCATGTCAGGGGTTGGCTTTTCACCCTTGCCCTGCGTAAAATGAAAGCCCTCTGTTATCTTATTGTAGTCGTGACAACCCTTTGCCCCACATGTCTGTTTCGGAGAATAGGGTTTGTCCGCGTTCACATTGTTCACAGGGTCAATAATATTCCCTGCTTCGTCCTTCAGATAAAAAGGCGGACAGACTCCCGATGGGGCAGTCTTTTTCTGGGGCTCTTTTTGGTTTTGCGCATACAGGGTAAAGGCACTGACGCAAAAAATAAGCACCATCGCAAAAAAAACAAGTCGTTTCATTTTAAAACCTCCTGTATTTTTATTAAATTCATTAACGTTTTCAAAATAGAATTGACATTCATATATCTGTTGTAGTCCTTAGCCGTCATGCCCGCAGGTTGTAAGCGGGCATCCAGTGTCTTTACGTCATGGATTCCTTGGTCAAGCCGTGGAATGACGAACGATATAAATTATGTTTTTATTATTATGAGACCATTAATATCTTTCTTAAAAGAAAACCATTGTTTGTAAAAACGCCCAGTGTGCTGTCGGGCCTGGACCCGTATTTTTTACAAACTCACCCGGTATAAAAAAGGAGTACCCACCCAATATTTCCAGGAATTCAGAGATCTTCTTCTTCACGACCAAGTCCACTTCATGACCGAGCTCCCGTCCCGATGAACCAGTTTTATCTCTTCGCTGCACATTGCCAGGGGAATACCAGGCGTCTTTCTCCTTATCGAGCATAAAATAATGATACTCACCGCGCAGAGTGATTGTTTCGCTGGGAGTAAGGACAAGGTCCAACCGGTGTTCCCTGAGATTCTGCCAGAAGAAGAGGTTCATCCATCCATAGAGGACCGTATCTGCCCCACCGAATGCTCCGTCAAACGTGCCGTGTTTAGTGTCTTTCGGATCTTTATCTCCCGATCCGATCACATATTGTAGGATGAGATTGGGCTTCCACTTTGTATCGAAGGTATATCCGAGCGTAAATACCACCCCATAGGCATCTATTGTATCTGTAGCCCATTTTCCGAACTCTTTGACTATTGTTGTATCGTAGTTCCACTGTCCGCTCTTTCCATCAATTCTGAAACCGGCATAATGCGAAGAGAGATCGCCAGTGGCTCTTTCCCCTTTGGTGATCCCCCTGTCATCGTATTTCAGGACGTAAAACAGATCGAGCTTAAAGGGAAGATTCTTGATGGTATTGTACGTCGCAAATGCAGTTACCCCATTAATCTGCTCATTCGGCCAGACATTAGGATCATGAATTATGTAACGGCCGGTAATCCAATTGCTGTCGACAATATTATTGTTGTAACGGATGCGAACGGCATCCCATGCATAGCGGCCGGTGTTACTCCAGTTGCCCGGACCGAAAATCCTCCGGTCGCCAAAGGAGATCGCCTGTCTGCCTGCCTTAATACCGAACTGTTCAACCGGCCAGTATTCAATATACAACTGATTGATATCGAAGGGATCATGGAAAGGGTTGTTGCTCCCTGAAAAGTCTTTGTCAGAAAGACGCGATCCTAAACCCTCTGCGTCCTGTATTTGCGCATGTATTCTCAGGTTCTTTGCCACCTTGAGATCGATTTCGAGTCTCAGCCTTGAAAGGAGAAAATCATCCTGAGTGCCAGTACCGTATTCCTTTACGGTGAACTCGTCATCTATTTCACCGCGCAGACGATAGGTACCTCCGATGCTTATAGTATCGTTTTGAAAGATATGGCTTTCTTTTGTTTCATCAGCCATAGCACTGTGTCCCGAAACCGGGGAAAAGATCAAAGCCATTAAGATAATTACAAATATTTTCACTATATTCACTCGGCAAAATAAATCTTAAGCAGCCACATTAATACAAGGCCTCCAATTATGGTTATAAACTGTAAAGCGATATTGTCCTTTCCAGCTTCTTTATGCAGCTCCGGAATCAGGTCAACAAGGGCTATATAGAGAAACCCACCGGCAGTAAACGGTATAAGAAATCCCTTAAGCCATACCATTTGATTGAATGAATAATAGGCGATCACTGCTCCTGCCATGGCAGTAAGCGCTGAAAGAAGATTAAATAACAGGGCTTTTGATTTGCTGAAACCACCATATACAAGAATTCCGAAATCACCTATCTCCTGGGGTATTTCATGTGCGGCCACAGCCAATGTGGTGACAACGCCAAGCCGCATGTCTGTGACAAAGGAAGCCGCGATAATCATGCCGTCAATAAAATTGTGAATGCCGTCTCCTATAATATTCATATAAGTGAATGTGTGGGCATCGCAGTGTCCCTTATGACAGTGTCTCCAGTGCAGGAATTTTTCAATCAGGAAGAAGATCATGATTCCCGAAAGGACATAAACAAACAGGGAAGGGGTGCCCGCTTCCATGGCTTCGGGAAGCAGATGCAAGAATGCGCCTCCGAGAAGTCCACCAACTGCAAAACTGACAAGGTATTTGATTGCCTTTGCCAAAGTATCTTGTTTCATTCCAATAAAAAATATCCCTACCAATGAGATTAGGCTCACAAAAAACGTCGCAAGAAGAATAGTGAGAATCAACATTTAGAATCTTCGCTTTCAGTGCTGATGACTATCATCGTGTTTGTTCTCTTCCATATGAATTTGACAGTAAAGTCCGTTTGTCTCGCACTCAGCGCATTCGAACTGAAGCATGATATGCCGGATATCCATTGCCATCAACTCCGCTTCAATTGTTCGCCTGAGTTCTGCAACCTCGCTCAATTTCTGGTCATGCACCCATATATGTGCAGAAAATGCCACATTTCTGTGTGATGGAGACCAGAGATGGACATCGTGGATACCCATCACCCCGGGCATCTCTGCAATCTTTTTAACTATCTTTTCTGCATCAAACCCTGTGGGTGTCATTTCAAGAAAAATCGTAAGCGCTTCCTTTACTACCCTGATTCCTCCGAATAAGATAATGACTCCGATAAGGATGCTCGCCACAGGGTCGGCATACGGCCATCCTGTATAAAAGATTATGACGCCCGATATGATGACTCCAACAGACGACAGGGTATCTCCAAGCACATGGAGCCATGCGCTTTTAATGTTCAGGTCTTTATGGCTATGACCAAGAATCAAGGCTATGAGGATATTGCCGGTTAATCCAATTCCGGCAATAATAAGCATTGTGGTGGTGTGGATTTGCGGCGGTGAAAGAAACCGATGATATGATTCGTAGAATATGAACAGGGCGATTACGATGAGGCTTACCGCATTGATGACTGCTGCAAGAAGGCCGATTCTCTGATAGCCAAAGGTTGCCCTGTGGTCTGAGGGTTTCCTGCCAATACGCATAGCGATCATGCTCAGCCCGAGCGCAAAGACATCGGTGAGCATATGACCTGCGTCACTTAAAAGCGCAAGGCTTTTGCTGACTATCCCGCCGATAACCTCAGCGAATAAGATCAGAAGCGTGAGTGTAAAACTCAGGAGCAGGCGTTTTTCCAGAGTCATCTTCATCGTAACCCTGCCTGTATCAAAATATGGACTTTCCAGCAATACATATTCACGACATCCTGCCTTTCAATATTCTCACCGATAATCCGAGGAATACAAGACTATAACCCAGAAGAATAATCAGACTTAATAAAGGATGCACAATTTGAGGCTCATAGCCGAAAGACACTTTTATACTGTCAATACTGTAGGTGAGGGGCATCAGATACGCTATCGGTTTTATCATAGAAGGCAGGCTGTGTACGGGAATAAAGACGCCGCTCAGAAAGATCATGGGGAAGCGGAAGAGATTTGCGAGTGTCTGAGCCTCAAAAACCTGCTTCACCGAAACCGAAACAAACGCCCCGAGAGCTGAGAAGGTGAATGACGAAATAACAACAGAAGACAAAAACAACAGGGGGTTTTCGATATGGAACGGAAATAGAATAATAAGTCCCAGGAGAAATACTATGGTAACAGTCATGCCGAAACATGCCCCTCCGGAGATTTTTCCCGCCAAAATAGTCGTTACAGACACGGGATACAGCATCAGTCTTTCTAACGCTCCGGTCATCCTCTCAAAGGTTATGACTATTGCCTCCATAGAAGTTGTACTGAACAAGATGCTGAGGGCTAAAAGTCCCGGTATCAAATTTGCAAACTCCATAGGGCTTCTGAGATAAAATGCCAGAATGAACACGAGCGGGAAGAGAATCCCCCAGCTTATGTTGGGTGGTTTAAAGTAATATGCTTTCATATCCTTCAGTGCTATAAAGAAAGCGCTTCGCATCGCATCCTTCATTTGCCGCCGCCTTTTTCCTGAATCATTGTTTCCCGCTTAAGTCCTGTAATCTCTACAAAGGCATCTTCAAGAGACGGCAACACGGTGTTTATAGATTCTATATTTACATTTGTCCCCTTTGTGAAGGCAGAGAATTCCGACAGAAATGCATCAAGATCCTCTATAAAAAATCTGCACATCTCCTCTCTTGTCTCATATTTCATTACTGTGGTCATCTTTAAAAACTCTTTTTCAATGGCCGGAGAATACGGACTGATTTTGACGTCTACGGCTTTTTCAGTGCTGACAGATTTTTTTAATGCCCTGGGAGTGTCAATGGTAATGATTTTACCTTTTACGATAATGGCGATCCTGTCACAAAGTCTGTCAGCCTCTTCAATATAATGTGTGGTAAGAAGTATTGTTATCCCTCTTTCTTTCAGTCTTTGGATAATTTCTCTCAATGCCCGTGCGCTCATGACATCAAGGCCGGTTGTCGGTTCATCAAGAAACAATACCGGCGGGTCATGAATAAGAGAGGCTGCTACAGTAAGTTTTCGCTTCATGCCACTTGATAATTTGCCAAAAGGCGCATTACGCTTTTCTTCAAGACCGAATAATTTCAGTAAGTCATCAGATTTCGATTGCAGCTCTTTTGTGCTGATTCCATAGAGTCTTCCTGCAAAAAGCAGATTTTCAAAACAGCTAAGTTCAGGATATAGATTTGATGTTTCGGGAACCACACCGATACATTTCTTGACCTTCACTGTGTCTTTTACAATATCTGAACCCATTATATGAACAGACCCCGACGACGGCTTTGATAACCCTGATAAAATCTTTATCGTTGTTGTTTTGCCTGCTCCATTCGGTCCGAGAAGACCAAAGACCTCACCTTTCCTTATCGAAAAACTGATTCCGTCAAGGGCAGGAAACGTGTTGTATGATTTCCTCAGTTCTTTTACTATGACCACATCATCAATGCTCAGTGCTTTTACCATATCTTCAACCATATAGTAAGGGTCTCAAAATTGAATTTACATGAATCAGAAAATCTCCCCTTGCCCCTCTTTGCCAAAGAGGGGTTCAAAACCTCCCTTTGGCAAAGGGAGGTCAGGAGGGATTTTATAAATAATGTTGTTTCTATTATGAGACTTTTAATAATACTCAGGCCTTTTGCATTGCCAGGCAATCTTCCCGCCAAAGACAGTTTATCTGGCCGCATATATTCACGTGTTCTGTCCCAAAACAGTCTGTATTTCCTTCTGCTCTCTGAATCGACCTTATAATATCTGTCTTGCTCATTTTGCTGCCGGCTTTAAGACCTCTCTCTTTTGCAATATTTCTTACTTCCTGCATCTTCATGTCATTCACCTTCTCTTTGTAATCAGCCATGCAACGGCTTAAAGCAGGTTTTTTTACATAGGCATTACTCAACCGTAACGGTCTTTGTTTCCTCAAAAAATAAGAACTGATTTTTTTCTGGAATACCTTTTTTAGGGTCGCCACCGTAAGGCAGATACCAGAGCTTTACTTCAACATTCATTTCTTTAGCCTTCATCTCTATAATCTTGCCATCTTTCTCTTCGAATGGGAATTTGATAGAGAAGGACTCCACCTTTGTTTGTCCAGGTTGAAGGCTTGTGTCGGCCAGCATGCCCGACTTCCTGAACGGACTGTAGACCATTTTGTCGCCCCTGCCATAAGCAGAAGACTGCGGCATGTATATCCTCTGCTCTGCAAATACCTCCTTGCCATCTTTTGTTTTAGCAGTCACCTCCAGGACCACTCTGTTCTGGGATGGTCAGCCATCAGGAATTCTGTGTCCTGCATTGTTCGTCATCTTGACCGTTAACACAGCGTTTGGAACAGAATATCCTGCCTTTGGAAGAAAATAATATCCCCTTGCATCAACTTCAACGCGCACAGCATTTTTTGCCTGATCAGGGTCCCTGTAAGAAAACATGGAGTGGCCGTTTTTCATATGACATTCCTGGCATGTTTTGGAGCCGCCGGAGGGTATGTAGGCATGCAGATAACTTCCATAAAGAGTGGCGCACTGCGAAGGATTCGGCAGTTCGAAATTTGGCCCGAGTCCATGACACTGTCCGCAGAGAATAGACTCTTTCATTACAGGGCTTTTCTTGATGTTCTTGAAATTTACATCAGCATGAGAGCATTCTTTATTGCCATAGAGAACATCGCTCTGAACTTCACCGTCAACCCATTTATGAATAATAGCCTTGCTGTTATGGCATATCAGGCAATTTATGCCGACCTTTTTCAATGTTTCTATGGCAGCTTCATTCCCTGCGGCGCCCTCAATAGCTGACTTTGCAATCTGCTGAGCAACCTCATCCGATGCATCCTTTATCTGGGGGAGATGACATTTCAGGCAAACTATCATGTGTTCCACCTTTATATCTTTGATGTCTTTTACGCCGGACTTAGTCCATTCCTTCATCATCCCGTCTTTTACTGCACCTGCTATACTCGACATCGTGCCGAGTGAACCAACAAGAGAGGTTGCGTGATAGGATTGAGACCACTCCTCAAAAATCTTTGCATGACATGTTTTACAGGAAGACACGTCGTACATCTTTGAAAGTTCATCAATAGTCTTTGCCTTCTCTGCTGTAAATGCTATTGCAGGCGATAAAAGAAAAACCATAATCAGAACCAACTTCAAACATCTGAACAAAACCCAGATCATTCCTGTTGAAAACAATTGTTTGCCTTTCTTCATTCGAGTAGTTACCTTATTTTGCAAGCTCGATAAAAAGTCTCATTTTATTAAATCCCAGATCATCTTCACCGCTATAATATAGAGTATCAAACCTATTGCTATTTTTACCTGTTTACCGCTCAATTTCTTTTTCATCAGATATGCACCCAACAGGGCGCCTGCAACCGATCCCGTTGCGCAGAAAGACAATAGTTTCATATCAATATTCCCGAGGGAAGCATGGCCTAAAAATCCTGAGAACGAAGAGAATATCACAATAAAGGCTGTCGTTGCCGCTGCCTTTTTCGGATTAAATCCCAGCCAGACCAAAACCGGTACGATAAAGTTTCCTCCTCCAACGCCTAAAAGTCCTCCAAGATACCCCGCAAAGGAACCTACGCCGAGCCCGTAGCCGACAAGCTTTTTGGTATCTGTTTCAACTTCCCGTTCTTTCGCCTTATAAAACAACATCATCGAACCGGCAAAGACTAAGAATCCCACAAACATCCACAACAGCACAGCTTTTGGCAGATGCTCGGCTGTCCTTGCCCCCAGAGGGGAGAGAATTGACGCA
>Ga0315295_10001723_pt1 | contig 18763 bp, 20 predicted proteins | sample YL17G14_0_MG_FD_204453 | JGI IMG/M metagenome (GOLD analysis project Ga0315295, IMG submission 204453) | Sediment microbial communities from Yellowstone Lake, YNP, Wyoming, USA - YL17G14_0 | ecosystem: Environmental > Aquatic > Freshwater > Lake > Sediment | place: USA: Wyoming | collected... | reverse complement strand
TTTTTTTTTTTGTCCCTCACCAATTCTTTTTCCTTTTAAAAACACACAACGGGGGGGGGGGGGGGGGGGGGGCCGCCCCCCCCCCCCCCACACCCCCATCCTCCTCAACTTTTTGAGAGGATACTTTTTACGCAACCTTTAGCTTACCTTCACCGCGCCTTTACTGACGATTTTTACGTTTCCCAGTATCCTGGAAATAGTCAGGGAGTGACTAAGGTCAAACTATATGGTGGTTTCCATTGCGCAGGCCCAGCTATTTTTCCTGGCCCTTACCCGGATTCTGACGATGATCATCAACGTACCGGTCCTGGGTGGGCAGTTGATTCCAAACACCGTAAAGCTGGGGCTGGGTATCATGCTGGCTATGGTCCTGCTTCCATGGCAGCCGCTGCCTGCTGATACCCCCGCTATGCCGATCTTTGTGATGGGATTGGGTATTTTACAGGAGATGATCATAGGTTTGCTGGCCGGTTTTGCCGCCATTCTGACCTTTGGTGCGGTGCAAATCGCGGCTAACTTCATGGGTCTCAATACCGGCTTTGCAGCCGGTGAAATCCTTAACCCCACCTTTGGCAACCGCGGTGCGGCATATGACAACCTGTTCATTATGGTTTGCACCCTCTATTTCTTGGTGATCGATGGACACCATATATTCTTGAGAGGCTTGGCACTCACTTTTGAGGCGATCCCGCTTCACAGCAAATTGCCCGAACTTTCGATCCAACCACTGATGCACATGACTTCCACACTCATTATCGCCGGAGTGCAACTTTCTTTGCCCATCATAGGGGTAGTTATATTGACCGACCTGACCTTAGGATTGTTAGCGCGGGTTGCCCCCCAGGTGCCGGTGTTTTTCCTGGGGATTCCGCTCAAGCTCCTGATCAGCATGCTGGGACTTTCTGTTGTGTTTAATTTTCTTCTACCCTCGATTAGGGAGTTGTTTCAGGCGCTGGCTATGCGAGGCCTGGAGCTTCTTGGACCTGGTTAACCATGGCCGCAGAAGATAAGACTGAGGAACCTACTGGTAAACGTATATCGGAGGCGCGTAAGCGCGGGCAGGTGGCGCAAAGCAGAGAGCTGAACGCCGCTGTTCTTCTGTTAATGAGTGGTATCCTACTCGGCGGGCCTGGAGCCAGTTTGTTGGTTAAGATGACGGAGTTGCTCGTGCGCAGCCTTATCGATTTGCCTACCTCCCTTCCCAACCTCACATGGCTGCGCCAGATGCTCTTTATGGACGCCATCACGATTTTACCTTATCTGGGATTGATTGTGGTGGGCTTGCTCATCACTGGTGTGGCTGTCACCCTGGCGCAAACCGGATTCCTGTGGGCTGATAAAAAGCTGGGTTTTGATTTCGACCGGATTAATCCCATCAACGGGTTCAAACGCTTACTATCTTTGCATGGCTTTGTTGAATTACTGCGGGCGCTGCTCAAGTTGGCCCTTGTAGGATGGGTGGCTTATAGCTTTTTAAAGAATCATGTTTTGAGCCTGATTGGCATGGGTCAGGTAGATATGAATACGGCTTTACAGAACTGGGCAGCTATGGCTCTGGCGTTGATCTCACAGGTGGCCATGGCATATATGGTTCTCGCAGTCATTGATTATGGTTACCAACGCTGGCAAAATAAGAGATCAATGAAGATGACCAAGGAAGAGGTCAAGGAAGAATATAAACAGAACGAAGGCAACCCGCAAATCAAATCCGCGATACGTACTAAACAACGCCGTATTGCTATGCGCCGCATGATGGCTAAAGTACCCAAGGCCGATGTGGTGATCACCAACCCCACCCACCTGGCGATCGCCATACAGTACAAGTCGGGAGAAATGAATGCGCCCGTAGTACTTGCTAAAGGCGCTTATAGGATCGCTGAGCGCATCGTCGCCGTGGCGCGTGAATACGACTTACCGGTGATCCAGAATATCCCTCTGGCGCGTGGCCTTTATCGCATTGTAGAAATTGATGAAGAAATCCCGCCCGAATTTTACGTCGCAATGGCGGAAATATTGGCTTATGTTTACCGCTTGAAAGATAAGAAGTTATGACAACCACGGCACCATCGACAACTTCCCTGGCCTACAGTTTACGGGAATTATTCCGTTCAAACGACATCTTCATTGCCCTGGCATTGGTGGTGATCATCGGATTAATGCTGATACCCGTCCCATCAGGGGTATTGGATCTAATGATCGTTTTGAACATTGGCCTCTCCTTTGGCATCCTTCTACTCAGCATCTACTTCTTCCAGCCCAGCCAATTTTCGGTTTTTCCAACCATATTACTGCTGGTTACCCTGTTCCGCCTGGGTCTTAATATTTCCGCCAGCCGCCTGATCTTATTGACCGGCGAGGCGGGTAATGTCATCTTCACCTTTGGGCATATCATTGTAGGTGGGAGTTATATCGTTGGCATGGTGGTTTTCGTCATGCTGATGATCATCCAGTTCATGGTCATCAACAGCGGCGCCAGCCGGGTGGCTGAGGTAGCCGCCCGTTTCACATTGGATGCTATGCCCGGTAAGCAAATGTCGATCGATGCCGACCTGAATGCCGGGTTGATTGACGAGAACGAGTCGCGGCGGCGGCGTAAGGCCATCCAGTCTGAGGCTGACTTCTACGGTTCGATGGATGGTAGTGTCAAGTTTGTAAGAGGAGATACCACCGCCGGTATCATTGTGATGCTGGTCAATATCATTGGTGGTGTTGCCACCGGCGTGCTCCAGCGCCAGATGGATGTGATGACTGCCCTGCAAACCTATACCTTGATAACCGTCGGAGCCGGCATTGCCATCCAGATCCCAGCCCTGCTGGTTTCCACGGCCGCTGGTCTCATCGTGACCCGTACCAGGACCGATGAGGGTTTTGGCAAGGATTTGGTCTCCCAGCTTGGTAACTTCAGCACCCTGGCTATCGGTGCAGGGGTCATTGGCTTGATGGTTTTTATCCCAGGGGCGCCCAAGCTACCTTTCATCGTCATTGGCACCGTGTTTTGTGGCGCAGCTTACCTGGTCTGGAGGGCTTCCCAGGTTCCCGCTGTCGTCCCGGTGGTGGAGAAGCCCCTAGTCCCGGAGGCGGAGTCTCCCCAGGCGATGTTGGAAATGCTGGTAGTTGACCCGCTGGAGCTGGAAGTTGGTTACGGGCTGATCCCATTGATTGACGAAGAACGCCCTGACAACCTGCTGCGCCGGATTACCGGCATTCGCCGCCAGATCATGCAAGAACTGGGATTGGTTTTGCCGGTTGTGCGGGTGCGCGATAACCTGCGGCTGCCACCCCAGGCTTACCGTATAAAAATCCGCGGTCAGGAGGTAGGGCGCGGCGAGTTGATGCTCGACCGCTCGCTGGCGATCCCCAGTGCCGAGGCGGACACCCGTCTGCAAGGTGTACCTACCACGGAACCAGCCTTCGGTCTCCCGGCTTTGTGGATTGCTGAATCGGATAAAGGACGGGCGGAGCTGAGCGGTTATACGGTTGTCACGCCGCTTTCTGTGTTAAGCACACATGTGACCGAGGTGGTGCGTGACCATGCCCCCGACCTGCTCAGCCGCCAAATGGTCAAAGAGATGATAGAAGAAGTTCGCCTCAGAGCGCCGGCTACGGTGGAGGGATTGATCCCTGATTTACTCAGTCTGAGTGACGTACAGGCAGTACTGCGCAACCTGCTGGATGAGAAAGTCTCTATCCGTGATATGGTGGGCATCCTGGAGGTGTTGGCAAACAACGCCAGGATCACGCGGGACACCAGCATTCTATCAGAGGCGGTGCGACAGACGATGGCGCGCACCCTTTCAAACCAATACCGGGATGAAGACAACTACCTGCATGTCTTCACCCTGTCGCCGCCGCTTGAAGCCCGTCTGCGCGAGTCGCTGGTTCAGGCGGAAGGCGGTCTGGGTTTGCAAATTGATGCAGCTTTTGCCCAGGCGATCCTGACCAGGACGGGCGAGCAGATGGAAAACCTGGCCCAATTGGGGCATTTCCCTGTCCTGCTTGTGCCGCGTGAGCTGCGCTTGGCTATTAGGCGGTTAGTCAAACAGGCATTACCCAATCTGGCCGTAATGGCTTTTTCCGAAGTTAGTTCTGGTACGCGCGTTCAAGCGCACGGGATGGTGGATGTATCATGAAAACGAAAACTTTTGTTGCTCCCAATATGACGGCTGCCATGGAACACGTCAAGCAAGAATTGGGCATGGAGGCAATTATTATCTCTGTACGCCAGGTGCCATTGGGGCCAATCTGGAAGGTCTGGCAAGCGCCTGGTGTCGAAGTGGTTGCCATGCATGGGCATTCCGGACAAGCGAAAGAGGGCAAGGATGGACCTACTTCAGCAGACTCAACCTCGCCGGCGCCACCTGCCCCTAAGAATGGTTCTGCTATTAAGGCAAAATCTTGGTCTGGCACTGCCGCCAAGCAGCAGGCATTTCAAGCCGCGCTCACGCGGTCACAGAAAGAGGAAGCAGAGAACGACTCAGACCCTAATGAACTGCTGACTGCCCTAAAACCATTGGTGGATGACAGCCAGTCTAAACCAAAACCGGCGTCGACGAAAAAAAGACCTCCGGAACAAGTTTCGTTGAAACCTGTTTCGTTACAACTCGCTGTACCAAAACCCATCTCACCCAAACAGGTCTCAGATTTACTTTCGATACCCTGGCCACTGGTCAACGCGCAACGGCAGTTGCTCAAACAGGGCGTCGATAAAGAGCTTGTCCACAAGGTAATCAATGTGTGTGCTGAGACGCTAAATGTGAAAGCCCTGGAGAACGAAGAACTGGTACAGGAATACTTACGCCGCCAGCTCGAAGCGGGCTTGCGGGTTCACAGTAACGCCACCCTGGTGCTGCATCGGTTGATCTGCTTAGTTGGTTCCAGCGGTTCGGGTAAGACCAGCCTGAGCGCCAAGCTGGCAACAAGGGCGGCGAAGATGCGCGGTCGTAAAGTGGCCTGGATTTGTGCCGATACTGTACGCGCTGGGGCAATTGCCGAAGCCAAGGTATACACCGAGTCGCTTGGGATTTCTCTACATCTGGCTTATACTCCTGATGAACTACGGGAAGCCGTTGAGGCTGAAAGTGAAGCTGCGACCATCGTGGTAGATACACCGGCCTGTAATCCTTACGAGGAAAGAAGCATGGTTGAACTGGGCGCGACCCTGGGAGCCCTGCCCAACCGGATCACTTACCTAGTTGCGCCAGCCGTTGCTAAGGAAGTTGACCTGTCGCAGTTCCTGGCCATCTTTGGGATTTTCAAATTGGATGGCCTGGTGCTCACTAAGATGGATGAAACTCGTTATTACGGCTCGGTTTTCAACCTGGCCTGGCGCAGCCAACTGCCCATGGCTTACTTTACCACCGGCACCCATGTTATGGAGGATCTGAAACCAGCAGATGCACGGGCATTGACGAGTGCTTTGTTTGGCAAGTAGACTCTGCTGGGCTCTGATATGAAACATGGATATCCGTGGGTAACACAGATAGGGATGTTGGTAATACATGAACCGTGTATATCTGTGCTTATTTTTGTCTTAATGTTGGTAATCCTGCTCACAGGCTGCATACCACCAGCCCCAGTGCCACCTATGACTGTGCAACCCCTGGCAGGCAGCACTGGAACTGCGGGTTCTCTGGCCACTTTTGAATTATTTATCACACCTACACTAACCTCTACTCCCACAGTAACTCCAACCTATAACTCTTTCCCGAGCCCTAATCCAGTGCCCAGCCCAATGCCAACGCCAGCGCTCAAGTTCAACGTACTGATCCCCAGTTGCGATACTGGTATAGACTTGTTCAACCAGTTGGGCGAGGTGACCAATGCCTATGTCACCGTCCAAAATGTCGGTGTAGGCGAGGTAACTAACCTAAAAGTCGTTTTACAGGCTAACGATGAAGAAAGAGTACATCCGGATAAAAGTTATACTATACAGGATTTACCGCCAGGCTATGAGATCTCACTTAAGCTGACTGTGGATACGGCCAATATTGTTGATACAACCATTATGGTCTTCCTTAACTCTGTTGAGGGGGTTAATGTAAGCGCTAGGAAGCCTTCCTGTCAACAGCGCAGGCTAGACCAGGATATCATGAATAAAATGGGGGAGCTATTTGTGGTAAAAAGGATATCTTCTGACCAATGACGAATGCTTAATTTACGCAATATTTAGGTTGACTTCACCAACCATTTACTGACGTTTAGGCGTTTTACCATTATCCTATAAAAGGAAAATCACCTGATTGGATGTTTAATTTGATCCTACATTGATGAAGATTTGTACTTTATAAACGAAAATGACCAAGAAAGCAGAGGATCCGAGGAAAATAGTAAAGACGAACAACATTCCAATTTTATTAGAGTTCGTTTATACTTTTTCACAGTTGTTCATCGTGATCGTTGGTATAGTGGTGGCAACAGTCTCGATCCTGTCTGGGAATAACCTGTGGATGACTGTTCTCCACACAGGCACAGCAATCCTGGTATTGGGATTGCTCATTTGGTTGGCAAGCTGGATGTTTTCCGAGGGTCTCTTGGAATCCACGCTTGCTAAGATGAAGGAGGAAGCCGAAAAGGATGCGGCGGAGAAGTTAGCTGCTCGAGCTGCTCAAAAGGAGGCTTCTAGGGTCGAAAGCGTAAACGAAGCAGAAAACACGTAACTGGTTACATTAATCAATGATGCGGTCTGAAAAAGAAGATGCGGAATTAATCACTCGTTATCTGGAGACACGAGACCCGGCCCTGCAGGAGCAGATTATCCTAAGGTATGTACCTCTGGTGCATTTTGTACTTGGCCGCTTAGGGTTCTCGCAAAGTGGTGCCATGGACTATGAAGATGCTATAGGGCAGGGGATCATCGGGCTAATCGAGGCGCTAAACCGTTACGATCCCAGTTTTGGCACTGTGTTCAGCACTTATGCCACACTGCGGGTGCGAGGCCATATACTGGATTATCTGCGTTCATTGGATTGGCTTTCTCGGTCGGCTCGCCAGAGAGCACGGGCTGTCCAGGGAGCCACAACACACTTGTGGATTAAACTAAATCGGAATCCGACGGATGAAGAACTGGCAAGTTACCTGAATATGGATATATCTCAACTACAACAGGCGCTGGTTGACTCCAGCCGGGTAATGATTTCATTGGATAATATGAGCGAGTCTGAGGAAGCAGAGGAAACCTCTTTACACGAGGTGTTGGCAGATGAGGGACAACCCAACCCCTCAATATTATTTGAAGAGAAGGAATTGCAGGGGCGTCTGGTTGATGGGCTTAAGAAACTTTCGGAACGTGAACAGCTTTTACTTTCGCTTTATTATTACGAAGAGCTGACACTCAAAGAGATCGGTGCGGTTTTAGGAGTTTCCGAATCGCGTGTTTCGCAACTCCATGCCAGGGCAATGATGAATCTAGAGGCGACTCTGATCTCACCTGACTTGGCGGGTGCACAACTCGATACTGACGGTTATACATAGGCTATCATCAGGAGAATGGGCTATGATCTCCACACAAAACTCCGGTTTATTGAACGATACCTTGAACATCGTTCAACTTGCGCGACAGGCTGCGCTGGCCCGGGGAAAAAAAGATCAGGCAGACAAGCTCTCCTCGGTGGTCAATGGCCTGCACCAGGTGTTGGAAGGTACGCAGGACACGGCGAAACAAGCCCCCGCGCAACCAAAGCCAACCCTGCCTGCCGTCTCCAGCCTTTTAGCACAGGAGGACTTTCGTACTTTACTGGGTGCGGTACAACGAGAACCCAGCAAACCAGTGGTAGAGAGCGAGCTGCAGGGTAGCCCACAGCGTGGTGAGCGCAACCAAATCGCCATCGCCATGGCTGCCGGTGGTATGTCCGAGTTGGACGTCGCCCGCCAGTTGGGTATGACGCGCGATGAGGTGCATATTATTGTCAGTCTAAACCGTTCGAATGTTCAATTTAGGTAGATGCTATGATCAAGGGTTTTTATGCCGCAGCATCCGCAATGATAGCAGGTATGCACCGCCAGAATATATTGGCGCAAAATATCGCTAACCTAGATACGCCAGGGTTTCGCCAGATCCTCCTGGCAATGGATGATTGGTATGTAACGCCGATCACCCAGGCCAAGCAGGACCTCCAACCAATCAAGGGCATCAACACCCTGCACCAGCTTGGTTACCTGGGCCTGGGGACGGAGACATCCTCAGAAATCACGGATTATTCGCAGGGTTCACTAAAATCGACGAGCCAGGAATTGGATTTTGCCGTTCAAGGTGCTGGGTTCTTCCGCGTGCAGGCCCCTGAGGGTGAGCGCTATACCCGAGATGGCGGATTCCTACGCGATGCTAATAACCAGTTGGTCACTGTGGATGGGTACAAAGTGCTCGATACCAATGGTAAGGCTATCACCTTACCCACCGGACAGGTGAGCGTAGATGAGACCGGCGTGATCACCATCAACAACCAGCAGGTTACGAAGATAGGGCTGGCTGCCTTTAATGATCCGCAGACCGAGCTGGTACGCGCCGGCACGAACACTTTCACAGCCACAGGTACGCCTACCGGCAAAACTACCGGGACGATTGAGCAGGGCTATCTTGAAATGACAAATTCAAACCTGGAGTCACTGATGACGCAGATGGTCATTGTGGGCCGGGCTTATGAAGCTAACCAACGCATTGTCGGTATGCAAGATGACATCTTGGGCAAGGTCATCAATAACTTGAATAGGTTATAATTATATGGCAGAGAGTATAAACCTTATGTACCCAACTTTTACAAACATCCTGCACATCTCTCGTAGCAGCCTGCAGGCGCGACTATATAACCTGGATATTATCAGCAATGATCTGGCGAATGTCAACACGACCGGATACAAGAGTGTGCGCGGCAATTTTCAAGAATTGCTCAATGACAGTTTGCAAAATTCCGGGGTGAAGCTAGATTCTACCCAACGCATTATGACTCAGGGGAGTTTTCAAGACAGCGATTCGCCTTACCATATGGCAATCCAGGGCGATGGTTTCTTTGCGGTCACTTTATCGGATGGTCGCACAGCTTACACCAGGGATGGCACCTTTGGCCTGGATGCCAACCGTAAGATTGTGAATGCCAACGGCTATCCGTTAGTGTGGAGCGGGCAAATCCCTGCCAATACCGATGAAGTCCAGGTTACACCAGCCGGTCATGTCATGGTCAGTCAAAATGGTACCTGGACTGACGTCGGGACGATAAAGTTGTATCGCTTCGCCAACTCAACCGGGTTGTCAGCTTATGGTAAGAACCAGTTTCTCGCCACAGATGCATCCGGGGCAGCCCAGGCTGGGAATCCGGGTGCAGGAGGCTATGGTGAGGTCATTTCCTATATGAAAGAAAATTCGAATGTCAATCTGGGCGAGGAAATGACGGATATGATCATTACACAGCGTGGTTTTCAGGTGTCAATGCGGGCATTTCAGCAGACTGACCAAATGTTAAGCTTAGCTCTTGCCCTCAGACGATAAAGTTTTGGGAGTTCCGTCCGATAATAATATAGCGATAAGCATCTTTGAAGGAGACAGATAACGATGGACAACACGATTGATCCTCTTGGAACGAACAAGATCTCTCAACCTGAGTCGCAAGGCACCCAGGCTATTAATAAGCGCAAGTACCGCTCGGAGAAAGATACTTCTCCAGAAGGCCTGGGGGATAAGGATAGCGCCTCGCTCTCTGTACAGGCGCGACTGCTGGCAAAGGCCCGCCTAGCCCTGAATGACACTTCGGATGTGCGGAACGAGCTTGTCAAGGAAATCCGCGAACGAATTTTGTCTGGTCGCTATGAGGTGCCCTATAAAAAGTTAGCCGAACTGATCGCCAAGAGGCTCGGCTAACGAACGACAAATAGAGACGTTCTGCATTTACGCCGTCCAATTGGATTAGGCACCAATCGTTATTCTGTTATCGCACCAGACCCTATGCAACTACTTTGTTGTTGTAGGGAGAAGTATGTACACAAACAAAGATAAAGATGTCCTTATCGCTGATCTAGAAGATGCGTTAGTCAACGAATTTCGGATTTTCCAATCCCTGGTTGAATTATCCAAAAATGAGCTTGACGCGTTAACCAAGCACGATGTCCAGGTTCTGCTTGGTTTGGTTGAGCAGAAGGAGGCGTTGCTGGACGAGCTTGGGCGGACAGAGGATGTCCGGCGTATTATTACCGAAGATTTAGCTCAACTGACAGGCCTGGAATCGGCCTTACCTACCGTCTCAGAGGTTGTGCCCATTTTGGGTGGGCCAGTCTCAGAGCGTTTGATGCGTATCCAGGAAGGCATCCTTGCTCTTGGTAGTGAAATAAAAATTTTAAACCGCAGCAACCTTGCGCTGGCGCAAGCTGCGCTGGAGTGGGCAGATGCCACCCAGGCATTCTTGCTCAGTCTCTACCAGCCTGAGCTGGATAACTACCAGCCTCCTGGCAAGTACCCTCGCAGCGACGCGGCCGTGCGGAGTTTTGATCAACGAGTTTAGGTAGAGAAAGCCTATGTCACTATTAACCACTCTTAATACCGCTGCCAGATCGCTTTCGGCGCAAACGAAAGTCGTCGAAGTCATACAGCATAATGTTGCCAATGCCAATACGCCCTCTTTCCACCGGCAGCAAGCGGTGCTAAAAGCCGGCACACCCTATGGAGACATCCGCTTTATAAGCTCCACCGGTGAGGGACAAATGGGGACGGGCGTTGTCGTTGAGCAGATCAAGCGTTTCAATCTCCAGTTCTTTGATGGACGGTACCGACTCGAGTTGGGCGCAAGCAAGCAGTGGGAAGCTTACCAAGGCGTATTACAACAGGTAGAAGCCATCCTGGCCGAGACTTCCCAGGATGGGTTGACGAATAAGCTGGATGCCTTCTGGTCGGGCTGGCAATTACTCAACAGCGATCCCAGCAGCCTGGCTCTGCGCGCCGATTTACGCGACCGGGCAGTTGCCCTGACGAATGCTTTCAGCCGGAGAGCGGAGCAATTACAGAACTCGCGAGCAGATTTAGACCTGACCATCAAGGATCGGGTTGAGGAAATCAATTCTATTGCTCGTCAGCTTGCTGAACTGAACCAAGAAATCCCACGTGTGCGCGCCCTGGATAACGAACCCAATGACCTGTTGGATGAGCGCGACCGTTTACTGGACCGTTTATCTGAAATCTCCGGCCAGCAGGCTTTTGACCAGGAGAACGGTGAGAATATCGTTTCTATCGGTGGGCACGCCCTGGTGGTTGGCACACAAACCTTTGAATTGGTGACAACCCCTGATGCTGCCAACGAAAACCTGTTGCGCATCGATTGGGCGGATGGGCAGCCTTTTACAGCCACTACCGGGGAATTGCGCGGTTATCTCGATGCCCGTGACCAGGCCATTACAGATCAATTGGATGGTTTGAACCAGCTTGCCCAGGTTATGAATGACCAGGTCAATGCCCTCCACCAAGATGGGTATAGCATGGCTTACCCTGGTGGCCTCCCCCCACCATATCCTCCAGATCCCGCCTCACCCTACACTTTCCCAGCTCCCTACAACGCCTACCCTTTCTTCACAATTGATGACCCCACTGACCAGGCCCGCAGTTTCCGGGTCAGTGATTACATCATGAACGACCTGGAAAATATCGCCGCGGCCGAAACGGCTGACAGCGCCCCTGGCGATGGAAACATGGCTCGGCAAATTTCAGACCTGCAGGTGGCTCAGTTTGTCATTGGCGGTGATACAACTACCATGAATCAATTTTACACCGGCAAAATCGGTACCCTGGCGCTGGAAACACAGCGCGCCGAGAGAAATTTCAAAGATCTTGGGACCATTGTCAGGTCGCTCAGCGACCAACGTGAAGCGGTTAATGGCGTCAATCTCGATGAAGAGGCCACCAACTTGATGCAGAGTCAAAAAGCATATAATGCCGCTGCGCGGGTGTTGACCGCGATTGACGAAATGATCGACCGGATTATCAATAGCACGGGTAGGGTCGGTATATAGGTCGATGCAAAGGAGGTAAAGAATGCGTGTCACTCATCACATGATGGTTGAGAACCAGATTTATTATTCAACTGAAAGTCTGGATAAGCTTAACCAACTTCAAGAAAAAGTAAGCTCCGGGAAAGAGTATCGTTGGGCTTCGGATAACCCCAGCGGGGCAGTGGCTGCCCTGACCATTCGTTCCACCCTGGAAAAACATGAAGCCTACATTGATACAGGGAACACCATGGATGGCTGGCTGACGGCTACGGATAGCGCCTTGGCCTCCATTGAGTCGATGCTGGGTCGGGCAATTAATTTAACATTGGATGGCATCTCCGACACGATGGGGACTAAGGAACGGATAGCGCTGGGTAAGGAAATTGACATCATCTTGCGACAGGCCGTGGATGCCGGCAATACCAAACATCAAGATGAATTCCTCTTCGCGGGCTTTAAGACTAACACCCAGCCTTTTACCCTGGTCGTCGGCGTTCCTCCCGCTCCCGATAGTGTGACCTACAACGGCAATGCCTTAACAATAGAAGATATCCAAAGAAATATTGGTCCTGAGCAGGCCATTACTGTCAACGTAGATGGCAAAATCTTACATGACCCAGCCAACCCCACCGCCAGTATCTTCAACGCCTTGATCCGCACCCGGGATGGTTTAATGGCAGACGACCGGGCCGAGATTGAAGCCGGCCTGGCCGACCTGAAGAATGTTATGGAGACCATCAAGAACAAGCATACGGAAATAGGCGCCCGCCAGCGCGAAGTCCATGCAGTGCTCCAAGGCATGGAAAAAACGAAAATCGAGCTGCAGGGGTTGCTCTCCAAGAAAGAAGATACCAACATGGTAGAAGCCATTTCCAATCTTAGACAGCAAGAAACCGTCTATAAGACCGTGTTGGAGGTGGGCAGTCGTACCCTGTCGACCATGAGCTTGTTTGATTATATGCGGTAAACCTCAAACCCCGTCTTGAGTTTGGCAAAAAGCCAAACTCTGCGTGATGAATAGAGAGTGAACTTTGTTAGTACTGTCACGTCGTAAAGAAGAGAGCATCGTCATTGGGGATGATATTGTCATCACTGTCCTTGCTATAGAAGGAGAGAAGGTCAAGCTGGGTATCAAGGCACCCAATGAAATCCGTATCTTGCGGCAAGAGTTGCATCAGGCGATTTTGGAGCAGAACGCCATCGCCGACCGGCTGGTGAACTCGCCTGAGGAACCGGAAGCCTTCAAGTCTCTGAGGAAGTTGTTGGTTGAGCAAAAGGGGGATAAAAAGTCGGCTGAGATAAAGTAATATTTTGAGCAAATAAGGGCTACTCACTCGAATTTTCGTAAGAATTTCGCAGGTGAATATATTCCTATGCTGTATCTAGCAAAATATGGATAGTGTTTTTCATTGCCGGTGACTAAGGCGAGGGCTTGACTGGCTACTGCGACTTCGGCGAATGGCAAATCGTGTGCATCAGGAACATATTTCAAATCAAGCTCGAGTAGTTTTGTCTATACACAATGATATGTAATAGTCATGTAAGATAAAACAGCCTAAGCACTGGAAGGCAAAACCCCTAACCTCGGGCGTGCCAAAACATTGACATATTCTTTCAAAATCCTCGAATCAAGGGCTACTTGTACTTGATTGGATATAATCAAATCTAAAATACGTCCGGGATTACTATTCCGTTTAAGTAAAGCTGACACTAATATATTGGTGTCCAGAACGATCAACATCAGGCAGCCTCATTGCGGACAGCCTGTATTTCTGCATTGATTTCCTCATCAGTCATATGATTCAACCCGCTTACCTCAGCTTGGGTGCGAATTTATTCGACAGCTGCCTGCGCTTGCAGTTGTAAGGCATGGTAGATCATCAGTCCTTCTTGGTCGGTGAGACCAAATTCCCGCATAACAGCATCTCCTCCACTCTCTTAGCTGCGGTTGAGAAGATTTTCAAGAGAAATACCTCTAGCTCCCAATTTTTTCCCTACCATAGCTAAAAGATCATTGACAGCCAAATCCAATGACTTATTAACAACACCTTCTATATACCATAAGAGATTGACGAGCCACCTGACACCCGTGATTAAAACAGTCAGGTTGCTAGAAGATTGCTAATCCATGCTTAAAATGTGGTAGGATTAATACTCACTTTGCCTTACCACATCAAAATTATCTATATTAATGGAGGATGAAATGTTTAGTCAGGTTGTAAAACCGTATGTAATATTGGCATTTTTTATCATCGTGATTGCTCTGGCTTGCAGCACCGGTGGTACTGAAACGCAGCCTGCTGTCGAGCCGGCTGTACCGACTCCGGATTTAAATGCCACGGCCCAAGTATTAGCCGAGCAAGTGGTCGCAAAGACCCAGGCTGCGCAACAAGTAGCTAACCCGCCGGAGCCCACTGCTGCTCTAGAAGAGCCTACTCTCGCTTCAACGGAGCCCACAATTGCCCCTCCTGCCGAATCTGGCTCATCTAACGATTTGCCGGATGCAATCAAGCAATATTTCACTGACGCTCCCGGCGAATACAGGACGCTAGGTGATTTTGACCAAAGCTGGGCGCAAATCGGCTGGTACCAGTGGTGGCCCATCGAGGGTGCACCCACCAATTTTGTCATCCGCACTGACGCAACCTGGTCATCCGCAAGCGATAAGGCCAATTGGAACCAATCTGGCTGCGGGTTTGCTTTTCACGCCAAAGATGCGAAAAACCACTTTGCAGCTTATTTAGGGTTGGATGGCAATGTTTATGTTCAGCGGAATTATAATGGCCAAGGAAAACTCCTTGGTTCTCCCAACTATGGCAAAGTGGATCTACCGGAGGGCAGCGCCGAACTCATGCTCATGGTTAATGGCGATAACTATTACTTCTTCGTCAATGGCACGGAGGTGTATAGTGGCAGCGATCCACTTTTGACTGGGGCATTTAAGGATGGCGAATTGGGCCTTACAGTGAATTCTGGTACCAACAAGGGTTACGGAACCCGCTGCCAGATGAAAAATAGCGAATTGTGGGATCTGGGTAAATAGGTGAAAGATGCCTGATCCTGTTAAGCAACAGGAGGTTGTCCCACAGAATGGGAAGGGGAAGAAGATTGGGACACGCTGGCTTCCCCCGGTGCTTATAGGGTTGTTTGGATTGGGTGTGTTGTTGGTTTTGGTGGGAGTGTTTTGCATGGTGGTAGGTTTTCTGGGCGCTAACAACCTGAAAATTAAACAACCTACCATGATAACCGCGATAGCGATGCAGGGGACAAACGCACTCCCACCAGAAGAAACACCTGCGCTGGACATTCGTTCTACCCGGGTTTCGCCCAAAGACAGCATGGTGATGGTCTATGTGCCAGCTGGCGAGTTCCTGATGGGGTCAACCGAAGCTGATATTGATAAAGTCCTGGCAGCGTGTAGCGATTGCAAACGAGAATACCTCACCGATGAGCTGCCCCAGCACAAGGTTTACCTGGATGACTTCTGGATTGACAAGACAGAGGTGACGTTTGGCATGTATGCTCTATGTATAGGAGCTGGAGCCTGTCCGCCACTTGCCACGACATCATTTGATACCCGCCCTTACAATGACGGCAAGCATGCTGATTACCCGGTAATCAATTTGAGTTGGGATCACGCCGATGCTTATTGTAAATGGGCTGGGGAGCGGCTGCCAACCGAGGCCGAGTGGGAGAAGGCCGCGCGGGGAACGGATGGGCGTACTTATCCCTGGGGTGAGGAGATTGATTGTAGTCTGGCAAATTATCAGGGCATGGATGGCGAGGATTGTATAGGCGATACCCAGCCTGTGGGCAGCTACCCCAATGGCGCCAGCCCGTATGGCGCTCTGGATATGTCAGGGAATGTGTTGGAGTTTGTAGCCGACTGGTATAGTGCGACTTATTATGCCAGCTCCCCGTCTGAAAATCCCTTAGGCCCTTCAAATGGCACAGAGCGCGGGCTGCGGGGCGGCGATTATGACACCAATGACTGGCGTGTCCGGGTTACCTTGCGCGCCAAGGTTAAACCTGATCTTGCGGGGACCGTCTACGGTTTTCGTTGCGTGCTAACCAGGCCATGAATCCGTAAATCCAGAACAGACGTCTGCTAAATGATTAGATTCTTGGCACCCTTAGCGTCCTTTGTGTCTGCGCGGTGAAAATTACCTTTTTGTCGTTCAGTTTCGGGAAGGGAAGGTGGGTTTTCAAAGCTGGCATCTACGACCTGGACCAGCTCACGGTAGGTTTCTTCTGAAATCAGGCCTGCGGTGAGCAGGTTTTGCAGTTCAATCCTTTGAGCGCGCAGCATTTCACCCCAGGCTGCATCGCGCTCGAAAGCAGCAATTTCGGATTCGGCACTTACGCTCTTCTGGACAGCTTCTTTTAGGAGGCGCGCCGTGTCTGTGGTCTGTGTTTCGATGATATCAAAGACATACTCCGAGATTCGGCCTTCGGCTAGCATGGCCTTGAGCTGTCTGAGGCCGGCTTTGGCAGCGGCTGCCTGGGCGCGGGCGCGCTCGTAGAGGCGCCGGGTTTCACTCTTCTCGATGATGTTCAGGCGGCGGATGAAAGGCCCCATGGAAAGACTCTGGACGAGCAGGGTGAAAAGCACGACCCCGAAAGCCATCATCTGCAGGGAAACCCGGTCGGAGCCAAAGGATTCTGGCAGGCTGAGCGCCAGTGCCAGGGAGATAGCGCCGTGCAGCCCACCCCAATACATAATATGTGTCCAGGAACGGGGAATGTCGCGCCCGGTCCAGGACAAGCCGTAGACCGTAGCAGCGCGCGCCAACAGCACGGCAACGATCGCCCAAAGTATAGGCTGCCAGTAGGCTGCCAACACTGCCAGGTTCATCTCCCGCCCGATCAATAAAAAGACGATTGAATTTACCGCAAAGGCAGCGAATTCCCAGAAGCTCTCGACCGCCAGGCGCGCTGTGGGGGTCATGGACCTGGCGGTCAGGTTACCGCATAGCAAGCCAGCTGCAACGACTGCCAACACCCCGCTTGTGCCCCAATCTTCGGCGAAGGCGTAGGCGCTGTAGGCCAGTACGAAGGTCAGCGTGGTAGCGATCAGGTGGTCGCCAATACGCTTGATGATCTGGGAGATTAGGGCGGCGAACAGCAAACCTACTGCCAGACCACCGACAGCCACGCGCACAAACTGCACCAGGCTCACGCCCAGGCTGAAGCGCCCACTCTCTACAATTACCAGCATCAAGCCGAAAGCCACGATGGCGGTGCCATCGTTCAGCAGGCTTTCGCCTTCCATCAGGGTTTGCAGACGCTTGGGCGCTCCCAGGGAACGGAACAGGGCGACTACGGATATTGGGTCGGTGGTCGAGATCAGCGCGCCAAACACCAGCGCTACCGGCAGGCTGAAGCCACCTCCCCAGGAGACAACCACACCCACCAGCAGCATGGTGAGGATCACGCCGGGGATTGCCAGCGCCAGGATAGGCGCCAGGTCGCGCCGCAGCTCCCTGAGCCCGGTGTGAAAGGCGGCTTCAAAGACCAGCGGAGGCACCATCAATTCCAGGATCAGAGCTGGGGGGATACTGGCCTGGTTGCGTAATAACAGGCCAAATACCAGCCCCATCAGCACCAGACCCACAGTGTAGGGGAAACGCATTTTTCGGGCCAGGATGCCGACTAGGGTGGCAAAGAAAAGCATCCCCACGATCATGTGCACCAGGGTATGGATGCTGTTACCTTGCATGGGAATACTCCTGGGCATATTATAACCACCAAAACGCAAAGGTCGAAAAGATCTTAAGGAAAACCACCCGTGGTTATATACCCAATTTCAGGTTACAATTTCCCGTATGGATTGGACTCTTCACATTCTGAAGACCCCTGAAGATATGTTTGCCGTTGAAGACCTGCAACGCCTGGTCTGGCCTGACAGCGAGATCGACATCGTCCCGACCCACTTGCTGATGGCGATTGTGCACAGCGGCGGCCTGGTGATTGGGGCGTTTAAAAAAGATGAACCCCAGAAGCTGATCGGTTTTGTGTTTGGCTTCTCCGCCCTGGAGGCTAAAGCAGACCAGGCACGGCCCTGGCACTATTCCCACCAGTTGGGCATTCATCCGGATTACCGCAACCACGGCCTGGGATTTGCGCTCAAGCGCGCCCAATGGCAGATGGTGCGCCACCAGGGGTTGGAGCGCATCACCTGGACTTATGACCCGCTCATGAGCATAAATGCCCGCCTCAACATCGCCAAGCTGGGGGCGATCTGCAATACCTACGTGCGTAATTTGTATGGGGAGATGCGCGACGGTTTAAATGTCGGCATCCCATCGGACCGTTTTCGCGTGGATTGGTGGGTGCATTCCCTGCGGGTTATTCGCCGTTTGAGCCGGCAGAGGCGCCTGACCTTAGACCTGGCGCATTACCTGGATGCCGGGTCAGAAATCATCAACCGTTCCAATATGGATGAGGCCGGATGGCCGCTGCCGCCCTGGCAGACCTTGCCCTCAGATGTGGAACTGGGCGCTCTGCTGCGCCCCAATAATTTAGCTGATGGCGGCAGTGAGGCAGGAGGCAATGATTTTGTGCCCGTGCTGATGGTGGAGATCCCCGCCGATTACCTGGCGCTCAAGGCAGCAGATCTTACCCTGGCACTGGAATGGCGGCTGCATACACGCGAGCTATTTGAACACCTGTTTGACCAGGGTTACCTGGTGACGGATTTTGTCTACTTGCCTGGCGCGTATCCACGCAGTTTCTATGTGCTCAGCCACGGGGAGCAGACCTTATGAAGATCGAACGCGTGACCCTTTATCATGTATCCATG
>Ga0315295_10001722_pt1 | contig 18766 bp, 16 predicted proteins | sample YL17G14_0_MG_FD_204453 | JGI IMG/M metagenome (GOLD analysis project Ga0315295, IMG submission 204453) | Sediment microbial communities from Yellowstone Lake, YNP, Wyoming, USA - YL17G14_0 | ecosystem: Environmental > Aquatic > Freshwater > Lake > Sediment | place: USA: Wyoming | collected... | reverse complement strand
TTGTGCATTGTGGGATTGATCCTGCAATCTACAAGGCCCACGCCCATCCTCCCGTCAGCAGTGAACCATTAGAAATTATCAGCATTGGAAGCCTCCAGCCCTACAAAGGGATGCGCTATCTTATCGAAGCATGTGCTTTGCTGCGTGCAAGAGGCCTTCCATTTCATTGCCGCATCATCGGCGATGGCGAGGAAATGCCAGGCTTGCAGCGGATGATCGTTGACCGGAAACTGGAATCGTGTGTGGAGCTGCTGGGAGCCAAGACCCAGGCTGAAGTCGCGCGGCTGCTGCCGGGTGCACACTGCTATGTTCAAGCCAGCATCGTTACCCCGTCAGGAAAGATGGAAGGAATTCCGGTCTCGATCATGGAAGCCTTTGCCAGCGGTTTGGTGGTGGTTGCTACGGGAATCTCGGGTATTCCTGAGTTGGTGCGCCCTGGCGTGACTGGCTATCTTGTTCCACCTGCCGATCCACCAGCATTGGCGGATGCGTTGACTACTGTTTACAGGAATCCAGTTGAATCCGCCCGGATGGTGAAAGCTGGACAAGCTCTCGTCGCAAAGGAATTCAATATTGACCATAGCGCCAGGCAGCTTTCTGTGTTGTTCGAGCAATTCCTGTGCCAGACAGGTGCACCCCACTTCAATTCGTGAGCAGGCATTCCTATGGAAATAAAACTATATTTTCAAATTTTGCGTCGCGGTTGGTGGATCATCCTCCTGACAGCCCTGGCTGCAATGACGGCCTCTCTAATTGTGTCCTATCTCTCGAAACCAATTTACCGCGTGAGTACGAGTTTCGTTGTCATCCCAAATCCATCCTTATTATCAGGGAGTAGCGGCATACTTCTCGACAGTTTAGCCATACTGGACAAACCCTCGATATCACAAACATACGCCGAAATCCTCAATAGCCCACGGATCTACCGCGAGACGCTCAGCCAATTGGGCTTCAATGAACTAGCCTTGATTGACTATACTTATTCGGCGGTGGTCTTGCCAGATTCGAACATCATCGAACTTTCTGTCGAGGGTCCCGACCAGGTGACAATTGTCTTATTGGCGAATAGCATCGGCGAACGTGCAACCAATTATGTGCAAACTACTTATAAGATTTTCGATATGGCGGTATTGGATCCTGCCATCCTGCCGATAGAACCAATTCGTCCTCAGCCCATCCGTGACGCCGGCATTGCTTTGGCTTTGGGTTTTGGGGTCGGCGTAGCGCTGGCGTTCCTGATCGAAACGTTGAGCGCCACGATCGGGAATATCATGCAGCAATTCGCTTTGGATGATGTGTCGTTGGCGTTTACACGAAAAACATTCGAGCGGCGTTTGGAAGCGAGGGCTTCTTCGAGGACCACACCCATCGCGGGTTATTTATCTCTTTGTATGGTGCAATTGGAGGGACTAAAGGAGTATATTGATGTTTTGCCCCGTTCGTCGTTTCAGCAAATATTACGAGACGCAACCACAAGCATGAAAAACCAACTCCGCGGAACGGATGTAATCGGGCGGTGGGGGGATTATACATTTGCAGTCTTACTTTCGGAGACGACAGGCGAGGCCCTGAATACCATGGGAAGGGTACGAGTTGCTTTGTCATTGCCCATTAAGATCAATATTTCGGGTGAAGGCTTGTATCTCAAACCTTTCATTGGGATCAAGGAACATAGCCCTGGCGAATCAGCTGAGGAGTTGAAGAAGTTTGCCGAACTTGCACTCGAAAGAGCATTGACGAGCGGTGAGGGGCTTACAATAATCGACTCGAACAAGAAAATAATATATGGGTGAGATAGCTACGGCTCGCTGAGATATGCCGTGTTGGAAGCTTGAGTTGGTGGGGTGTGGGTGGTTGCAGCCTGCACCCCACGATTCTTAGAGGTACTAGACTAGTCAAAGTCTTATGAATAAAAGTGACGAACTAGCCATAATGGTAGCCATATTTCGGGCTACCATAAAGGAACATCTCCTCAAGTTGCGAGGCGAACCGGCTTTACCCTCAGAAGCTTCGGTGGTTATTCCTGTTAACGCCCAAAATGATCTTCAGAATGTCCTGCATCTTGTAAAGGATATTACAGCATACCAGGGGAAGCATCGTTTGGAAATCATCCTGGCAATCAATAACTATCCTCCGGATTTGCCGCCAGAAGAAATAGGGAAATATCGCGCATTAGGCCTTTGCGTGCTGGCTTTCTCGAAAATAAAAGAGCGCGGTGAAATATATCTCACGGCTCGTATCCCGGGTGTGCGTAACGCTTCTTCTGGATGTACTATTCATTAGCCCGAATTTGTGGTAAAACCGAGCGAATGAGCATGAAAATAGTCTGTTTGATCCCCACCGCTGGGGAATACCGGTTGAGAGAATCGAGACGCTTTGGCAAAAGCTTCAGCGACACTGGGGGCGCTTTCAGAAGCGTTTCAAGACCAAGACCAGAGACACGAGTGAACACGCTCTGGCGTACATGCGTGGGCAGTTGACGATGGATAGGCATTGTAACTTTGCCGGGATTGCGAGCAGAATGGAGAGTGTGGATGGGCAAGCCATGCAGCACTTCATGTCGAATTCGCCGTGGTTTGGGGCAGGAGTGTTTGAGCAAATCCGGGAAGAGGTGCGAGAGACGCCGGAATTGCAGCATGGCAGACTGCTGATCCTGGACGAAAGCGCGGATGAGAAGGCTGGCGTGCAGAACATCGGCTCGTCGCGGCAGTACAATGGGCGCATGGGCAAGGTAGATCAGTGGCAGGTGGCAGTGGTGTTGGGGTATGCAAATTGGAAAGTGCAACCCTGGCTGCTGTGGGCGCTAGTGGATGCGGAGATATTCCTGGCGGAAGAATGGTTTGGAGAGACGTATGCCGAACTGCGGCAGAAGGTAGAAATTCCGGCAGAGCGAAAGACATTTGAGACCAAGCCCGAACTGGGGTTGAAGATGATCCACCACGTCAAAGCAGAGCGTTTGCCGTTTGAAGCGGTTTTGTGTGACGATCTGTATGTTCGCAGCAGTAAATTACGCCTCGAATTGGATAGGGAGGGTGTGCTGTACATGGCGGATGTGCCATCCAACCTGCGAGTGTACCTGGAAAAGCCCATCCTTGGCATTCCGGAACCCAAACCAGGCAAAAAAGGCCCTCAGCCGCAGCAACTGCAAGTCCTGAATGGGATATGCTCCTATAATGTCAAGCAAGTGGGCCGCCTTTCCGATACAAACTGGCAGTGTTTGAGCATTCGAACCAATGAGCGTGGTGTTTTGGAGGACCAATACGCTGCTCGTCGAGTATGGACTTGGGACAAAGAACAAACTGAAGCACGCCGGGAATGGCTGGTGATGCGCATCGAGCGCAACGGCGACCGCACCTATGCCTTCAGCAATGCGCCTCAGGGCGCTTCCCTTCAGTTCCTGGCTGAATTGCTGTGTGGACGCTATTTCGTCGAACGGGTCATTCAAGACAGCAAGGACAAACAAGGCTGGGACGAGTTCCAGGCGCAAAAGAATCTGGCCTGGGAACATCACACCGCTTTGACCACGTGTGCCTCGTGGTTTATCGCCACCACCAAGCTGTCCTGGGCCGAAGAATGTCAGCGTGACCCTAAACTCGTACAACAGCTCGAAGTCGAAGTCCTGCCAGCCTTGTCCACGGCCAATGTCCGAGAAGTGCTGCTGTCGGTCATGCCACTCCCAAAACTCTCGCCCGAAGAAGCCTAAGCTCATGTTGTCAAACATCTTGTCAATCGTTCCCGTTCTACTGCCAGCCGCCTGCGACATCGCCGCAAGGCGACAGTTCCAACCTAATGTGACATTGTAAAAATATGGATAATTCCAATTCCTTCGGGACCTCGCTTGACTACCTGATGAGCGTGCCCGCTTTTACGCGGCGCGCTCACCCCATCCTGGTTCCCCAATATAACCTGTTTGCAGATTATTGCGCGCTGGACCAGTGGCGGATCTATGTGCGCGACCTGCGCGCTGCCAGGCGCGAACGCGCCTTACTCTTGTTCAGTTCGCGGGGCAAGTTCAAGCCAAGTTTATGGGCCATCATTACGATTGGCCTATGGCCTAAGCGATATCGTCCGACGATCGTACTGAACGGGGATATGTGGGAACCGGATGAGGGCATCCTTTTTTTCATCGAACGCATCATCATCCGTTTGGCTGACCACGCCATTGCCCGCTATGCTGTATATTCATCGGAAGAATTGGAGATTTTCCCGCAAGTCTGGGGCGTGGATGCCGCCAAAATGCGGTTCACGCCATACTTTTACACCATAACAAAAGCTGAAATTCCAGACCCTCTTCCACCGGAAGCCGGCCACATTTTCTCCGGTGGGATACGCTTCCGTGATTACCACCCGTTGATTGAAGCCGCCCGCCGCATGCCGGAACACCGCTTTGTCATTGCCACAGACCGCCTCGATTCTTACCCCGATTTGCCCGCCAATGTCACTGCCCACCTGGTGCAGCCGGATGAGTTCACCCAACTCATGCTATCGGCATCGGTCGTGGTGATCCCGATGCAGCAGGGATTGCACCGCTCCGCCGGACATCAGACCTATTTGAACGCCATGCTGTGCAGGAAATTAACCATCGTTAACGATGTCAATGGGGTGCGCGATCATGTCCGCGACCACGAGACCGGGTTGATCGTGGATGGGTCACCTGAAAGTTATGTGACGGCGATCCGCTGGGCGCTCGATCCAGCCAACAAGAAAGCCGTCGAAACGATCTGCGCCCAGGCTGCCCAGGATGTAGCGATTAATTTCAGCCCCGAAAGACATGCCGAACATATGTTAGCCATTATGGACGAAGTCACCCCTTCTGCATCCGATACCACCGGTGGCGGCTAAATCAACCCCCAATTTAATAACTGCCCTCTTGCATAAGTGCGTCGCACATACTGGTTGGAAGATTCTTGCAAGAGGTCTAATTTGGCAATGAAGTTCCAACCTAATGTTTCATTGTCAAAATAGGTATTTTTCAATAAGTACTCATCAGATCCATATCGAACATTTCAAGTGTCTTTGCGAGGCGTTCGCTGAAATGGTAACTAATAGTATCCGGCAACGGTCTGTAGGATTGAAAGTTGCTTTCACGTTTCTAGCCCTTATTGTGGGAGGAGTATTAGGTTTTGCGATAAGCCAATTTGGTAAACCCTTGTACATTGTTGTTGGGGTAATTGGGGGGGTGCTCTTTATTGCCAGTATCTTCTCCGTGGAGACCGGTCTGCTTGTTCTATTCTTTTTGACTTACACCAGCTTTTCGTATGTCGTCATAGACTATCATGATGGTCCTTCAATAGCGAAATCATATATCTTCATGTTGGGTGTTGTGATCCTGATCCGCTGGGCCTCCTTCAAGGAGCGTCCAGAGGGTTGGCAGCGCGCTGCCGTTATTATCGGGATCTATGGCCTGGTTCTTGCCTCCTCGTTGCTGTACGCGTCTGATACAACCCTGGTCAGCGAGTCTTTGAATGCTATTGCAAAAGATGTCTTTATTGCTTTCATCGTTATCGTTTTATTGAATAGCGGTGCAAGGTTGCGCGGGGTTGTCTGGTCATTGCTAATTGCCGGGGTTCTTATGGGCACGATCAGCGTCTACCAATATCTGACTGGCACTTTTGAGAATGATTATTGGGGGTTTGCCCAGGCAAGTCTTGGACAATACGCCGGTTCGCTAGAAGGTTATCGAATTTCCGGGCCGGTTGGCGATCCAAATTACTATGCTATGGTTATGCTGGTTCTGGTTCCTCTGGCCTTGGAGAAGGTACTCGATGAACGCAGCCGGCCGTTACGTTTGCTTGCTCTTTGGGCTTTGATGGTAATTGCTTTGACGGTTGTCTTTACCTATTCACGCGGCGGCTTTGTTGCACTCGCAGCCGCGATATTCGCGTGGTTCTTTCTGTACCCCCTGCGGGCTAAATATTTTCCTATCTTGATCTTGGTGGGTATCGCTTTTCTTATGTTGATCCCCCAGGAATATTTAGCCAGGGTTGATACACTGAAAGAATTGATATCTGCGCCCTTGGTAGGTTTTCGCACCCAAGATTTAGCTCTTCGAGGGCGCGCAAGCGAGACACTGGCCGGATTGGAGATGATCAAGCAGCATCCAATCCTAGGCGTCGGCCTGAACAATTATACTGTACATTATTTGGAATATGCCAAGAGCATAGGTCTCGCTCCAACAGCAACTGAAAGGGCGGCTCACAACCTATACATCGAGGTCGCTGCTGAAACGGGGTTGCTTGGTCTTTCGGTATTTCTTGTATTGCTAGGCACAATGGCGAAAAACATCATAAACAGTTGGAAGAAATTAAAAGGTACGAGAGATGATCTTGCAAGAATGGTAGCCGCGATTGGGGCAGGTATATTTGGCTACTTGACGGCGTCTATTTTTATCCACTCGGCCTACCCCCGCTATTTCTGGCTTTTGGTGGGTATTGCGTTCAGCATTCCGAATATCGTAAAAAAGGAATTGAAAGAGGACCACTAAGTTTGTTACATTATCCAGCGCCCCAGGCAAGAAGTCATGGATGATAATCGCATACTTGTATCGGCCACGATAAAAGGGACAGCTTGGAACTACCTGATCTTTGGTTTGAGCAAGGGGGTGACGTTCGTAGCGACCATTATATTGGCGCGCCTCCTTTCCCCTGACGAGTTCGGTCTGATGGCGCTTGGCTTGATCGTGATCGGCTACCTGGACACTTTCAGCGGTTGGGGCGTCGAAAATGTTATCATCTATAAACAGGATAATGTCGAACACAATTCCAACGTTGCTTTTACTTTAGGCCTTATATTCAATACGATCATTTCGGTCACGGCTTTCCTCATCGCGCCCTGGGTAGCGACGTTTTTCGATGCCCCGCGGATAACAGATATCGTACGGACTTTATCCATTATTTTCATCATCTGTGGATTGGGCAGCATCCACGCTGCTCGCCTGAAAAAGGAATTGCACTTCCGCCAAACTCTCTTGCCGGAATTTGGCAAGGCTGCTGCAAAGGCCATCGTTTCCATCAGCCTGGCGCTCGCCGGATACGGGGTCTGGAGCCTGGTTTGGGGGCAGCTCGCGGCCAATGTCGCGGCAAGCTCGCTCTACTGGTTGGTCTATCGCTGGCGGCCGCGTCTGACCCTGGATGTGAGAACTTCCCGCCACCTCCTGGGGTACAGTTCTCAGACAGTGCTATCGCAATTCATGGGTGCGATCGTAACGAATATAGATTACCTCATCGTCGGGAAGCGGCTCGGCCCGGACAATCTGGGTTATTACACCATGGCCTTCCGGGTTCCTGAGCTGCTCATCGTCAATACTTGTTATATCGTCAGCAATGCTCTCTTTCCTGCTTATTCGAAGTTGCAAAATGATTTGGCCTCGCTCCGGAAGGGTTTTCTGCTAGCGCTGCGCTATATTGCCTTGTATACGGTTCCGGTGGGGGTGGGCATGTTCATCGTCACGCCAGAATTCGTCGAAGTGATCTTCGGCGACCGATGGATTCCGGCCATCCCGGTGATGCAGGCGATTTCGCTCTATGCCGTGATCTATTCCCTCAGTTTCAACGCTGGCGACATCTACAAGGCAATTGGACGCCCCGATATCATGAACATACTGGGAATCTTCAAACTCGCGGTCGCCATACCTCTTCTTTGGCTTGCAGGCGGTTACAACATCTACTATGTGGGGCTTGCGCAAGTCATTGCACATTCTTTTCTTACCGTTGTGAGATTCATTGTAATAAAGCGCATGATTTCGCTCCGCTGGCGTGACATCCTTTCGGCTCTGCAACCGGCAATATCCGGCACTTTGGTGATGTTCTTGTGTGTGTACGCGCTCCAAATCTGGCTGAGAAGCATGGCCCCGCTCTTTCAACTGGTCATCCTGCCTGTTGTCGGCGTTTTGGTTTATGCAACTGCGATCTGGTTCACGAATCGCGAGGTTGCCCGAAAGGGTATTGACATGCTGCGCCACACATTCAGTAAGAGAACGAAACCGGAAAGTGGTCAATGAATGCGATTGAGTCGGGGTATTCCCAAGCGGAGCTGCGCTTTTTCCTGCCCCTGTCGCCGGGTCAGAGGGTTGGCGTCTTGGGCGATTCAAAACCCCTGATCGAAACTCTGACGGCGGATGGCTTAACAGTCACAATAATATCCCCGCCTGCTGACCATCCGTTAATAACAGATGATTCGGGTAATCCCAATATTGATCTAGATCATTTGATCATTCCAGAATATTCCTTGGATTATTATGACCCCTGCCTGTCTCGTGTCCTCCAGCGGCTGAAACCGGGCGGTTGGTTATTGATAGGAATCCATAATTCTGAGAGTCTGTACCGAATTTTTTCCAACAAGGGTGCGGTTCTCCAACCTTTTTTTTCACTTAAGGAATGCTGTGATTTACTATGTCGAAACGGAATCCAGATCGTACGCTGCTATGGCGCTTATGACGAGTTAGAGCACCCAGAGATATTGGTTCCTTTCGATACTGGTGAAGCAGCTTATTTCTTCTTCAGGAATATCTTCGTACCAGCCACACGCTTCGCAGCATGGACGCGACCAGTGGCAATCCTGCTCGCTTCTATAGGTTTACAGCGGTTATTATTTCGCGGCCTGGTGATCATTGCTCGGCGCGCCAGTGGAGGAAACGGTGATCACTGAGTTGTTGGAAAAAGTGGAACATGAATGGCGCGATGAATTGAGCCAGGCAGGGATCAGGATCCGCCCACCGCTTTACGGGTTGAAAATCGGTGATCGCAGCTCGATGAACCGTAAGATCAATATCCTTATCTTTAACCACCGCGAAAAGCATCCAACATTGATCCTGAAAATTGCACACACAGAGGAACAAAAAGCTCTTCTGATTCGTGTATATGAAGTTCTTCGTGATTTGGCCAGGCATGAAGCCTTAGCGAGTGCAATTCCTCTTCCTTTGGGCTTGTGTGAATTACAGAAGAAATTGGTTGCTGTTGAGAGAAGCCTGGCTGGTGTTTCGTTATTTGCATTATTACTTCGAAGGGAACACATTCGTCCCTCGTGGGTACAGCATGACTTCCGGCTGGCTTGCGATTTTTTGTACGACCTCGAGCGAGCTACGCTGGTCGGCAGCGTCCCTTTTCATGACGCCGCGAACGTGTATAATAAATTAGCACAACTGGATAATTCTTATGGGCCAATCAACTGGCCGAAGGGATACAAAGAACGATTATCGGAGATTGCTAATGCGTATCAGTCATTGAGGCTAAGGCAATGCGCAAGGCACGGCGATTTTTGGGCTGGCAACCTCTTGATCTCGCCTCAGGGTTTGGGCGTGGTTGATTGGGAAGGATATGCTCATCCCGATCTGATTTTCCACGACATTTTCTTTTTCATGACCACCTACGCTTTATTCTATCCCTGGCGCGGATGGAATGAGTGCCCAACGGAATTGGCGTTCAAGCTGGGCTTCCTCGAAAAAAATTGGCTTTCGGAGATGATCAAAGATACCCTCATCCTCTTCTTCCAAAGATGGGAGATCCCGCCTTGGGCGATTTACCTGCTGCTGACTCTGTTCCTGATCGAAATGACTCTGCCCTCTGCCATCGCAAATGACCCGCGCTATCCGCCGCAATATTCCAAATGGTTTGGTTTGTTCCAGACTTTTATGCAGGGCAAGTCGCTGCTTCTTGACGATTGACCGGTCTTTGTATGTCACTCCATATTGTTCAGATTATTGATAACCTCATCATCGGAGGCGCCCAAAAGCTGCTCGTAACCCTGGCCAGCCAGGCCGAGGCAAATAGGCTGGAACTCACGATTGTTTCCCTCAGCTTGAACAATGATCGCGTGATTCTCGACGAATTGGCTAGTCTGGGAACGAAAGTCATCATCTTTCCAGCGCAACACTTGTTGGACTTGCGCTGCATTTTCCGCCTCAGCCGCTTTTTGTCCGGCAAGAACTTCGACCTGGTTCAGTGTCATCTGACTTATGCCAACATCATCGGTACGCTTTGTGGCCGCTTGGCAAGCCTTCCGGTTGTGACGACCCTGCACTCGACAGAAGACGTTCTGCAAGAATTCCATACATTCATTGGAGTGTTGGAGACCTGGACGATCCGTCATTTGGCAAAGCGCGTGGTCGCAGTGGGGTACTCAATAGCGGACTCTTTCCAGGAACGGCTCCGGGGCAGGGCCATTGACGTGATCCCAAACGCCGTTCCGATCCCTGCCAGGATCACTGAAAAGGAGCGGTTGGAGCTGAGAAAAGAAATAACCGGTGATATGGGCAAGAAAATCGTGATCTCCGTCGGCAGGATTGCCCTGCCCAAAGGGTATGAGGACTTGGTGACCGCCTTTTCTTTTCTGGTTCCTTCCCACCCAAACTTGGTTCTGATCTTGATCGGCGACGGGCCATTGTTCGAGGAAATTCGCAACCTGATCTCTAGACTAAGCCTCGAGAAAAATGTGCTCCTGCTGGGCGCGCGCGAGGACGTGCCTCGCTTGCTTGCGGCCAGCGACCTCTACGTGAGTTCATCGCATTGGGAGGGGTTGCCGCTGGCGATTTTGGAAGCGATGATGGCCGGCCTGCCGATCGTTGCGACCCGTGTCGGTGATATCCCCTCCGTGGTCACAGCGGATATTGGGCTTGTTGTCCCTCCTCACCAGCCCGAATCAATCGCTGAAGCCATTGCAAAACTTCTCGATGAACCGGCCAACCTTCGACAAATGGGCGCAGCCGGGCGAGCGCTGGCCGTGGAACAATATTCTCCTCAAGCCTGGATGGAGCGACTCTCAAACTTTTATGCGCAAACCCTCCGGTAATAATGTAGGGCGGGTTTCCAACCCGCCGCCGGAAATGGTGGCTAAAATACCCGCCCTACCTCAGCCTGTTCGGGTTGTCATGTTAATTCATGGATACTACCCGCGCATTGGCGGAGCCGAGCGTCAACTGGCCACCGTTGCACCTTTGTTGCAAGCGCGGGGTGTGGAAATTCACATCCTGACCCGCCGCTTGCCTGGTACAAAACCACTTGAGAGGTTGGATGGGATTCCCATTTATCGCTTGCCGGTTCCGGGTCCGAAACCCCTCGCCTCGTTGACGTTTACGCTGGCCGCCTTGCCGTTGATCAAACGGCTGAACCCCGATCTCATCCACGCACATGAGCTGATCTCTCCGGCTACGACGGCGGTTATCGCCAAGAAGCTGTTCGGTAAGCCTGTCGTGGCAACTTTGCATAGAAGCGGTCCGATTGGCGACGTGCTAAAGTTGAATCGCCGCTTCGGGGGCCGTACAAGGCTCAAGGTCTTGTGCCGGGAGATTGATGCGTTCTGCGTGATCAGCGATGAGATTGACAGTGAGCTTGCCGCGGAGGGCGTAGCCCTGTCGAAACGAATCCCCATCCCCAATGGTGTTGATATTGAGCGTTTTTTCCCATTGCCAGCCTCGGAGAAATTGGCTATGCGTTCTCGTTTGGGTCTTCCGAAAGAAGCACAGATCGTTATATTTGTTGGGCGTTTGGTTCCCGAAAAACAGGTTGACCACCTGGTCGGCTTTTGGAGATCTATCCGCAGCACTCTCCCGCAAGCCCGACTACTGATCTTGGGCAGCGGCCCTGAAGATGATATATTGAAACAAAATGCGGATGATGGTATCCTATTCCAGGGTGAACAATTCGATGTGGCACCTTACTTGCAGGCCTCTGATGTGTTTGTTCTACCCTCCCGGGCCGAGGGATTGTCCGTCGCTTTGCTGGAGGCTTTAGCGTGTGGCTTGCCAGCGGTTGTTTCTCGTGTGGGCGGTTTACCGGAAGTGGTCCGCCATCTGGAAACAGGTTGGCTGATCCCTCCCGATGACACAATTGCGCTGAGAGAAGCGATTGTAACCGTGCTTAGAAACAAGGAGCTGCAACATAAACTTGGCAAACAAGGGCGCATCCAGGTTGTTGAAAATTATTCATTAGTGAAGATGGCCGATCGGCTTTGCGATTTATATTCACGAGTTATCGAACAAGATAGAGGGAAGATTTGATCGGGATCATCTTTTGGTTGTCTGTTCTAGGCGTTTTCTATGTTTACGCGGGCTATCCGCTTGTCTTAACCTTGCTGGCGAGATTGCGGTCACAAACAGTAGCGTACAAGCCTGAAACCCCAAGCGTTACCCTGCTTATTACAGCATACAATGAGGAGGATGTTATTGCAGCGAAATTGGAGAATAGCCTGAAACTGGATTATCCGTCTGATCGTCTCCAGATTCTTGTGTCTGATGATGGCTCGGATGACCGCACTTTGGCGATAGTTCAATCATTTGCGCCCAAGAGCGTTGAACTGAGTTATGCGCCTGTCAGGTGCGGTAAGATGGCTGCTATCAATCGAGCTATTCCCCAAGCGAGGTATGAAATCCTTGTCTTTTCGGATGCGAATGCTTTTTATGAAGAATCCACTTTGCGAGAATTGGTACAACCCTTTTCAGATCCAAGAGTCGGAGCAGTGTCAGGCAGACATGTGATAAGAAAAGAAGGAAGCGCTTTAGCCGAGGCCGATAGCCTGTATTGGCGATATGAATCTTACATTAAGAAACAAGAGACTCGCCTGGGTTCTTGTACTGGTGTCTTCGGTGCAATATTGGCAATTAGACGGGATCTATTTGAATCCCCTCCGCCTTCAGTGATAAACGATGATTTTTTTATTGCGCTGAGCATTATTCAAAAAGGTTACCGAGTAGTTTATGCTCCTGAGGCCCGCTCTTGGGAAAATAGATCGTTTAACGAACGGGATGCAATCGTCCGTCGGGCACGGATCATTGCTGGCCGCTACCAGGCTATGGGCATGTCTATTTGGAGCTTGCCGTATTGGCGGCCATTGATTGTGTGGCAGGTCGTCTCTCATAAGTATCTACGGCCACTGGTGCCTTTCATGATGATTGGAGCATTTCTGGCTAATATGATCACACTTATTTGGGATTATCCAATAGAATCACTTCCATTGTTGTCTTTAGCGGCGCCATTGAATTGGTTCTTCTTCCTCTTGCAAATTATTTTTTACTTTTTAGCATTGCTCGGTGCCCATGTAACATATAGAGGTTTTTTGGGTAAACTCTTATATCTGCCAACATTCCTGGTAAACAGTAATTATGCTGCCCTGCTGGGTTTCTATAATTACATTACCGGGAAAAGTACTGTCATCTGGGAAAAGGTGCCTCGTCGGAGGTCCAATAGTTATTAATGAAAAGAAGTTCATTCAGTCTCGTGAGGATCACTCATGAATAAGCTCATTCGCATTTTCGTGCTGGCGATGGTTTTAGCAGCCTTGTTTAGCGGTATAATCTGCTCGAACGGTTACGCCCAGGATAATAATCCGCCTGTTCCTGCTGTTTCGACGGATCTAAGACTCTTGCCGATACCGATTTACCAGCCGAATCTGACCATCCCTGGCGCAGCCGCTTTAGTCGTCCCCGACGCCCCTACAGCGGATGAAATGAAAGCGGCTCTCATCGTCGCTGCCGGCTTTGGGCGGATGAGCAATGGAGAACTTGCCCTCTCCTTCCTTACTGCCAGCCAGTTTTCTGTCCCGGTCTGGGCGAACCAGGATCTTATCTTTGTGGGGAAACCGTCCGCATTTCCCATGCTGGCGCAGGCTTCATTACCTGCCCCGGGCACCGATGCCGGTTACACTCTGTCAGAAATGCAGCCGGAGGATGGAATTTTACAGATGGCGGTCTCTCCCTGGGATAATACACATATCGTTCTGGTGGTGGGGGGGAATACAGATGCCGGGGTAATCAAAGCTGCTCAGGCATTGAGCACGGGCGACATCCAGACCGGCTCGAATCCCAGCCTGGCCATAGTTGCGGGTGAACGCCCTGGCGGTTCCACGGTTGCAGGCGGGGGCGGTTCGTTGATTCCCCCATCCACGGACCGCACTTTCCGGGACATCGGCTATGAAAGGAAATTTGTGACAGGGAGCCAGAGCCAGGTTGATTTCCAGTTCGATATTCCTCCTGGTTATTATGTGGGGGAAGGCTCGTATCTCGATCTTGTGTTCAGCAATTCGACGTTGCTGGATTACACGAGTTCCATTCTCGAAGTATATCTAAATGACCAATACATCAGTTGTACCCGCTGTTCGGACGGAACGACGAAAAGCGGCACACTGCGGATCAGTATCAGTCCCAGTTACTTTGTTTCGGGAACCAACTTCATCACCATCCTTGTGAATCTTTCGCCTCTCGCTGGAGCTGTGGAGGGATCCTTCGTGGGCGTGAGGATCGAACCCGAGTCGCTGATTCACGTCCCTTTGGAGCCTGCGACCATTCCCTCCTCCGATCTGCAAAACCTGGATAATTATCCCTACCCATTCATCAACGACCCCGCTCTGTCGAACGTAATGTTCATCTTGGCTCAGCAAGACCTGACAGCCTGGGAGGTCGCTGTTCAGATTGCGTTCAACTTGGGCAGGAGCGCCAATGGCGCGCCGTTCAACCTGGTCATCGCGTATGATGGACAGATTCCAGAGGAGGTGCGCCGGAATCATGATCTGATCATCATCGGTCTGCCAATGGAATTGGCGATCATAACAGAATTGCGAAATGCGCTTCCCGCTCCATTCGAAGAAGGCAGCAATGTCGCGCTACTGACAAACCTGCCGGTAGAGTACCGGCTGCCGGAGGGGGTGGAGCTTGGTTATCTGGAATTGCTCAACGCGCCGTGGGATAGTGCGCGCACCATTTTGGCCGTGCTGGGAAATGCAACGGGTGGAGTCCAACAGGCCGGGGATGCGTTGACTAGTCCGGGTCTGAGAAGCACGATAGAGGGCGATTTTGCGCTGATCAATGGCGAGACCATATCGAGTACAGATACCCGAACCGGGTCCGTAATCAAGAGTGTCGTGTCAGGTACAGCCCCGCCCCCTTCCGTTGAAGCATTATCCACCGAAATGGCGCAAGTGCAGCCGCCGAGCGTTCACGCTGCCAGCCTTGATTGGGTGCCTGTGGTGGTGATTGGGTTGGTTGTGATGATGGCAATCATACTAATGATTGGCGTGATATCGGGTATCAATCCAAGAAAACGGTGAAGTAAGAAGATTGTCGGGAGGCACGGTGAGTGTTGATATTAACCAACTCTATCGTCCAATGAAAAAAATTGGATGGAAATCAACAGCCTTCAATGTTGCTGAGAATCTGGGGGTGATTGCCTTTTTCCAGAATTTGGGCCAATACTTGAAAGAGTATTTATTTGTTTTGGCTTATCACCGCGTGGATGAGTATGAAAACCGCCCGTGGTTGGACCCGGAATTGATCAGCGCTAAACCTGCACAATTCAATTCCCAGATGCGATTGGTCGCAGAGAAGTACCATCCGGTATCAGCAGAGGATGTGCTGAATGCGATAAGGGGTGAGCAACCCCTTCCCCCAAATGCTGTTCTAGTCACTGTAGATGATGGCTATCGGGATTTCAAAGAAGAGGCATTTCCCATTGCCAATCAATATGGGATCAAGCCAGTGCTGTTCATTCCTACAGCCTTCGTCGGGAAAGGGCCATTTTGGTGGGATAAACTATTCGCCGCGATAGCGAACTGCCCGGCTTCGGAAATTTCAACCCCCTTGGGTTCATTCTTCCTTCGAAATCCATCCGAAAAAGAGCAAGCGGTTATATACTTGAGACAAAAAGTTAAAGTGCTTCCGTTCGATGAAGGGATGCAAATCGTTGATGTGCTCTACAATGATTATGCTCCCCAGAATAAAACGGACACCTGCGATATCTTGACCTGGGATGAACTAAGAACGCTTGCAAACAACGGTGTAACAATCGCGGCTCATACTCATACTCATGCGCTTCTCAGCCGCATCCCATTCGAGCGCGCTTGCCAGGAAATCCGCACCTCACAGGAGGCAATTCGAAGTGAGATCGGGAAGGTGTTTCCTATTTTTGCATTCCCGGATGGAAAACCTGAATTTTTCACCCCAGAGCTGATAGAATTTTTACGCGGCGAGGGTTTTAAATTTGCAGTCACGACCATAGATGGGAGCGCGTCACTCTCCGATGACCGTGTCCTGTGCTTTCCGCGCATCGGCTTATGGCCCAACCACTCGCTTTCGGCATTTCATTTCCACCTGACGCCGGTTTACAGGTTCTTTAGAAGGGAACATTCTGCCTACTAACCTTGCAGGAGCGTTAGCGGTGGTGACGAGATAATTCCTTGCCTCACTTTTTATACAGCCTCCACCGTTCAATTTTTCGTTATTTGTTTTCGGGTTGCTCGCGCATTGAGCAGGGCTTTAAGCCTGGGTGGCCAGATATAAGCTACCAGGGATGCCAGTCTATTGCGGGGTACAAAGCGCAATTGGGTGTATGTGCGCTCGAGTGTTTGCCAGCGTGTTTTATAATGCTCATCACCGCGCAAGAAATCTACCTCTTTATACGCGCGCTTATAACAATCTTCGATGGTCATCAAGTACAATATTCTTCCGAGGGAGAGATCGGAATATTGGGTGCGAAACCCGGCTCTCCAATCTTCAAAACGGTGGTTATAGGAAAAGCCATAGTTATAAGCCACGGGCTGGTCATCTATGCTAAGTAAGAAAATATCCAGCCAACCCTGATCTCTCATCAGATCGAAAATTTCTCGTTGAAAAGCTCTTTCCTCGGTTGAGCGATACATATGGGGAAAATGTCCATACTCGTTAATCTCGAAGATAGTTGAAATATCTTGCCAGGAAACCTCCTTCCCAATATGATGCTCCAGGGTGAGCCGGCTTTTTTCTTCGATTCTACGCACCTTACTCCTTATCTCGCGATGAAATTTCGAAGGGAGCCGGTTGAGATATCCATCCCACTCGCCCTGAACAGGGATATAAAAATGGGGATTGCTTTTCTGGTGAGTAACGTAACCAGAATTTTCAAACAGGGGGATGAGATGATTTATTTCGGGGCCATCGCAGCGCATCTCGTTGAGTTCCAGAACGTCCCAAAGCCGTTTTTGACCGATCAGATAATTACCTACTGCTGTATAGATTTGTGAATCACCATCCCGGACAATAAAACCGCCCACATCCATATCCGGCGTTCCCAGGCTGCAAAGCGCCCGCATCCTAAGACCATATTTCCGCCTTTCTTCCAACATCAACGGTGCAACGCCAACCAATTCATTCGAAATCCAGGTAGTGATGAGCCAGAGCTCGCGCTGCTTTCTATAAATCTTCCACCATGCGTAAAGCCATTCCCATGTCAGAAAAGCATCTCGATGAGGGTCTTTCTGTAATAGTAAGTTCCAGGCTTCTCGAAGAGCCTTGAAAGCTTTAATGTCTTTTATGTGAACAACTTGTATGGTAGGCATCTTTTGATATTGATTCGGCTTTGACATATCTATCGGAATTTCGGTAAGAACATAAGGTGTATGCGTCAATTACCTTCATACTCATACACAACCCAGGGGCCAAATTTATTTACATCCTTGTAGTTTGATTGCAAGAACTGTAAATCGTTACTGATTTCAGAGGATGTGATTCCAAAATCATATATTGGCATGTCGGAATTTTGGATATCAATTATTATGGGTGGTTGATGTTGGATGATGTCTCCGAGAAATTCTTCGATGATTTTCTGATCAGCATAGCCAGCCTGATACAAGGGAAACGGATAGACAAAACGAGAAGGACTGCGTCGTTGTGTCGCATAATTTATCCCTGTTTCAGCGCCCCATGCCAGGACGAAATCATCCTCCGAAGTGTGAAGCTTGACGTAAGATATCACGTCGTTGTACGCTATCCCCCTATCAGCCATGTAATGCGTGTCTTTTACCAGCGCAATACCGGCCCCCACAACAGGTATAACGAAAATCACAGCTATGCAAATCGTGAGCATTCCCTTTATCTTTCTGGATATGGGGGGATAGGATAGCTGCGTGAGCAACAACCAAAAGCCGAAACCGGCAAAGACGGCGTAGACAGGCAAAAGCGACATATAGTAGTGCTGAAAGGAAAAACCAGAAATGCTTGCCATGATAACTTCGATGGGCAGATCAATCAAACTGATTGATAAGAACGATGCCGCGCCGGGATCGAGTGCCTGTCGAAGGTGCATTTGGAGGATAATGAGATTATACCCAATAGATTCTTGAGCGTCTAGCTTCCTGACACTTTTTGCGAATCCTTAGCCCCCTGGGTTCCACTTGCTGTATTACCAGTCAGGCCGATAAATGTTTACATTGATATGCCTTGGCTCTGGTGGGTTCATCCGATTTATTTGTTCGGGGTACATTTATTTTCTACGGTTGCCCATTCTTCAGGCACAACTTTTCCCAACGCGCAGAACAAGCACAACTCCAGGCACATTGACTCCCCGGCTTTTTTGCGGAAAATACGAAAGGAATAGGTCCATCTTTTTTTGCCAGACTGGAAATGGAACGAACATGTCAGGGAGACTGATCCCAATGCTCATAATGACATGCAGTGACTTCTCTTTTCTTTCGCAGTTTTATTCTAGCACGAATATCCATTGTTGCAGATGATTTGACATGGGCCGTACCCTGCCATCCATCACCCAGACCTTCCTGCAAGAGCAGGATGCCTTTGCTCGCTTCCAGCGCGCCATTGTTAGTAAAGCGCAGACTCTATTAATGCAAAACCCCACTATATTTTCAAACTAAATTTATAATATAAATTGCCGGGAGATATTACTTCTCAGCACCCGGTTGTTCTTCAATGCATTTGCAGTAGGAGAAAATTATGTGTACTAGATTTTACTCTCATATTCATAAAGCTCTATCCGGAATCATGAGAGGGATATTTATCGCCACTCTTAGTATA
>Ga0315295_10001721_pt1 | contig 18769 bp, 19 predicted proteins | sample YL17G14_0_MG_FD_204453 | JGI IMG/M metagenome (GOLD analysis project Ga0315295, IMG submission 204453) | Sediment microbial communities from Yellowstone Lake, YNP, Wyoming, USA - YL17G14_0 | ecosystem: Environmental > Aquatic > Freshwater > Lake > Sediment | place: USA: Wyoming | collected... | reverse complement strand
TGTCGATGACATCACCCAAGGCATCCAAAAAACAATCGAAAAACCAAAGCAATCCATCGGGGAGACCTTCATCCTTGCAAGCGATGCGTATATCACCTATAAGGAAATGTTCACCATTGTAGCACAAGTGTTAGACGTGCCCCCGCCCGCCCATTCCATCCCGATGAGCTTTGCAAAAGCATACCTCTTCGTTATCCAATGGACTAATAAAAGAAAAGGGATCGATGACTTTGTTATGCATACATCACTAATCGATACTATGAGGACGAATCGAGCGTACAGCAATGCAAAGGCGAAAAAGATTCTTGGATTTTCACCACAGTACGATTATCAGCAAGGCATGAAAAAAACAATCGGTTGGTACAAAGAAAACAACCTCCTTTGAATAAAAATCCATAAGATAGATACGACAAAAAAAGAAAAATAGAAGGGAAAATTGAGGATTACTCTCAATTCTGTTTAAAGGTTCTCATAGGAACTTTAGAGCTTTGACGTCCTGACGTGCGTTGTTTCCCGCCTCATCATAAGCCACGACACTGATCGTGTGAGAGATAAAGGGCAGGCTGAACCGTGTCCACAAAAAGACATAAGGCGGGGTCGTGATTTCGGCCTGCTCTTCTCCATCGATTAGGAACGAGATTCTGTCGATGCCGGATTCTGTATCTGTGGCATTTGCCTCGATGGTGATCTTGCCAATAATCAGGGCATTTTTCAAGAATAGATACTGCTTTCCATCATTATCTTGAATGTAGAAATGGCCGCTCTTTGGTTTTTCAATAGTGACTGTTGGCGGTGTGATGTCAGGCACAGACGCTGTGGTGAAACTCCAGATAGGTCCTTCCGTGACTTGCCCATGGTTATCGTGAGCGACTATCTTCCAGTAATACTTTGTATGGAACTGCATTAAGCCGACATCATAGGTCATCTCGAAGATATTGGCCTTGAGAAGTGGTGGGGGGTTCGTGGTTCCGAAATAGAGGTCAGAGTACACGTCTTCGCCGATATCCTGATCGCTGTTCGTCCAGGAGAAGTCTTTTGAGACGTCAACGTTGGTGGCACCATCGACTGGTTTGGGGTTTGTGGGAACCGCGGGTGGATGTGGGGTACCAAGCCAGATGCCGGCAGCATCATCGACGTAGTAGGCATCGAATGGGTTCCCGCTCGGTGGGTCAGAGAAGCCTTGATGAACTTCGGAGTTGAAGACTGCAGCGATGACTTCTAGGTTTCCGAATTGGATATTGCCAAAATCATTGCCTTGACCATCGTTATGGTCATGGCCATCCCAGATCAAAGAGTCGGCCCAGGCGTTGCTAGAGGCTATGGAGATATCCTGGTTGAAGGCGTAATCGAGAAGCGGGAAGGTATACGGATGTCCAACGGTATCATTCCAGCCCATGGTTGATTCGACTTCAGTGACGTACACGTGGATGTGGCCGTTGTAGGAAGAGCTTTCAGAGTTGAGGACATTGACATCGATGTCTATTTGGGCGTTGCCCAGCCAGGTTGCGGTGAGGTTGACATCAATATTTGGGACGGCACGTGCACCGCAGTCTGTGAGGTCCTGGCGGTAGTACGCTTCGTCTTCGGGGAGGCCACCAACCGTGACATGATAGCCACCATCGAACCAGACGGTGGGGTATCCATAGAGGTTGTATTCATCGATGCGATCGATGGCGGCAGTATCGACGAAATCAACGAGGGTGACGTAGTAGAAGGGGTAGTCATTGCTGGTGTATACTTTATGGAGTGCTTCTCTTGCGACGTGGCAGTTGGAACATGGGAGCTCCGTGCCGAGTTCGGCAAACATTGTATGCGTAAATGTTTTGGTTTGTGCGATCGATGGTGATGTCGAGGCTGAGAGGGATGCGGGGAAGGCGGACGTCATGAGGATAGCGCTCATGATGAGGATTAAGGTGATCTTTTTCATGATGGGATTCCTCCTAATCTATTGATGATTTGAAAAAAGGAAAAGGAAAGAAAGAGAGAGGGGAGGGAGAAGCGCATGGTCTAGGATTGAAGCTGGGTCAGGATAATGAGTTGTTTGCCCTCGTAGTCACTGGCGACTCCGTTGACCGTCACGGCAATGTCAATGGAGCCCAATCCCAGAAATGGTTTACAGGAGACTGTGGCTTCTTCTCCGGCGGGAATACTGATTGTCTCCATGTGGGAAACATTAATGCGATGGAGTATTCCACCGGTTATCTTAATTGAGATGTTCACGCCTGTTGCTTCCGTGGTACCAAGGTTTTTTACATGGGCTTGCACGCCGAAACCTCCAGTGAATGAGTCAAGGACAACGCCCTTCTCAGCTTCGATTTTCAAGATAAAGGTGTCTGAGGTAAAGTTGTTGAGGTCGCCGGTGCTTCCAACAGCGACATAGCCACCATCCCGTGCCTGTATCCCGCAGTTTGCCTCATCAGATAACCCGTTTGATATGTCCATGGTCTTGACCCATTGTGTGGTGCCCTGATGGTTGAGCTTTAAAAGGTACACGTCAGTAATATAATTAATCGTGTCACTGGTTGTGCCGGTGATAAAGTATCCGCCGTCCGTTGTTGTGGTGATGCTGGTACCGTGCACGGTGCCATTCACCGATATCTGTTGATCCCAGGTAAGTGTTCCTTGGGCATCGAGACGGAATAACCAAAGGTTTTCCGTCCAGTTCATATCATAAAGGTTACCCAGGATGATGTAGCCGTTGGATTCCGTTTTGACACAAACGCCATACTCAGAGAAGTTTGCGTTCCCAAAGGTTTTTTGCCAACTTGCTTCGCCAGCCTCATTTGTTTTTACAACCCAGATATCGCCCATTCCATCGACAGCGTCGGTGGAGCCCACAATGATGTATCCGCCGTCGTCGGCTTTCGTGAAGCTTATGGGCTCATCAAAAGTAGCCCCGCCGATGGTCTTGTTCCATTGTTCGGTTCCATCTGCTGCGAGTTTAATCAGCCAGAGGTCAGCACTGCCGTGGCCATAGGAGGATGTCGAGCCGAGGACGATGTAGCCGCCGTCCGAGGTCTGAAGGATGTCGCTTCCATGATCCGTCCCATCGCTTTTTCCAAAGCTCTTCTGCCAGACGAGGTCGCCATTTGAATCGGCTTTGGTTACTTGGACGTCCCAGAGGTAGGTGTAACCGACGCTGCCGACAATGATATAGCCGCCGTCCGTTGTTTGATGAACGACTGTCCCATAAAGATTTGTCATACTATTCGGAAAATTGTGGTGCCAGGATTCTTCGCCGTTTCCATCAGTTTTTGCCAAAAGTAGTTCTGTGTAGCCGGGGGGAGTTACTATAGTCGAACCAGTAAAAATATAGCCCCCATCCGCGGTTTGGTCGACGTAGTAAGCCCTGTCGTTTATGATACTGTCGAAGGTATGTATCCATTCGATCTCAGCACTAGAAGATTGCTGTGTCGTGTTTTTTGCTATTGATGTTCCAGCAACCATCATTATGGTTGCGCATACCAGCATACAAACAAAGATGCCGCTTATTTTTTTATTTTTCATATTTCCACCCTTTTCTGACCCCGTAATTATCATCATTGCTTATAAATAGTCGGAAAATGTTCGGAAAAAACCAAACAAAGTATGGAAAAAATTAGTTTTTGTTCAAAAAATTATTTCGTTCTTTATTCGTCCTTCAAACATATGTTACCCAGATGTCGCTTGCTTTGCACACAGCAAATATCCTTTGGGGCGTGTTCTGAAAGAACCAGGATTTTTCTCCCCTGAAAAAAAGACCGTTGGCTCCATCCAACTGAATAATCATGTTCTCCTGACCGAAATAAAAACCGATTTTCGAAGGAAGAATGAACGCATTCATCTTTTCATCCTCTCCACCGTTTGCTTGAATATACACATGTCTGTTTAAGAGAAACTTGAAACCAAATAACCAGAGCGCCGGGGATGTCACCGTATTACACTTTCCCATGATGATGATAACACTATCGGTGAAATGATCAGTGTTTGCTTGTGCAAGAGGTATAAAATTTAAAAGGAAGAAACAGGAGAGAACGACAATTAATCCTGCTAATGTATAACCTGTTTTCATACTCTTTTGCACCCCCTATCTCCCGAAATATTTTACTAACCATACATTGGAATTTAAGAAAACATTTCTTTCCCCACCAATGATATCGCCACCATCTGCTGTCTGTTTATGGTTTTCACAAAACATGATACAGCGATAGCTCGTACCATCGGGTGATGGGATCTCAATCAGACTTTTATATTCCTCTTGTACATCAATCGCATTCGCATGTGATCCTAAAGGTTTATGATTTACTGCTGCTGAGATAGGTACAACAGTTGTAAGAGCCAGCATAAGAACAAGCAAAATACCTATTGCTTTCTTCATCATTAATTCCTCCTTATGCAATGCTAATGCATACCATATATAAATATTTTACGTGAAAGTATGTTAAAAAAACAGCCGTTAACTCGAACCGTAGATACTAAAAGTAAACCCTAAAAAGTACGTTTTATCGCTAAAAGGGGACAGCATCAGGCCGGTAAACCCCCAGAGCACACCACTCGTGTTAAGAGTCTCATGGACCAGACCTTTCAGACCAAGAGAACGAAACTCAATATCATAGCCCTCAAAGACCACAAAGTTGAACCATCGCAACGGATTTATCATCCAAAGAGAAAGCCCTAGCTCAGCCAACTTGGTCGCCAACTCTGTTTGTCCAAAGATGGATACGATAAGAGCGGGAAATAGCCCAAGCACGAGCAACAAACCAAGTGGAACGATGACCGGATCTGGATAATACCCAGGGATCTTCGTCGCAGTCGCGAACAAAGCACAAAAAGAATTCTTCAAATTCGGATTTGCAGTTTCACAGTGTTTTTTGTTCCATCTCTTGATAAAAGTATTTTCAACCTCAGAGAACGTCTTTGACTGCCGATGATATCCACTCACCAACATCTGTGCTTGGTGAACACTCATCCCCTTCGGCAGTAACCCATGTTTGTTGATTTCAACAACTGCCTCATGAAAGAGGATAACAGCGTCCTCCTGAGAAGTGGTCGCATTCAACCGTTCCATCAAGCCATCAAGATACTCTGTTAACTTCTCATATTGCGGTCTCGCAAGAGATACGGTATACGGGTGATATCCATTGATACCGCATGCTTGTATCGTGACTTCAACAAGGTCCTTGCCAGTGGATGCTTCAACGATTGTGCAAGTCAGACACGGCAGTAGTGTCACTCCAATACACAAAAGAATAGCTGCAACAGCTCCCCCTTTCCTCAGCAGACGGTTTCCACTCAACCTTTTCCTTCCCCTGTAAAACGAATAGATACAGTATATTTATTACTTTTCAATAAAAAAAATAACCTAGAATTTCCAAAAGGAGCATCGATCGACCTCTCAGCCGTATATCAATGAATTTTTTTCCAACAGAAATCTATTTAAAAGAATAAAAGAATTTCAAGACGCGCAAAGGACGAAAGAACGAAGGTTTCAAAGACTATCTTTGAAATATTTTGTTTTTACTCTTTTGTAAAAAAACTCCGAAATATTCAAGGAGGAACAACTCTCATGAAAGGAACAATAAAATGGTATAATACAAGAAAAGGCTTTGGATTTATCGTTGGCGAAGATGGAAAAGATATATTCCTTCACCGATCATCCGTACCAGCTGAAATGCGTCTCAACGAAGGCGACAAAGTCGAATATGACGTAGAAGACAGTGATAGAGGGCCAAAAGCAGTCAACATCAAAAAAGGATAAAAAAATAGTATCTCCCCTTTTTCACACAAATTTTCCACTCATCTTTTTCAAATAACTCTAAAAAATCCTTCCTAAAATAGAAGAAAGAACGAATGTACTCTTTCTCTGTTTATTTTTTTTAATTACATCTTTCTTTTTTAGCAACTCGACGAAAGTCCTTATCCTTCATACAATGTTACGCTTCACCACAGACAGTCTCGAATCGAAGGAAAAATAAACAACGTACACGATTCCTCCCCCATGAAAGCATTCATCACTGGCGGAGCTGGATTCATCGGAAGCCATCTTGTCGACACACTTCTCAAAAACGGCTCTTCGGTCACGGTGTACGACAACCTCAGCTCAGGAAACAAATCCTTCATCCACCATCACCTCGAACAAAAACAATTCACTTTCATCCAAGCAGATTTACTCAACCTCAACAAAGTAAAAAAAGAACTCCAAGGCCATGACGTGGTCTTTCACCTTGCTGCGAACCCCCACGTGCGACTTGGGGAAACACAGACCGACCTTGACCTCAACCAAGGCGTGGTTGCGACCTATAACATCCTTGAAGCGATGCGACAGAACAACATCAAAAAAATCATCTTCTCCTCAAGCTCTGTCGTCTACGGGGAAACAACGGAGCCTTCCCTTCCCGAGACCTACGGGCCGACCCTGCCCATCTCCCTCTACGGAGCGGGGAAACTCGGGGCAGAAGGACTCATCAGCGCATTCTGCGGCACGTTTGACTTCCAAACCTGGATGTATCGATTCGCCAATGTCGTCGGCGCACGAGGCACTCATGGAGTCATCGTCGACTTCATCGAAAAACTCAGAAAAAACCCTCATGAGCTGGAGATCCTCGGTGACGGCAGACAATGTAAACCCTATCTCTACGTCAGCGACTGCGTAGACGGTATTCTCTACGGATTTAACAATTCCCATGAGAAGATGAACCTCTTCAACCTCAGCTGCGACACCACCACCACGGTCACCCGTATCGCAGAAATGGTCACAGAGGAAATGGGACTCAATAATGTTTTATTCAAATACACGGGAGGAATACGAGGTTGGAAAGGAGACGTCCCCCGGTTCCAACTTGACGCAGAAAAGATAAACACACTCGGATGGAAAGCAACCCTCACTTCAGATGAGGCGGTCAGAAAAGCAGTCAGAGACGTGCTGCACGCCAACCTTTAAAAGAACAAGAAAGTTTTCCATACGCGACTATGCGACTCTCCATCATTGGGACTGGATACGTCGGCCTTGTCACCGGCGCCTGTTTTGCAAAACTAGGACATCGCGTCATCTGTGTCGACATCGACCCTCAGAAAGTTCAAAAAATCAACAACAGCATTTCACCTATTTACGAACAAGGATTAGACAACCTTCTTTCAATATACAAAGAGAACCTAACGGCGACAACAGACTACCAAACCGCCCTCAAAACTACCGATGTGACATTCCTCTGTGTCGGAACACCATCCATGAAAAACGGCTCCATCGATATTTCCTATCTAAAAGAAGCAACAAAACAGATAGCATCGATCCTGAAGAACAAACAATCATGGCATCTCGTCGTCGTTAAAAGTACGGTCCTGCCAGGAACCACCCAGAACATCATCCTACCAATCCTTGAACAACACTCAGGAAAAAAAGTAGGCACCGACATCGGACTGGCCATGAACCCCGAGTTCCTCAAAGAAGGAGTCGCAATACAAGACTTCCTTCAACCAGACCGCATCGTCATCGGCTTCTACGACGAAAAAAGTAGAACCACCCTGCGAGAACTCTACAAAAACTTCGCCTGCCCCATCGTAGAGACATCACTCTCAGCAGCAGAGATGATCAAATACGCAAGCAACGCATTCCTTGCCACAAAAATAAGCTTCATCAACGAAATTGGGAACCTCTGCAAGAAACTCAACATCGACACCTACGAGGTCGCCACAGGAATGGGACTCGACAGCAGAATCGGCAGACCATTCCTTGACTCAGGCATCGGCTGGGGAGGATCCTGTTTCCCCAAAGACGTTGACGCCCTCATCACCTGGGCAAAAGATATCAAAGAACCAACCAGGATTATTGAAAGCACCAAACAAGTCAACACCGACCAACCACTTCGACTCATCAAAATCCTTCAAAAACATTTCCCAAAACTCAAAGGGAAAACCATTGGCATCCTCGGTCTTGCCTTCAAACCAGACACAGACGATATCAGAGACAGCCGGGCGATACCCATCGTCAAAGAACTCCTCAGAAACGGAGCACAAATCAAAGCATACGACCCCAAGGCGATGGACAATTTCAAAACACTCTTCCCAACAATAGAATATTGCGAGTCAGCCACAGACGTCCTATCCTCAGATGCAATTCTCATCACCACCAAATGGAAAGAATTCACCACCCTCAACTTCCAGGGAAAAATCGTCATCGATGGACGAAGACTCGACCAGGCAAAAAACGCGAAAATCTACGAAGGAGTATGTTGGTAGCATGACCATAAAAAAAGCAGTCATTCCCGCAGCAGGATTCGGAACAAGGTTTCTTCCGGTCACCAAATCCATGCCAAAAGAAATGCTCCCAATTATTGATACACCAGCGATTCATTACGTCGTTAAAGAAGCAGTCGAAACAGGCATTGACGACATCATCATCATCACAGGACGAGGGAAACGAGCGGTCGAAGATTATTTTGATGAATCACCGGAAATGGAAATGCATCTCGCAAAACACAAAAAAGACGATCTCCTCCAGACAATCAGGGATATCTCCTCTATGGCCAACGTGCATTACATTCGACAGAAAGAGCCAAAAGGATTACCCGACGCTATCCTAGCAGCAGAAAAACACATCGGTGATGAACCCTTTGCCGTTCTCTTAGGTGATGACATCATCATCTCCGAGACACCCTGCACCAAGCAGCTTCTTGACGTCTACGAAACGTACCACTCTTCTGTTCTTGCGATACAAGACGTCCCACGAGAAAAAATCAACAGATATGGAGCTGTGAAAGCAACAAGAATCGCTTCTTCTCAGATAGAGCTGTATCAGGTTGACCATATCGTCGAAAAACCAAGAATCGAAGAAGCACCCTCAACGTTGGCTGCGATCGGTAGATACGTTTTTACTCCAGAAATCTTCGATGCGATGAAACACACCAAACCCGGCGTTAATAACGAGCTACAAATCGCCGACTCCATTAACATCCTATGTGAATCCCAAAAAGTGTACGCCTGTGCGTTCAAAGGAAAACGCTATGATATCGGTGATAAACTCGGCTATGTTCAGGCAATCATCGATTTCGCCCTGAAAAATGATGAACTCAAATCAGGGGTATCAGCGTATCTCAAACACCTAACCTCATAAGAACTATCTGGAGATACATTGGTTATCGATGAAAGAATTTTTTAATATGATCAACGACGTACTGACGCTGTTTCGTTGTTAACTCAGGATACATAGGAATTGAGACGATCTCCGAGGCAAGCTGCTCTGAAACTGGGAACTGACCTTTTCGAAACCCAAACGAAGCATACGCAGGCTGCAGATGCAACGGGATCGGATAATGGATCCCACACTCGATGCCCTGCTGTTTCAGAGACGCCATCAACGCATCACGCTGCTGCACCCGGATCACGTACATGTAATACACATGCTTCGCGCCCTTCGCCTCAAGGATTCTGCCGACATTCGAAGACAGATTCTTATCATAAAAACGTGCGTGCTCTCGACGCAACTCCGTCCAGTTTGAAAGATGTGATAGTTTGACATCTAAAATCGCTGCCTGCAACGCATCCAACCGATAATTATATCCTTCGATCCGATGCTCATATTTTGTCGTCCGCCCATGATTCGCCAGTAACCGTAGCTTCTCCGCAAGCTCATCATATTTCGTGATCACCGCCCCGCCATCACCATAGCACCCGAGGTTTTTCGCAGGAAAGAAACTGAAACACGCGATATCCCCATAAAACCCGGGTTGATGACCGTTCCACTCTGCAGCATGTGCTTGCGCAGCATCTTCAATGACGAACAAATCGTGTTTCACCGCGATCTCCCGGATCCGTTGCATATCAGGCATCTGCCCATATAAATCCACCACAATGAGTGCCTTCGTCTTCCGAGTAATAGCCTTCTCTAACGCATCGATATCGAGCAGTGCTGTCTGTGGTGACACATCAACGAATTTGATCGTACCACCGACATAGGAGATGCATTCTGTCGTCGCAATAAACGTGTTCGGGACAGTAAGGACCTCATCACCTTTTTTGATCCCAGCAGCCAATAACGCAAGATGGATCGCCGCGGTCCCATTCGCACACCCAATCCCATGCTTCACCTGGCAGAACCTGGCGAAATCCTCCTCGAATTTTTTCACATACGGCCCCATGATAAACGAGCTGCTCTCCAACACATCCTGAATAGCGCTATCAATCTCTTTTTTGATAGAATGATAATTCGCCTTCAAATCCACGAGTGGAATATTCATCAAAGACAGCTCCTACAGAGACCGTAGCCTCCGCGCAGGGTTTCCCGCATACACCCCGGATTCCTTGATATCTTTTGTCACAACCGAGCCAGCGCCAATCACTACGTTATCCGTGATTGTGACCGGTAGAATCGTCGCATTCGTCCCAATCGACACATAACTACCGACCTTCGTCGGCCTCCACAACGACCGATCACCACCAGCGGGTTTCCCTAAGGAAAACAAATCGTTGACAAACTTCACCCCATGAGAGATAAAACAGAAATCACCGATCGACACCAGCTCACAGATAAACGCATGCGACTGCACCCGACAGTTCTTCCCTATCTTGACGTTCCGCTGGATCTCTACAAACGGGCCAATGAAACACTCATCACCGATCTCGCATTCATACAAGTTCACTGGCTCAACAACCGTGACGTTTTCCCCAAACGTCACATCCTTTATCTGCACTTTTTTAATCGTCGGTCTATTCTTCATATGCTCACCCTCAGAAATACTATCTTTTCATGGCAGCCTTATAGATTTTCTCAATGATCTGAACAGTTTTCAACCCATCTAACAGATCGGTCGTGATACTACCCCCATGAACCAACACGTCAATGACATTCTCGTAGACCTTATCATGATTTGACATCGATCCTGTATTCTTCCCATACACATTCGGGGGATTCCCCGGCTCAAGGCCGGTGATCTCATAGCCATCAATCGACTGATACTCCAAGAGGTTCAAATACTGACCACCAACTTTTACGGTCCCTTTCTCCCCAAACAAAGTAATGGAACCTTCCATATTCTTCCCATAGGAATTTATCGTAAAATGAATCGTCCCCAGCGCACCATTCGTAAACCGTAGCACCACGACACCGGTATCCTCAAACTCCACGACACCCTGATGGAGATAATTCTCGGTGAACACCCGGACCTCTTCGACATCACCAACAAACCAGTACAAGAGATCAATAAAATGGCTATATTGGGTGAACAGCGTCCCGCCATCCATTGCCAACTTCCCACGCCAATCAGACCCGAGATAGTACTCACGGTTCCGATTCCAGAAACAATTCACCTGCACACTCAGAATCTTTCCTAACTTTCCTTCATCAATAATTCTTTTTACTGCCTTAACAGGAGGGTTGAACCGATTCTGTTTCACGATAAACAACCGCCGATTCGTCTCCTCAGCGGTATGAATCATCCGTTCACAATCACGCACTGTCGTCGCCATCGGTTTTTCGCACAGCACGTTACAGCCGGCTTTCAACGCTTTGATACTATGCTCTGCATGCAGGCCATTCGGAGTACAAATCGCAACGAGATCAAGAGATTTTTCTCCAACAAGTAACTCATCAAGAGAAAAATAAGATTTACAGTGATATTGTTCAGCGATACTTTTCGCCCGGTCTTGTTTTATATCACACACTGCCACTAAGGTACCCAGGTGACTCGCATGTTTCACATGCTGGGAGCCAATATGACCAACACCGACGACCGCGATGCGTAACTTGCTCATGTCCGTCTCTCTTTTCCCACGTGAAAAAAACGTGGGGTCACTACCGATATTTCCTCTCCCCTATTTAAGAATAACAGACATGTTTTTTTACAATTTGTTATATGCAATTCCTCGAAGAAAACCAGCACCATACCCCACATGGATCAACAAATAAAACAACACGCTGCTTGCCACGACGCTGGGTTTTCGTGTAATCTGCAGGGTACTGACCATCGACATTAACACATAGGTCACGATCAAACAGGGAATCACCCACAAAGGCAACAGACGCAGAATTGTCAGTAGCACAACCAGAACACCACCAAGGATGAATCCTGGCCCAAGCAAATGGAAAAATTTCAAGGTATCCGGATGCTTTTTGACCATCTTTGCCCGCGCGATCCCATACCGGTACATCTGACGCCACAACAATCGAACAGAATCCCGCTTAAAATGATACACCTTTGTCTTCGGTGTGTACAAGATTTTATACCCTGCCTTCCGCAGCCTGATATCAAGCTCGTAATCCTGACCGCACCAAAAAACAGGGTCAAAACCACCGACCTTTTCCACCGCCTCTTTTCGATAACAGGAGAACGACAAATGATCGGTGTATCGCTCCTCTGGGAACACCGCGTTCTGAGAAAAGAAATTCCTCCCACCCATAAAACTCAAAAATGCGGCACCAGAAACCTCCCTGACAAAATTCTGCTTCCCCGGTGAAAGATTCGAACAGCCAACCGCGACGACATCAGCAGGTAAGCTTTGCAATCGTACTGCTAGTTCTTTCAGCAGGTTCTTTTCAGCAATCACGTGACCGGAATAATTCATCACCATCTCACCAGTCGCATGGTGAATACATATGTTCCGACCGATGGAGGTGTTCCCTGTCGGGTTTTCAAGGATTCGTATCTGCGAATGTTTTTTTGCATAGTCCTGGATGATTCCCCTGGTGTTATCAGTACAGTTCCCAATGGCAAGCAAGATCTCCATTTTTTCAGAAGGGTACTCCACCGCAAGTAAAGAATCTAAGCACTGTGAAAGTGTTTTTTCCTCATTTAAGAGCGGTATCAGAAATGAAACCTTCGGGCAATCCTCTACCATCTCTTCTGGAAAACAACAGAACGTATTTAATATTAATCACACTATCGAGATTAATCGTGCTAATTCCAGCTTTCTCTTTTAGTGTCATTTCTCCTTTCATAACAATCACTAGGGGAAAGGAACACCCTCTATACATATAATAGTGGTCATCACTGTTTTATCGTCACCATTCACACTGTTTTAAGGAGAAAATAGCTTCTTTGGAGAGAATATCTCAAAATGAGATTATCGCGTGTTATAATTGATAAAAACATGGATAAAAAAGAAAAAAGAAAGAGATTTTATCATTTCGACGATTTCAAATAGTCTTTTTTCAACTCATTCCAGGGATGTCGTAGGGTTCTTCTGCGGGAGCTGGGTCATATTCAATATAATGAATTTTAATAATCGGGAATACCCAATAGAAAAATCCAATATTAAAAGTCCAATTTCCCTGAATTGCATAGTTTTTATTATGATTCCAATCATCCCAATAATTATTCATCCATACTTGTTTGTAACTGATAAAGGAAAATATATTTCGTATAAAACACTCCTTTGAAAGAAGAATATTTTTCTCGTTTTTAATAAAATTATTTGTCGTTATACTGATACCTTTACTTGAGCTAATACTAAGAGCACAAGAGTTATTCTGGAATAGATTATATTTCACTGTAGCATTTCCTTGTGAACTGGAAAACAAACTTGATAAATTAAACTGTGAATTATTTAAGAAAATATTCTTAAAAATAAACACTCCTGTCACTGAATCGACTTCTAGATTTGATGAAGTAAAATCATTTTCCTCAATAGTAACATTCCTCCCTCCAGCAAAATGTGATTTCGAGTTTATGAAGGTATTGTTTTTCATATTCATGTTTAAACCATTTGAAACAATACAACTATACATGCAATTACCAAAATTATTCTCCTCGATTTTACAATTATGACAGGTTATAAGTCCAAGTCCAATATGAATATTGTTTATAGTATTTCTAAAGATAGAGAGATTATTGCAATCTTCAATTTGAAGAGGGTAATAATTGTTGGTAAAGTTATTCTCAAATATACGACTATTACTAGTATTATAAATTCGCAATGCAGTATTTGAATGATGTGAAATCAAATTGTGACACATTGTAACATTATTTGAATTATATATTTTCATAGCCCAATTACCAATACTTTGAGTAATAGAGATGTTATGAATGAAAGTATCGGGCGACTCATCAATACTAAAATCGACTTCGAAATTTGGTTTACTAACACTATGAGCAATTTCTATTTTACGACATCGCCATACTGAAATTCCACAATAATTATCTTCCACTATTAAATTTCTGAATGAAATATTTTCTGAAAAAACCGAGTATATCCCTTCATAATTATTTGAATAGATACTGACGTTATCAATTATTGAATCTTTTACATTAAACAATTCCAACCCAACATTAATGCCTGACAATTCTATATTTGTTGCCACTATTCGACTACAATTCACGAGAACCAATTGACCGACTTGGTAGTTAACAGTATAATCTGTGATATTTTCAAGGACCAATAATGGTTTTGATTTGACTGTATTATTATTGAAGATGTTATGGTATGAGGTAAAAACAACAATCCCAACTCTATTAAAAGTATTGTTTAAGAATTGATTATAATTTGAGGAATCATATATCTCAACACCATCATTTAGATAATTGCTCCCTTGAGTAAATGTGTTGTTCTGGAAGATGTTATTTGATGAATTGGTCATATAGATATGAGCCCAGGACATCCCAACATACATAGTATTATTTTTGAAAATATTATTGTGAGAGCTTAGGAGACCTAAATCATATTGTCCCCCTAAGTTATTGTTATAGACTACAGTATTACTTGAAGAATTTAGTTCAAGTGCAACCGCATATGTGTCAAGACCACTTACGTCATTGTTGAATATTGAATTGTTATTAGTATATCGCAGACGTATTCCCCAACTATCATAAAAACCAGAGCTTCCGATTACATTATCATGAATTGAATTGTAATTAGAGTATTGAGCAAATGTAGCAAAATCGTTTAACAAAAGCCAATTGCCCACAATAGTCGTATGGTTGACTTGAGAGTGCCATATCCCTGCCCTTCCAAGTTCTGAAACGCCTTGAATTTTGAGTCCAACAATAGAAACATAATCGCTTGTTATTGTAATTACGTGCGGTTTGTTACTTTTTGCTTCAATAGTGCAATATGAATAGCCATGTTCTGATTGAAGTATCAGTGGCTTGTTGACTATTATATTTTCTACATATGTTCCATCTCGAACGATGATAGTATCTCCTGGAGAAGAGTTGTTTATGGCTAATTGAATCGTTGGATAATCATCGGGAACATAAATGGTTGAAGAATTATTGAAATTAAAAACCGAACATCTATAAATAGGATAATCTGAGGAGATATCATTAAATTGGTAATTCTGTTTTCCGTTTTCATAGGCATTGTAAGACGATGAAAAGTTCTCATAATATTTTTGAGGGGAAAATCGTCTATTCTTTGTTTCTGTAAAAGGTCCACCTCCACCGACATACAACCAATTCCCTCTTGTTGATGATTGAGATTGTTCGGTCTTCTGTGCTATTGCTGGAATGATACAGGCCCCAACGAACAAGAGAATGATTCCAACCACCACATATTTCCTAACAAGAGGTGTTCTATCCATATCTTTCCTACCCCGTAATATGAAATTATATCACTATTCACCTATAAATAGGTTATTTGTTCATTTAAAAGCAACACAAGGACTTCTTGAGTAAAAACATCGTGTCGAGACACACGTTTTATAACGATTCTTTCCATCAATAATGATAATCCTCAGAAATGAAAAGAAAATCGATTCTCGTACGTAAAAACACGGATTAAATAAAAGAAAGAGAAAGATGATAGGATTGATTACTGAGATTTTTTCTTCTTCTGTTTCTCCCGCCAGTTCTTGTTCCACTGTTTATACTTCTCTTTGTGTTCTGAGTAATATTTCCTCCACGCTGCTTGTTTTATTTTTTGTTTTTCTTCTGCAGATATTGTCTTTGTCTTGGTTGGTTTTTTCTTTTTCTCAATTTGTTCTTTTACTGGTTGTTCTTGTTCTTTGTTTAAGATTAGCTTGCCGTTGGTGTCGAAGATATCATTATTCACTTGCTTCTCCTCCTTCACGGAGGGTTTTTTAGATTCTTTTTTCTTAACCATTGTGTTACCTCGGCTCAGGGGATGGTCCTTTATCACACTTAAAACGTGGGATAGGAATTCACAATGTATCTGAAATTAGAAACCAAAAGACTTAATCAGAATAATCTAAATCTATTTGTTTTTTATTAACTGCGGCTGGGAATACTGCGTGGTCTGAAGCATCAGCGTAAGACCCGCAGAAGAAAAGCCGCATCTCTTTTTTAGCAAATCAAACTTTCTCCTTTTGTCGCACGCGGCAGGCTGTCCAGCCTGCCCTATAAATGGTGCGACAGGAGCAAAAAACAATATGAAAAATGTAAATAGCGGATGCTTTAAAAAGCCAGCGCATGACACACGAAACAACTGGGTCACTATAGAATTTAACACCAAGTGCCGATACAACTGTTTCGGAAAACAATCCCACATCGACACCTGCACCGAGGGATTCCGTGAACTCGAACGATTCGGGTTCGAGTTTGGTGAGTTCGGATTCGGGGGTGTTCATGTGCATTTTCAGGTCAATGTTCCCAAATGCTATTCGCTTGAAGAAGCAGAAATCATGCTGAAGTCATATAGTGCTAAGAAAATGTTTGAACAACATCCTGGATTTCGGAAGAGGTACCCAAACGGTGGTTTCTGGAGTGGGTACGAACATCATGGATCTACAGGGTTGATAGATTTAGAAAAATCAACTGCGTATTGTCGCAGTCAGCAACAACGTCATGGTGTGACGGTTATCAATGATCGTCAGCAACGACTACCTACCATAGCATGACCGCCGAGTGGGGATACGGCAAGACCGAAGCCCCATCAGGGGCGAAGAGCTTGCCGAGGAAACGAGGCGGAACAGGAGATTATAAGGGCGCAGCCCTTATCTCATTTTATCAAAAAAAGTATTTATTGAATTTACCATTTGATCTAGTACTTTAATGACTGTTTCAGATTCTTGCTCTGTAACATCTTTAGCTCGATGAATTACATCATTACGTAAAGGACTAATCATTTTATCCCACTGATCCCATGACTTTTTATCAATCTGATTAAAAGCTTGTCCTACTGCTATTTTCATACCATCCAACAACATGAAATTAAAATTATTACAACGTTTTGTCAGATACTCCATTAACTCTTTTTCGTATTGTTTTTCTTCAAATCTTGCGAAAAGAAAATTTATTAAAAATATTTCAAATGCTGTAATACCTTCAAATACAGCGGTTTTATATCTACCTCTTATATGTGAGCTAACTGCATTTTCAAACAATAAATATGCCGGTGGCGGAATATATCCAGCTTTTAATTTTTCTAGGATATTTTTTTGGACAGTTTCATTTAACATTATGGGCGGCTTTGTAATATTTCCATATATGCCAAATCCAATTTTACTTCCTTCAATCCATTCTCCGTTTAAAAGAATACTATACCACCAATTTCTAGAAAGATCAAAATGACATAGTGGATAGGGAATTCTATCTTCAACACCAGAAGTTCTATAAATATCGATAAACCTGTTTACACGATCTAATAATGTTGTTTTACACCAATTAAAATGTTTTTCAAATAGTTTCTTTCCCTCTTCCTTTGTGATATCACCTTCGATGGTCCATACAAAATTGGTCCGTATCATACTGTTTAATTTTTCTTTATGATAATACGGATTATGTTTGAACACATTATGGATTTGTTTTGCTTCATCTCTGCTATTGACCAATGTAGTAATGGGAACATCGTGATCAATTTCGTTTCCCATAGCAACTTTCCATTTATCATTGTATAATTCTAACGGCCATGTTTTTCCATCTACCATTATTTCGTATACGCCATCTTTCAAGCCTAACCAAAATGGAAGTTCTATATCAAAAAACACAACAACTTCAGCCATATTTCTTCCATAATTACACAGTAATTAATAAAACTGTGTTTCTTCTGTTCCAACAGATTTATCTGAAATTCTATTTTTAGAAGTAAATAAGGAAGATTAATCTTGTTTATTTCCAAAAATAATTGTATTGTTTCAAAACCATCGTCAGCAATACATAAGAAAAACGGTGTTCACCATCGAGAGAGGGGAATTCTACCAAAACCAGTATGATATTGCCTTATCGTGCGTTTAAATCGCGTTTATTTCCAAATCTCACTCGCACCTCTATCCGCCATAAGCAGTTTCTTTGGTATTGATGCTATACCCTTTTTCTTCGAGTAAGTTCTTCAGGTAATTAGACCCTTTCTCATCTGTTGATATTTCAGACCACCCAAGTGATAAATCCATTTCAATTGTTCCACCACTTTTGGTTAAAAATCTCACATTCTGGTTGTGGTACTGTGCCATCCCATACGAACCAATAACCTGTGCATGTGTATTGAGATATTCGAACAACCAATGGTGGAGTTGTAATTGTGTTTCTGGTGAATCAGATTGTCCTCTGCCACCTTCAGCAATAATTTTTGTTAACTGTCGTTGTTGCTCTGTTTCTAACAAATAACCCAGTGATGTGAAAGATGCTTTCTGAATGTACACCACAACGGCGATGTTCTTCTTGAATCTGTTGAACAGTTTAATCACCGATAATAGGAATCTCCCACATCAATGTTAAAAGTTGTCATGGATACAATTTTTTTAAAATTGTAGAATATCACAAGCAAAAAAATGTAAAGCTATGTGGATTCCCGCATTAACAATCTTCTTAAATCATCTGTAGTGACGTAATGCGTTGGTTCTCCTTTTTCGTTGGTCACAATACCGAGTTTAACATTTTTATATTGCATTAGATCTTGTGCATAACAT
>Ga0315295_10001720_pt1 | contig 18769 bp, 13 predicted proteins | sample YL17G14_0_MG_FD_204453 | JGI IMG/M metagenome (GOLD analysis project Ga0315295, IMG submission 204453) | Sediment microbial communities from Yellowstone Lake, YNP, Wyoming, USA - YL17G14_0 | ecosystem: Environmental > Aquatic > Freshwater > Lake > Sediment | place: USA: Wyoming | collected... | reverse complement strand
GATACGGCAGTGGTGGATGGTAAAACCATCCTCGGGAAACCCGGGGACGCGGCAGAAGCGAAGGATATGCTCCAGCGGTTGCGAGGTCACACTCACCGGGTCTTTACCGGTATTGCGGCCATGAGACCGGGTGAGGGGAACCTGTTGACCGACCTGTGCGTCTCAGAGGTGCCCATGCGCAACTATACGGACGCGGAGATCGATTCGTATGTCGCCAGCGGCGACCCGCTCGACAAAGCCGGCGCCTATGCCATACAGCACCCGGAATTTCGGCCAGTGGAAAGGATGTCTGGATGCTATGCCTGCGTGATGGGACTCCCCCTCTGCCATCTCACCCGCTTGATGCGCCGATTTGACATTCTCCCCCTGGTGGATATCTCCTCCGCGTGCCAGTCGAGCCTGAATTATGCCTGCCAGGTCTCCGCCGCGATCTTGCACGGCGGGCAAACCGGATAACCGATAAGGTGATCAGATGAAACATATACATCTGTTAAATTTGCTCCTGGTTTGTATCCTCATCGCCGGTTGCGGGAGGGACGGCGGCACGAATCCCACCTCCCTGCCGTCCGCCGAGGTGAATGTCACCCATGTTCCCGATTCGGATGTAGCCCTGCGCGCCTACCTGGATGCCATGCTGGCTGAAGACTTTGCCAGCATGTATTCCCTGATCACCCAGACCAGCAGGGATGCCATTTCTGAGGATGATTTTACGAAACGATACACGGATGCTTTCAATGCTTTGAGCATGAAATCGGTCGAATATAACATTCTCTCCATGCTGACCGATCCGCAAAGATCACAGGTCTCCTTTCATATCACATACCATACCAGCCTGTTCGGAGATATCCAGCGCGACTTCAATACCAACCTGCTGCTGGAAAACGGTCAATGGCGGCTCGAGTGGAACGATGGTCTGATCCTGCCCGAACTTGCCGGAGGCAAGCGCCTGGTCGCCAACGGGGTCAGCCCGGCACGCGGCGATATCTATGACCGCAACGGTAATGCCATCGCCACCCAGACGGATGCCTATGCCATGGGGCTGGTTGCAGGGGAAGTGACTCCTGATAACGAGGGGGCGGTATTCAACAAGCTCTGGCAGCTGACGGGCGTGCGCCCGGAAGTCATCCGCTTTAATTATCAAAATTATGAGGCGGGAAATTATGTGCCGGTGGGCGAGGCCAGCACCCAGGCTGTCAACGCCTCCGGGATCATCAATTTCACCGGTGTCAGGGCCACCCCTTACACCTCGCGGTTTTATGAACCGAATAGTGCCCCGAATGCAGTCGGCTATACGTTGTTCATTTCGCCGGAAGAAATGAATGCCTACCGGCGTCTCGGTTACAGTGGTGGGGAACGGGTCGGATGGGAAGGCATCGAAAAATGGGGCGAAACCTACCTGCATGGCCGCAATGCTGCCACGCTTTACATAGCCGCCGCGGATGGCACTTACGAAACTGTGCTAGCCCAGGTGGATTCAGAACCTGCCGCCTCGATCACCCTGACCATAGACAAGGATCTGCAGGAACAGGCCCAGGCCGCCATGGATGGTCTTCCCGGCGCGATCATCGTCATGGAGGTGGATACCGGGCGGGTGTTGGCGATGGTCTCCTCGCCCGGCTTCGATCCCAACTGGTACGACGTGGAAAACCTCAACAGGCAATTCACCGACGAACAGCCAACCTTCAACCGCTCCACGCAAGGCACCTACCCGCTTGGTTCGGTTTTCAAGATCGTCACCATGGCAGCCGCGCTGGAAAGCGGTATGTTCACGCCAGATACCACGTATGAATGCGGATATTCGTTCACCGACATACCCGGTCATACGCTGTACGACTGGACCTGGGATCGCTGCCAGACGGAAAAACTGAACAGCGGGAAAGATACCTGCACAACCCGGCCCAGCGGTCTGCTGACCCTCGAACAGGGATTGATGCGCTCCTGCGACCCATGGTTCTACCATATCGGATTCGACCTGTGGAATGCGGGCAAGGGCAATTTGATTTCCGATATGGCCAGGGCTTTCGGGCTTGGGAACGGCACCGGCATCGAGCAGGTTGCTGAATCCAACGGGAACATCCCTGACCCGGCGGACGGGCTTCAAGCCACCAGCATCGCCATCGGTCAAAGCGATGTCCAGGTGACCCCCCTGCAGGTGGCAACTTATATTGCAGCAGTCGCCAACGGCGGAACACTCTACCGCCCGCAGCTGGTGGAAAAGATCCAGCCCGTAAGCGGCGAGGCCATCAGCGTATTCCGCCCGCAGGCGAACGGAACGCTGCCGCTCACCACCGCCAACCTGAAATCCATCCAGGATGCGATGCGCAGCGTGATCGAGGACCCGCGCGGCACAGGCTATTTCCGATTCGCGGGTTTCCCCTTCCCCGTCGCCGCCAAGACCGGAACTGCGGAAAGCGGCACAACGGATCCGCATGCCTGGTTTGCCGGTTACAGCCTGGCCCACCTGCCTGATAAACCCGATATTTCGGTGGTGGTGCTGGTCAATTACCAGGGCGAAGGCTCCGCCTGGGCGGCGCCAATTTTCCGGCGGGTGATGGAGATTTACTTTAATGGTCACGGGCTGACGATCTACCCATGGGAATCATCTTTTGGCGTAGTCAACCCGGATTACGGCCTTCCCGTACCCACTCCCACTCCGGGACCCTGAACCAGTGTAGAGCGATATTCCAGCCAGGAAGAAAACACAGCAATCCTCGATGCCCTCAGAACTAATCTCCGGTCTCATCATCCGTTCGCAATCGGGCTTTTTCACCGTGCAGACCGATCGCGGGATGCTTGACTGCCACCTGCGCGGCCGACTCAAGCAGGGGAAGCATATCGGCGACATTGCCGCCGTCGGCGACCATGTCCGGGTCTCCTGTCAGCCGGGCGGGAAGGGCAGCATCGAATCTGTGGATGCGCGCCGCAGTTCCCTGGTCCGGCTGGACCCGAGACCTCAGGGTGTGTACCAGCAGGTGATCCTCGCCAACCCCGACCAGGTGGTTTTCGTTTTCGCCTGCGCCAATCCCATCCCCCGCCTGCGCATGCTGGACCGATTCCTGGTCATCGCTGAAAAACAGGGCCTGCCAGCAGTCATCATTGCCAACAAGGTCGACCTGGTGGGCCGCGCCAAGGCAGAGGAGATATTCGGTCTCTATCCGGCCATTGGGTATCCGGTCATTTATACCTGTGCCGCCGCACCCATCGAGGGTTCAGATGCAGCCGTGGAAAATAGCCTGGGTATCGATGAATTACGAACAAGGTTGCGGGGTAAAGTATCCGCGCTGGCAGGGCCAAGTGGTGTGGGGAAATCCAGCCTGCTGAATGCGGTCCAACCCGGGCTGGGGCTGGCAGTGAGGGGGGTCAGCGAGACGATACACAAGGGGCGCCACACCACGTCGGTGCGCCAATTGTTTCCGTTCGAGGGCGGCGGGTATGTGGCTGACACGCCAGGCCTGCGCTCCCTGGCACTGTGGGACACGGAGCCCGAGGAACTGGACGGGTATTTTCCCGAACTTGCTCCTCTGGTGGCAGCCTGCCAGTTCAGCAACTGCCGTCACCAGACCGAGCCGGGCTGTGCCGTGCGGGCCGCGGTTCAGGCTGGCAGGGTTCATCCACTGAGGTATGATTCGTATCTGAGATTGCGGGCGGGCGAAGAATGATCACCCGGGCTCTCGAATTGTATGGAAAGAACCAACATGACTGAAAACTGGAACATTCTCGGGCATGAATGGGCGGTGGAGATGCTCATGCAGCACATCGCCCATGATTCCGTCCGCCATGCCTACCTGTTCACCGGGCCGCCAGGTGTGGGTCGCCGCACCCTTGCTCTGCGTTTTACGCAGGCACTGACCTGCCCGCAGCCTTCCGCCCCCGGCGATCCCTGCGGAAAATGTGTCACCTGCCAGCAGATCGAACGGATGCAATATGCTGACCTGTCGGTCATCCAATCAGAAAAGGAAGGCGGCATACTCAAGGTGGAGCAGGTCCGCGCCGTCAGGCACAGCCTGGTGCTGAAACCCTACCAAGGACGGTACCGCGTGGTCTTGTTCCTCCGCTTCCAGGAAGCCCATCCCCATGCGAGCAATGCCCTTCTCAAAATGTTGGAAGAGGCTCCAGCCCACGCCATCCTAATGCTGACTGCCAATACTGCCGAACAGGTTTTCCCAACCATCTCCTCACGCTGCGAGATCATGCGCCTGCGACCATTGCGGGTGGAACAGGTGGAAGCATTTCTCGACAGGCAGGAATTGCCTGAAATTCCTAAACCTGAAAAGATTGACTCTTCCTCCACTTCCATTACAGGCACCCCTGCGCACCTGTTGGCCCATCTCTCCGGCGGGCGTCCCGGATACGCCCTGCGCCTGATGCAGGATGAGAAAGCGCTTGCGTTCCGTGTGCAACGCCTCGATGAAATACAAACCCAACTCAGGTGCTCCCGCCAGGAACGTTTTGCCTACGCTGAAAAACTAGCTGCCCGGAAGAGGGGAGGGGAGGGGAATGAAACCAACCTGCGCGAAACGTTCCTGCTGTGGCTTTCGTTCTGGCGTGATGTGATGTTGCGCAAGAGTGGATCGGCAAAGCCGGCCAAAAGGCCAGAGATTGCCGCCGCGCTCACCAACGTGGATTATGCCGCTGCAATTGATTCGCTGGCCGCGGGACTCTCGCTCGCCAGGGCGCACAAGCTGGTCAGCGATACGCAGACTGCAATCGACAGACTGGACCATAACATCAATGCCCGCCTGCTGGCGGAAGTGCTGTTGCTGGATTGGCCCAGGCTCACATGAAGAATGGGGGTTCGCACCAAATTTGCAAGCAAGCGAAAAACCATCCATTTGCCGGGAATACCCCTGGGATTCCCAGCAGGTTCGCCTCCCCATGGTTCTCGATTCTCATGCTATCGGCACTCGCCTGCTTGCTCGGCTCCTGCGCCAGGGCTGTTGAACCCTCGCCCACCGCAACCCTTACCAATACCTCCACTCCTTCATTAACTCCCTCATCCACTATCACTCCGTCGCAAACACCCACCCTCTCACCCACTCCTGAACCCGCCTGGTACCTTCCACTCGATCCTGCACTGGGGATCCTCAAATTCAATTATGCTCAGGTCAATAACGCAAAGGCGAGGGTCTATGTCAGCCTGCAGGACGCCATTTTAAGAACAGGTAATTTCGGGTATCTACCGAACTTTCCCGCTTATGTGGCTTATACCGCTACTGAGATTCGAGACGGTCACACTTTCTATTATGACGCGGTTTATTCCGGTTGGATGGATGGGGAGGACTTGCAAGGCCTGACTCCCTCCTCGTTTACGGGCAATTTGTTGACGCGTGAGGTGCCCTTCCGCTTCGGCTGGGTGCTGGCGGAAACCCAGAGCGTCAACGCAGCCGGCATTCCCATCCAGACCTATTCCCGCTACCAGGTCGTGCATGAAGATCCCGCGCAAACACAGAAAGCAGGCTACTTCGCCGTCGGCGCGGACGAGTGGCTGCCCGAGGAAAAGGTGGCGATGGTCAGTCCGCAGATCCCAGCTGATGCCGGGGCAAACACCTGCCGGTTTATCTACGTCAACCTGACCGAGCAAACGTTGACCGTCTTCGACAAATGCAAGCTGGTCTTCGCCACCCTGGTCTCCTCCGGGGCAAATTCCTGGACATTTGAGGGCCGGTTTGCCATTCTCACCAAGTTTGATTACAGTACCATCATGCCGCCACCCACCTCCACCAGCGAATATTACATCCAGGGAGTGCCTTATTTCATGACTTATGCTGGTAATTTTGGCTTTCACGGCGCTTACTGGCACGATAATTTCGGCACAGCAGCCTCGCACGGCTGCATCAACCTTTCCCCGGCGGACGCGAAATGGCTGTACGATTGGGCCTGGCTGGGCGAGCGGGTGATCATCAGTTCGGGACAGTAATAGCAAGAGAGAGACCCTCGACAAATCGTGAGGGTCTTTTTAATTCCATCCGTTCTGCCTGGCAGGAGGTTTTACTTCTTGTGCAGCCTGCGCTCGCGCCTGCGGATGTACTGCTCGTTGATCTCTGCCACATGTTCCACCTTCTCGGCAATGGCAGTTTCCAACCAGTATCTGCCTTTCTCCGTAGTGCCCAGGCTGCCTGCGCCGTAAGCGCCGGTGCGGGTATCATCCTCCCAGGGCGGGTTTGCGGTCAGCGCCCCGCCCTCGACCCAGTCCATGTAGTAGTTGGGGGTGGTGACGAAATCGGTCTCATCCACTGCCCTCTCCAGATGGATAAGGTCGGGTCGCAGGTGCAGGATGAGTGAAGTTTCCAGTTCACAGGCGTGCCCCATCCCACCCAGCCCCGACTGGCGCCTGGCTTCCAGGGCAGCCACACCCCGCGGACCGGTAAGGTAGAGGAAGGCAGTAGCGCAAAAAATTTGGGGGTACTTCTCACCGGCATACTTGACCACATTCACCATAAATGAAGAGTTGCCGCCATGCCCGCTCATCAGGTAGAAGCGTGTAAAACCCCGCTCCACCAGCGTATCCACCACCGCCAGCCAGAAATCCTCAAAGATCCTGCCGCCCATGTTGAACGTCCCGGGGAACGAGCGCCGGTGGGTGCTGACTCCGTATGGAAAGACCGGCAGGGAGAGCGCCTGCTCCGGGACAGCCAGTGCTGTTCCCCGGCCGATGGCATCTATAATCAGCGTATCGGTACACAGTGGCGCGTGGTAGCCGTGCTGTTCGGTATGACCGATAGGCAAGATCACCACCTTCCCGTTGTCGGCCGGAAACAGGAAAGGCTTCTCAGCCTCCTGCGGCAGGACAATGGCGGCTATACCTTCCCCAAGATCCAGGCCCACGGGATTCAACACGTGGACGGAGGTAAAACCATCCTCAAGTAGATTCCCGAGCAGGTTATGCACCAGTACCGTCAGGATCGGTTCCCGCACCTCCAGGCCGCTTCCCGCCCAGCCGAAGGGAATGGCTGGAAGCAGGCCCACGGATTGGGATGTCTTCAACATCTTATTAAGGGAATCAAAGGGCGGTACCCTGCCGAGAGGCAGCAGCAGCGGGGTATCTCGCGGTAGGGCAGATACCTCGGGCCAGGTCAAATCACCAAAATTGAAGAATCCGGACATTTTCCTTCTCGTCTAAAAACCCGGTCTCCTTCGAAACCGGGTTGCTTCCTAGCTACATGTGGCGGCTGCTGCGCGGATCAAATGCGTCCCGTAATCCATCACCCAGCAGGTTGATGCACAGGATCGTAAAAACAATGAACAGGCTGGGGAATACCCACATCCACCAGGCTCCTTTCTGGATGAAGGATTGCGCGCTGGTGAGCATGTTGCCCCACGAGGCGGTCGGCGGCTGCACGCCCAGGCCAAGGAATGACACATAGGCCTCTTGAAGGATCGCTCCAGCCAGCCCGAGCGTGGCAGATACAATGATGATGCCCAGCGTATTCGGCACCAGGTGACTGAAGAATATGCGGAAGTTGCTGGCTCCCAGCGACTTCGCTGCTGCGATGTAATCCATTTCCTTCAGGGAAAGAACATTGGCGCGCACAATACGGGCCAAGTACATCCAGGATGTCAGCCCGATCACCAGAATGACAATCCCCACGCTGCCGCTGAAGGACAGGCCAAAGAGCTTAATTGTTTGAACATCCCTGCCTAAGAACTTCCCCAGAACGATCAGCAGGAAGAGTTGCGGGATGGAAAGCATGGCTTCTGTAAAGCGCATCAAGATTGCATCCACCCAGCCACCATAATAGGCAGACACGCCTCCCAAGACTGTTCCCATGGAAACAGAAATCACCACCGCAAGTAACCCGATGATCAGGGAGATCTGCCCACCGTAAACGATCCGGTTGAACCCGTCCCTGCCGGTGCTATCGGTGCCCATCCAGTGCGTGGACGAAGGTATCGCCAGGCGCGCAGAAAGATCCACGTAGTTGGCTTTCTCCAAGGGGATCAGCAGGGAGCCGATGATAATGAAGAGCAGCAGGAGGGCAATCCCCACCCCACCCACCAAAGCAATTCGATGTTTGCGGAACCGGCGCCAGATCAACTGACCGGGGGTCAGCGCGGTACCAATAGATTCTGCTTTAAGCGTTGGAAATCCGTTTGCTTTCAGGGTTTCAGAAGACATAAGTTACTCCGGATCAGCTTAAACGAATCCGCGGGTCTACAAAGGTGTAAATCACATCTGTAATAATGGTAAAGAGAACCACTGCAGAAGAAGTGATCAGCAATACACCGTTGACCACCGGGAAATCGCCGCGCTGGGCATATTCCCAGAACAGCCTGCCCATCCCGGGCCAGGCGAAGACCGACTCGGTTACCAGCGCTCCTCCCAACAAAGCGGGAATGTCCAGGCCGACAATGGTGACAAAGGGCAGGGCGGCATTCCGCAGGGCGTGCTTATACAGCACAGCCCGCTCGGTTAATCCCTTGGCGCGGGCTGTTCGAATGTAATCCAGTCCGAGCACTTCCAGGATGCTGGACCGTACAAAGCGGGAATAGTTAGCTGTCTGGATGATGACCAGGGCCGAGACCGGCAGGACCATATGCCTAACCAGCGCCCCGATATCCCTGGGATCCCAGATATCCGCCCCTGTAGGGAGATATGGCCAGCCCATTTTTTTGAATTGGACTGCAAAGATCAACATCAAGCCCAGGGCGATGAAAAAGATCGGCATTGAAAATCCAATGAAGGAAAATGACGTGATTACATTATCCAGCAGCGAATATTGCTTGACCGCTGAAATAATTCCCAAGATCAAAGCCAAGGTCAGGACGCATATCTCGGCAGTGATCATCAGGGTCAGGGTCAGAGGCAAGCGTTGAGCGATCATACCAAGCACCGGTTGCTTCGAAAAAAAAGATTGTCCAAAGTCTCCTTGTACAACCAGCCCAATCCACTTAAGATATTGTACGGGCAGGGGTTGATTCAATCCCAGGCGTTCGCGCAGAGCGGCGCGATCTGCTGCCGACATATTTGGATTCGTTGCGTATTGCGCCAATGGATCGGCGGAAAAACGGGTCAGGAGAAAGCACACAATCGTAATGATAAACAGCGTAAAAAGTGCCTGGATTGCTCGTCGCGCAATGTAACTCCACACGGGCGACCTCCTCGGCTCAGTAAGATATACTGATGGTGCGTGTCGCGTCAACCGGGCGTAACACGCACCATTCTATTATTCCGATGCACCGGGAGGCAGGGAAGCCCCGTCCTGGAACCGGGACGATAGCCCCCTGCCTCTCGGTTTTGATTCAATTACAGGTCGTTATTTGACATCCCAAAGTTCGGAGTTCCAGTCCATGTTGCTAGCGAAGCCAAAGGGTCCTGGTACGAAGCGGTCCACCATGCCGTAGACGTTGGCGCGAGCGTACATCATGACCACATAGTAGTTGTCGAAGATGTGCTTCTGCACCGCGTCGATGGCCGTCTTGCGGACAGCTGGGTCAGCGGAAGCGTTTACCGCGTTCATCAAAGCGTCCAACTCCGGATCGCAGAACTTATAGTTGTTCACACCCCCCGGATTGCTCGCGTTCGGGATGGTGTCACAGGAGTAGCTGTCCATCACGCCCGACATAGGATCGGGATAGAAGCCGGTGGTGTAGCCGGCCATATCATACTTGCCCATGGCCATGTTGCCACCATCGGTGTAGGTGGCAAAGAAGGTGCCGGCCGGGGTGTGGATCGGCTTGAACTCGATGCCGATCTTGGCCAGGTCAGATTGGGCTGCCAGGGCAATGTCCACGCGGATCTGCTTGTCGGTGGTCTCGAAGTTGAAGGACAACTTGGTTTCCACACCATCGCACATACCGGAGCGGATGCCATCTGCTCCAACCGTATAACCGGCTTCATCCAGCAAGGCCTTGGCACCCTCCATATCATATGGATCGGGTACGAGGCTGGTATTGGTCCAAGCGGAGTTCGGCCACTGGGTGGCAGGCACGGTGGTTTGGCCTTCCAACAGGCTGTTAACAAAGGCCTGACGGTCGATGCCCAGGGTGATCGCCTTGCGGACACGGATATCCTTGAAGGGGCAGAAGCCATTCAAGTCGGAGATGCCCTTGCCATTCACACCCGTGGTGGTGCCCAGGTTGAAGAAGTAATGTTCAAAGTCAAAACCAGGCTTGACCACCAGGTGGATCGTCGGCTCAAGCGCACCGACAGTGGCAATGTCGGATTCAGAAAAGTCCGGATACCAGTCAATGTCGCCGGTCTGCAGGGCAGCCAGGGCAGTTTCAGGGGTGGGGACGAACTTTATCTGGATTCGGTCGAGTTTTGGGCGTCCCGAGTAGAAGTTCGGGTTGGGCAGCAGGGTCATATGATCGCCGGCAACCCAGTCAGTGATCACCCACGGACCGGATGAAACCTTCGGCCAGTGGATGAAGGGATTGCTCTCTAAAGCGGTCTGGCCTTCAAGAATGTGTTTCGGCAGAAGGCCGCCATTGTTATTCGGACCCTGGGTGAAGAGGGTCTGCCACGGCGGGTACAGTTCCGAGAACTTGAGCACGGCAGTGGTGTCATCCGGGGTCTCTATACTGGTTATCTTTTCGTATCCGACACGGCTCGCTACGGCGTTGCCCGGATCCATGATGGATTCCCAGGTGAACTTCACATCCGCCGAGGTGAGCGGCTCGCCATCCGACCATTTCAGACCTGACTGAAGTTTCCAGGTGATGGTCAGACCGTCAGCGGAGACGCCACCATTGGCGCCGCTGGGTAATTCGGCGGCGAGTTCGGCGACAAAATTACCGCCTTCGTCCCACTCGCCCAGGCCCGCCAGGGTCAGCTGGGTGATCCAGATGGCATAAGACATCTGGGAATAGTAGGGGACTATGCTGTCAGGTTCCTGAGACCAGGCGCCCGTGACTGATTTACCGTTGGATGGGAAGGGAATATAGGAGGCATCAGGAATGCCGTTGGCTTTCGCAGCCGCATCCACTTTTGGTCCGCAGCCGGAAAGGATCAGGCTGGTCAAAACGATTAGCGAGACAAGCAAGAACAGTGAACGTTTCACAATCTCTCTCCTCTCAAATTTTAAAGATTACAGGTTTCCTTGGGAAAACAAAACAGGAAGAGTATCGCTGCCAGGCACCTCCTCTCTTCAGGGAATAAAGATAATTATACAATTTTTTGGATAAATAGCAACCTCCTGACGGGTGGAATATACACCTTAATTTCCAATCATATATGATTAGTATAGTTAATAGTACTAGTAGTAGGGCCTGTGGATAAGTGGAAAACCCGCTTTGATTGGAAAGTAGGTTTATATAAAGGGGATTCACTGGATCTGTGGGTTTCCGATGGAAACCGGGTGTGTTCACTTGCGGATAAGCTGTGGATAATATTTCATACTAATGGATAGGAAAATAGTCTTATTCTTTATAGACCAAATCTTGGATATTCAGGTAAACGCTTACCACCCATGGGGGTTCATATTTCGAACAATTGAGCGACTTTTCCACAACGCGAGTGAGTTATCCACGGTTTTCGGGCACTTATCCACAGGCTTTATTGGTTCCTATCAAGCCTTCTTCCTGAAAAAGGATCTATAAACCGTGGCTGGCTGCCATTTTCTCCAGTATTTCTTCTACGGTATCCAGGAAGCGATCCAGTTCTTCCAGGCGCTCATCGAAAACTTGCCCGAAAAGACCGAGCGTTTCACAGGCGGCTTGCCATTTTTTTTGTTGTGATGCGGGAAGTACGGCTGCACACAATGCCCATGTGTGCACCAGGGGCCAGAGCATGGAGAGGGGGGACTCGCTGGCCAACATGGCATTGAAAGAAGCTTTGTAATAAGTCAACCGCGGGGAGGCGATGGAAGGATGGACTTTATTCCGACCGGCTGCACGAACAAAATCTTCCTCCCAGGCGGTTAAAAATCCACTCAGGTTGGACATCTCTGCCCGGTCACTACCGATAAGATGCGCCAGGTCGGCGGCGAGAGCCGGCGCTCCAGCAGCCTCGGCCCGTTCTTGGAACTGGAGCATGAAACGCCGTTCGGCCAGCGGGTTGCCGGTCAGCAGGGCGATGGAGTTCGCCGCGTGGTTGATGCTTTTCAGATAGGCGAGCAGCTGTGCCGGGCCGGCATCCAGACCCTCCTGCAGCCCGCTCCAGATCTGGCGGGCGTGGTCTGCATTTTTACGGGCGCGCACCAGCACATTGCCCGGATCGGAAAACTCTGCCCGCACACCCGCCTGGATGAATTCGAAAAAATGCCCGCTTACATATAAGGGCAGCGGGTCATAGAGTTCGGGACCCAGCCAGGGATGGACGCGCAATTCCTTGGGTTTTTCATATTCCCGGCGGGGATTGTGGACGATGTCCAGGTGGATTTCAGCAGTGACCGGAACCACCTCACGGCGGACCTTTGGTTGACCGGAATGCACCAGGACGATGTCGATATCTGTCGAATTTCCCAGAAAGGGATTATCCCCGCGCACCGACCCGGTCAGGTAAGCAGCCACCAACTCGGGTTCTGCCAGGGCGCGTTTCTGGGCGGTTTCCTTTGCAATGCGGACGAGCGTCTCGCGGGTGATGCGCATCGATGCGCCTATTTGGCGATCAGGGACGGCTGGTAGGGAGGCAGTTTGAGGGTTTCGCGAATGCGGTTCGCGATAATGCCAAGATGCTCTTGGTAGTGGACAAAATCAAGCGGGTTGGTGTCGATGGTGAGTATGGGCGTGCCATCGTAGGGTTTGGAGAAAAAATCTTCGTATGCACGGTTGAGGTCTGCGATGTAATTTCGTTCCATGTTGCGCTCGTAGGGACGGTCGCGCGAGGCGATGCGCTGCATCAACACATCCGTGTCAGCCCTCAGGTACACAATCAAGTCGGGTGAGGGGATCTTCTCAGCGAGAGCCTCGTGGACGCGCTTGTACATCTCCAATTCGTCGCCCTGCAGGTTGATGCGGGCGAAGAGGGCATCTTTGGCAAAAGTGTAATCGGAGAGCAGGGATTTGCCGGAGTCGACGATGGGTGCCACCCCGCGCCGTTGCTGATGATAACGGCTTAACAGGAAGAAGATCTGCGTCTGGAAGGCGTAACGGGCGCGGTCAGAATAGAAATCGGAAAGAAAGGGGTTTTCCTCAAAGACTTCCAGCAGAAGCCCGGCTTCGAATGACGGGGCGAGCATGCGCGCCAGGGTGGTCTTGCCAACCCCAATGACTCCTTCAATGGCAATGTACATGGTCTCTCCAGCAAACAATGAGGTAGGTCAAGGATACCATAACTGAGGAGGGTTGCAAGGGTAACCCCATACTTCCTGTGCCTCCAGGACCGAAAGACACCTAGTATTTGGATTCCGGTTGCTTGACTTGTGCCAGCTGACTCTGTATAATCTGCTCAATCATGCCGTGAGGAGTAGGCTGCCTGGTACGCTGGTAGAGAAGGACGGCCCTGGCTGAAAGCCGCCGCAGCAACCCACTGCCGAAGTCGCACGGTCACCTTGCTGAAGAAATCTTCGTGAGAGTAGACCAGCACGGGTTCCGCCCGTTACAGTCGGATCCGGATGATGGTCCGGTCTGAGAGCCCTTTTTTCATCAAGGCATGGAAGTGATCTCCATGCAGAAAAAAGGAAATTGAGGTGGTACCGCGGAAGGCACATCCTTTCGTCCTCATCGGACGGAAGGTGTTTTTTATTTAGGATGCAAGGAGTTGCTATGACCGAGTACCTGTTGCCTAAAACTTATGACTTCAAGTCCACCGAGGGGCGCATCTACAGCATGTGGGAGCAGGGCGGATATTTTCAACCGTCCAACGATCCCAACCGCCCGGATTTCGACCCATCCAGGAAGCCGTTCGTCATTTCGATCCCCCCACCCAACGTAACCGGCGAACTGCATCACGGGCATGTCATGTTTGTTGCGATGGAAGATCTGATGATCCGCTACCACCGGATGAAAGGCATCCCGTCGCTGTGGGTGCCCGGTGCCGACCATGCCGGGATCGCGACCCAATTACAGGTGGAGAATGACCTGCTGCGTTCGGAGGAAGTGACCCGCGAGGAACTTGGGCGCGAAAAATTCCTAGAACGCGCTTGGGCCTGGAAGGTGAAATATCACCAGCTCATCAGCCAGCAGATCCGCCGCCTGGGAGCCTCCTGTGACTGGAGCCGCGAGCGCTTCACCCTCGACGATGGATTGTCGAAGGCGGTTCGCGAAGCCTTCGTGCGCTTATACGAGAAGGGACTCATCTACCGCGGACCGCGGCTCATCAACTGGTCGCCGGGGTTAAAAACTGCGGTCAGCGATCTCGAAGTGGAGTACTCCGAAGAACCCGGGACGCTGTACTACTTTAAATACATACTCGCCGATACAGATGCTGGTGGTACCAAGCCGGGAGCAGCGGCTTCAAAAAAGGAGGCGCAGTTCATCGCGGTTGCCACAACCCGTCCGGAAACCATTTTGGGCGATACCGCCGTGGCTGTCCATCCGAAAGATAAACGTTACAAAAAATTCATCGGGCGAAACGTTTGCGTGCCGATCCTGGGGCGCCTGATCCCGGTCATTGCGGATGAATATGTAACTCGCGAGTTTGGCAGCGGTGCATTAAAGATCACTCCCGGGCATGACCCGAACGACTATGAGATCGGGCAGCGTCACGGGCTGCCGGTCCTTTCCGTGCTCGACCGGGAAGCAAGAGTGACCGAGGTCGGTGGACCCTATGCTGGCATGGACCGTTTTGAATGCCGCAAAAAAATCTGGGCCGATATGCAAGCCGCCGGATTGGTCATTAAAGAAGAGCCCTACACGATTAATGTCCCGCGTTCCCAGCGCGGTGGAGAAATCGTCGAGCCGATGATCTCCACCCAGTGGTTCGTCAAGATCCAACCACTTGCGGATGCTGCGCTGAACGCGGTCAGAGACGGGCGCATCACGATCATCCCGCAGCGCTTCGAAAAGGTCTATTTCAATTGGCTGGAAAACATCCGGGACTGGTGCATCTCCCGCCAGTTGTGGTGGGGTCACCGCATCCCGGTCTGGTACTGCGACGATTGTGGCAAACAGACCTGCAACCGCCTGGACCCGACCCAATGCGCAGCCTGCGGCTCGGTGAACATCCACCAGGACCCGGACGTGCTCGACACCTGGTTCTCCTCTGGTCTCTGGCCGTTCTCCACGCTCGGCTGGCCGGAAGAGACACCCGATTACAAATATTTTTACCCGACCACCATGATGGAAACCGGGTACGACATCCTGTTCTTCTGGGTGGCGCGCATGATCATGGATGGGCTTGAATTCACCGGCCAGGTTCCGTTCAATACGGTCTACCTGCACGGATTGATCCGCGACGAAGAAGGGGTCAAGATGAGCAAGAGCAAGGGCAACGCGGCTGACCCCATCCCCGTGATGGACACCTACGGCACCGATGCCCTGCGCTTCACCCTGCTGGTGGGCTCCACGCCGGGCAACGACATGAGCCTGAGCCTGAAGAAAGTGGAAGGCAACCGGAATTTCGCCAACAAGATCTGGAACGCCGGCCGCTTTGTGATCAACGCCATAAACCGCCTTCCATCCAGCAGTGACACACCAGCCGCCGTGGATGACATCCCCAAAGGCGAGGATCCATCGGAATGGACATTGGCTGATCGCTGGATCTGGGCGCGCCTGCAGCAGCTGGTGGGCGAGGTGGAGCGCCTCTTCAGCACCCACCAGTACGGGGAGGCCGGACGCCAGATCTACGAATTCTTCTGGAACGATTTTGCCGACTGGTATGTTGAGGTGGCGAAACTTCAACTGGCTGCGGGAGACAACCGCGCCTTGCATACCACCCAGTTGCTATCGCACTGCCTCGATGTATCCCTACGCCTGCTCCACCCCATCACGCCCTTCGTGACCGAGGAATTGTGGGGTCATCTGAGGCGCGCCTTGCTGGCATCGTCACTGGCTGGCCTGGTAAAAGACTGGCCGAGCGCCCTGATCATTGCACCCTGGCCGGAACAGCGCCCGTCCCAGGGCTGGGAAGCTGCCCGGCTGGCAGACTTTGCGCTGGTCCAGGAGTCGATCCGAGCCATCCGCAACCTGCGGGCCGAGAGAAAGGTCAGCCCGGCAAAGCGCATTCCAGCAGCAATCGCAGGTGGTGCTGTAACCGCGCTTGTGAAAGAACAGGCGGAGGTCATCGCTGCCCTGGCTGGATTGGATCGATCCCGCCTTGAGATCCATGCCACCCTGCCGGCCAAGCCGGAGAACAGCATTGCACTGGTGGCAGGACCCATGGAGATCTACATCCCCCTTTCCGGCATGCTGGACCTGGATGAGGAGCGCAACCGACTCCAGAAGGAACTGGACGAGATCCGTGCACAGATTGACCGGCTGGAGACTCTTCTTGGCAGCGACTTTGCCAGCAAAGCCCCCGCCCGGGTGGTGGAGAAGGAACGCCAGCGATTGGAGGAATTCCAACAGACCGCTGCCAGGTTGAAAGCACAACTGGAGCCCTGAACCGCGTAGATTTCCAGATGATCTTCCTGGTTCTTATTCATGGATGCAGTTCGATCGCGCCGCGGTTGAAAAAAGGATGATTTGCATGGAAATTGGCTCAATGATGGTGGTGAAAGAATGTTGTTTTTTACACCCACATAGAGTACACTTTACGTACTGCGATGAACCGTTGATACGATCCACAAGAAGGTGGCGACTATGTGGTCTCTGACAATAACCAACCCAAGAAGCGAACCACTGCAGATCAAATTAACACCCGGAAAGATGATGATCGGGCGCCTGGTCACCAGCGATATCGTGATCAACGATGTCGCCGCTTCCCGGCGGCATGCGGAGATCTATTTTGATTCAATGTCTGAAGTGGTATCGATCAACGATTTGAAAAGTTCCAACGGCACCTACGTCAACCGGCAGAAGATCACCGGCTTCTATCGTTTGCAGAACGGAGATGTCATTCGCATCGGTCAGACCGTCATGCACCTGACCAAGATAACCAACACCCCCGCCGACCAGAAGGAAATATCCGGCACGCGCCACTTCACCCGGGAATTGGTGCTCGAGTCGGTTGACGAGCACCCCATCCTTCTGTACGAGATCACGGAGAAATTGAATACCGTTGTCAATATCGAAGCCGCAATCATCATGGTGGTGGACCTGATCAAACGCGCCATGGGCGTGGATGTCTGTGAAGTCATCATGGCCCAGGATTTCAACCGGGTCACCATGGAAGGGCCAAATAATTTAACCGCCAAAGCGATCCGCAATTCTTCCGTCGAGATAAGCCCGCTGGCATTATGCGTTCCCGTGGTCAGCAATGAGAAACCCCTTGCACTGATCTATATCGAAAAGAACCGCCAGGGCGCCCTGCCATTCGATAAACGCGATATGCAGCTGGCCGTGGCCATCAGCCACCAAACCGCCCTGACCATGGTGAGAATTGAATTGCTTGAGAAAATCCGCCGCGAGGGGCAGGTCAAGCAACTCCTGTTGCGCTTTGTCTCACCCATTGAAGCCGATGACATATTAAAAGATTATCTAAAGACGGGAAAACTACCGGACCTGGTTGAGAAAAAAGTAACGGTATTATTTGTGGAAATTGCCGATTCGACCGGATTTGCAGAGCGAATTGGACCAAAGCAGTTTTCACTATTTATGAATTCGTTTTACCAATATATGACCCAGATTGTGTTCAAGAAAGGTGGGATGGTTAAATACCTGGGAGACGGGGTGCTGGCGGTCTTTATGGAAACAAAAGGAGAACTGCCCCCGGAAGAAAAAGCGGTCGGTGTTGCCCGCGAGATCATCGAGTTCGTGAAGAAAACTGACACCCAGGAGCCTGCGCAGACCTGTGAAATCGGCGTGGCGATGAACACCGGCAAGGCAATAGTCGGTTATGTGGGCACGCAGGAACGAGCGGAATTCAATGTGATGGGCAACTTGATTAAAATGACCTACCGGATGCAGGAGCGGGCGATTCCAAACCGCATCTTTGTAGGCGAGTCGACCGCCGAGGCGATCACGAATAAATATCCGGTACAGAAAGCCGGCAGCCTGACCATGGTTGGGAGCGAACAACCCATCCAGGTGTATGAGATTTCGCTTGCCAAAACGTCCCCGTTCGTCCAGGAAGATAACGACATGGTGGCAGCGTTTAAAGCCATTGCAGAGAAATTAAAGGCGCGCCGGAGTTGAGCAGGCGAGGGTTAAGCCATGGCAGAGGAACGCAGGAGTATTAAACGTAGAAAATTCGGGTATTACATGCAGGTCGTCGATAACGACACGCATGAACTCATCGGGTATCTTGCCGATATCAGCCCGCAGGGCTTCAAGCTCGAACGCCAGGGTGCACCGGATGTCTACGACGAATACTCCATGCGCCTGGAACTGACACCCGAGATATCTGACAAGACCTTTATTTCGTTTATTGCCCGTAGGAAGTGGAGCCGGCGCGACCCGATGGACCCAAACGCGCATAATGAAGGCTTCCAGATCATCAGCATTTCGCCTTACGATCGAATGATCTACCAGCGCATTGTAGATAAATACGGCCGTCCAGAAAGCAGCTGGTGAAGACCCCCTGAAGACAGCAGGATCAAGACCCGGGCGGTACTGGCCCGGGTCTTTTTATTATCCTTTGACCAAAATAGACCTGTGACAAAAGAAGTCAATTACAAGACATTCGTCATTTGACACACCACCGCCGATAAAGTATTTTTAGTTCGATTTTCATTCAAAACACCTTAAGGAGTAATAACCATGGCCCTGAAAATTACAGAGGAGTGCATTGCTTGTGGAGCCTGCGTCCCGGAATGCCCAACCACCTCGATCACCGAAGGCACCCCCTACG
>Ga0315295_10001719_pt1 | contig 18770 bp, 28 predicted proteins | sample YL17G14_0_MG_FD_204453 | JGI IMG/M metagenome (GOLD analysis project Ga0315295, IMG submission 204453) | Sediment microbial communities from Yellowstone Lake, YNP, Wyoming, USA - YL17G14_0 | ecosystem: Environmental > Aquatic > Freshwater > Lake > Sediment | place: USA: Wyoming | collected... | reverse complement strand
CTGGTATCTAATCATGGTCTTTATTGCTAGCCAATTCTCCGAAGAAGAAATTCTCGCCAACGTTCCACCTCACACACTACGAATTGATTTACAAGCTCGACGATGGAAATCAGATGTAGATTCTGACTCAGCTATCATCGATGCCAACGACAACGGGATTCCAATTGAGTTCATCCTTTTAGGATTTACTCCTTTCTATGGCAATATTGGAATGCGAAATCAAGAAGAATTTATTCGTATCGCGTACATAGGTGTTACTCCAAAACATCGCTTGTTACCTCCGCGCTGCGTAACGACCTCTATGATTTCTGGTAAGTCAAGTCAGAAGAACTTTATAGCTTATTTTCAAACTCTTTACAATAACAGAATTAACTGTGCTTCAATAATTACTTCAAGTAAATTTGTCACTCGTTCCTTTAACGAACGAGATCCAGTAACTGGAGCTGACGGAGCGAAAATAAACTTTAATGCTCTCGAGTTTAAAGATCGCCCTACACAAAACGAAGAAGAAGAGAAGCTAGTTAAAGATATAATTGACTGGTTAGGAACCACGGGTTCTGATTCAACTGTGCATTGCTTAAAGTCACATATCCCAGGCTCTGACTTAGTTGAATTACCTCTTGGGTCTGATCATATTTCAATCAAAGCACAGTTCGCTGCTGCTCGACCAGAGATAGAAGGCTCACCTAAACCCCGCATGTTCTCTCCAGTCGCTGCCCCCGCATCGGAAGACGCGATTGTTATAAAGGCTGAACCCCCACAGCCAAAACGTAAAAAAGCAGTAGAACTCACGGAGGAGCAAGCGAAGGCACTAGGCGTAGATTTTTAGACTATAGTTTTTGTTGGAGCAAACCTAGCGCCGGCACTCCCGGCGCTTTTTTATTACAAGGCAAATGTTCTGTCCAAACCCCAAATGTACTTGCATAAGTACACAAGTAATTTACGTTCGTCAGAAAAGTAACGGAAAAACCAGAAGACGGTTGTGTCCAATGTGTAATCTTAAATTTTCCACGGAGGAGATATTACTCATCCCGCACGGAAAAAAACTTATTAATCCCTACGACTTAAAGAATGCTTCGTCAAGAGGATCAAATCATCCAATGGCCGTGTTAACAGAAGAAAACGTATTAGCTATGCGCAGAGAGTACAAAGAAGGTAAGACTCAGAGAGAGTTACAGGTTAAATATGGTATGAGTAAGTCTCAAATAAACAGAATCATTGCTCATCAGTCGTGGGTTCACATTTAACATCCTCTTTAATCGAACGCCGATCTATCTCACGAGGCACTAAAAGATCAGTCAACGGGGGAAGAGTAATCCCGTTTTTAACACACCAACAAACTAAACCAGAAAAAAATCGTTTATGTAAAAGATGCTGTCTATGCACCTCTCCAAAAATCTCTAAAAGTTGTTCCCTGTCTAGCTTTTTAGCTTGCATGAGAACACGTTGATGCAGAAAGCTCTGTTCTGTATCAAGCCAACTTAGATTCAGCATGGCTTAAATCTGACTTGTATTAACTCTAACATCACCTCTATAGACAGACAACCCTTATTTCAGTACACTATGACTTCCGACGAGATCCTCATGGATGACTTTTATGTGATTCCAGATGGTGTAACGCACACACTGCTCAAGCACACGTATGTGTCGGGCAACATATTAGTGCCGCACGATCCTAACAAGACGTTGAGTGCTCAGCTTCAGAAACACAGGTGCACGGTCACGACAAACGAAGACCCATCAAACTTAGTGGACCCAATTTGGTGGGTCTCTATGCGTGAGAGGAATTACGATTGGATCGTTTGCTCGACAATGGGCTTAAAAGAATATAGTGAATACATATTGGAGTACGGTATGTCGATTGCAGTAAACGGTGTTGCGTTTTTAGATAGGTTATCTTTCTTAGAACCTGTAGCAAAAAGACGGAACTTCTTATTAAAAAACAAGCTCTCTAACCTGGTCGTCTTGTCGCCACGGCCAAAATTTAGATCGGTAGGCTCGGCTAAAGACTCAGTCACTGCCTGCTGGTTCGTCTTCCAAAAGCCAGATAAGTGGATGGATGGCACGATGATGAGTTACGCAGTAAATTGGGAAAACATCGGGGCACTCCCAGAGTTACCAGCATGACATCACGTAGTGAGAAATTCGAGCTCTTTCAGAAATCTGTTCTGGACCATTTGACAAAAGTAAACAATAAACTTGATAGACTCTGTGCTCTCTCTGTATCGAATCAACTTTTGCAAGAATGCGTAGGACCTGACGGCTCCGGACGAACTGCGGAAGAGTGTGCAGATATAGTCGTAGAGAGCTTTATGGCCGGTATCTGTCTTACGGACGAACTAGACAACAGGACACGTGAATTCGATTATCAAAAATCAGAGTTCTTTATAGATCAGGAAGTAGAAGACGAGGATGAGGAGAATGAAGAAGAGGATGATGACGAGAACACAAATAACTCCAATGCTCCTCGTCGCCCAGTTAACGCTTTTTAATCAAAGTAAGCTAGAGTTTGGTTAATTCGACACAAAATTGTGTCCCAAACTCGATTAACTTTAAACGGCTTAAGACACTACAACTGCGCTGGGGTTTCTAGACCTCTCCCTTCTGTAACAAGCGTTTTATCTGCTACACAAACAGAAGACACGCAGAAAAAATTAGCTCATTGGAACGTTTTAAATCCAGGAGTCGCAGACGCAGCAGCAGCGCGAGGCTCTTGGGTCCACGGTGCGGTTGAAAACTATATCAGAGGTTTGGTTGTAAAACCTCCAAAAGATCTCCTCCCATTTTGGGATGATCTACCAGAAAAGCTTGATGAGCTTTTATTAGATAGCAAAGTGCTATGGTCAGAAAAACCCTACAATCAACCTCAGTGGTCAAAATTCGTAGGAGATGACGGCATAGGAAGAATTCATTTTTACGATAAAGAAACAGATCACGGATATGCAGGGTGCCCAGACATAATCTATAAGGACCAAAACGGTGAATGCATACTAGCTGACTTTAAGACATCCGCAGGTCCTTACAGTTATAGATTTCCTAAACCAAAGAGTGATATAGATGAAAAAACTCGTAAAGCTTTAGTAAGCGGTGTTTTTAAACTTAAGAAAACAAAGTTACAATTGGCTGCTTATACGATCGCGGCTGAACATTGTTTAGGAATTAAAATAGACAAGACTCGTATAATTGTTTCCACGCCAGTGCCAGAGTACTCTGTTCAGATATTTACTTTTGGAGCGGGCGAGTTAGAGATAGATAAGAGACAGTGGCTTGAGGTTTTAAAGAAATATTACGAACAAGTTTAAGCTCAATTTCCAAGTTACCCGTGGCCTAAGGCAAGACCACGTGTCAAAATAGTAAGACGAGGTTATGCCATGCGATTTGTTTGCTCCCTGAACTCAGAGGTTAAGAAATATTTAAACCCAAAGACAGGCAAGTTAAGTCAAGGTGGGAATTTTAAAGCATTCAACGAAAATTGGGTGGCTGTTAATGAAGATATAAATTTTATATCTGAGAAAGTCAAGGACAGTTTGGGTCTCTGCGCTTGGCATCTGGTAGATGGGAAACGTGTAAAAGAGAAGACAGGCTGTATCCAAGCCGGTTTAATAATCGTAGACATCGATAACCAACTCGACGGTAAAACAGAAGAAGGCGATAAGATACAAAAACAAGAACTAACTGTTGCTGAAGCTCTAGAACTAGATATTTGTAAAAAGTATCTGTCTTCCGCTTATTACTCTCCGAGCTCCGCAGACGGGTGGCCTCGATTTAGATTAGTTTTTGGTTTAGAAAAAACCATAATTGATCCAGACTTTTTTCAATGGTTTACCCGCCAAATCTCACAGCAGATACCAGGGTCAGATCGTAGGGCCACGCTGACCGTCAATCTTTTTTATGGCTCCAAAGAAGGAGAAGATCTTATCTGTGTAACCGACAAGTACATCCCCGCATTAAAAATAGACGAAGCTTACATCGCTTACGCTCGAATACCAAAAGAAAAACAAAATGAATCCGATCCAGATGAGGCTTTAAAACTAGATTACGCCGACACTGGAGTGTATATCAGCAAGTTAGTCAGCAATGCGGTAAGAGAAATACTCGAAGGCACCCAGGTAGAAGACCGCTCTTTCGCAATGGCGATGGCTTTGAAAGAGATAATCGGTTGGTGTAACTGGCTTAAGGAAGCTAAAATTCCAACAAGAGAAACACCACTTGACATAGCACACCGTGCGTTCTATGCTCTGTATGACTACGCCCCTGAGCTAGACGGCAAATTCAATCGAATCCTGACCAGTATTTCCGATTCTTCTTCACTGAAACCAGCAATTTCAATAGCTGCTGAGAACGGGGATTTAGCTCCTTGGAAAAAGATTAAGTCTCACCACCTTGATCTCTTTGAACAATTCTGCCCAGACCAAGTTAAAAATGATATCAAAAGCAAACGAGCTAAACCAGTAAATTCGATTCTAGCTTTTGATATATTTTCAGACGACAAGCCTCAAGAAACACTTACTTCCCCTCCTCCTATTTCTATGGTTACCACGCCAGAAACACCAGCCCAATTAATTAATCTTCAACAGAACAATCGCCAGTTCTCGGAGAATGATATTGCAGACGTAATAGTAAACAACTATGGCGATCGTTTCTTATTTGACTCTACATTAGATGAGTTCTTTACTTATGACGAAGACCAAGGCATTTGGTACTTACAAGATGATCAGCACATAAAGCGTCGAATTGTAAAGACGTTAGATACATTTGTTACTGCCGGTGTGCTTCCGAAGTACAACGCAGCTACCGTCTCGTCTGTATATCAGATACTTAAAGCCAAAATGCTCCGCTCCATCGATGGAGGTAGAACTGCAATTTGGAGCAAGGGCAGACGATTTATTCCTTTTAAAAATGGAATACTCGATCCTGAAACGCAACAGTTTAACTCAGGTAATCACAAGGACTTATTTTTACGGACAAAACTAGATTACGATTACGATAATACAGCTACTTGCCCTAAATTCTTAGCTTGGTTAGACACTGCGGTAGGAACAGAAAAAGTAGTTATTATTCAAGCATTTCTTAGAGCGCTTGTAACAGGATACGTAACAGGGGAAAAGTTTTTACACTTGATCGGTCCGGGCGGAACAGGTAAGTCCACGCTGCAACAGATCCTCATTGCGCTTGCTGGATTTGGTGGCACACATACGAGTGATCTAGAAACAATAGAGACGAACCGCTTTGAAACGCACAACCTTATAGGTAAGCGTTTACTTCTGTTAACAGACGAAGCGTCGTTCTCTAAACGTTTAGACACCTTGAAGAAACTTACCTCTTCTTCCGACACACTACGTGCTGAACGTAAGTATGGGACGCAAACGATAAACTTTAAACCTGAACTCTTAGTTTGTATCGCGTCGAACGAGCACATCTCTTCTTCAGACATAAGCAGTGGATTGGAGCGAAGGCGACTCACAATCGTGATGGACAAAGTTGTTCCTCCCTCACAGCGAAAGAATTTGATAAACGTATTTGAGGATCGAATTGAAGGCGAGCTAGCTCCAGAACTTTCAGGAATTGTTAGCTGGGCTTTATCAATGTCGAAAGTTCAAATGCGTGACGTCTTAAGCAATCCCGTGAAGCATTGCCCCACGCTGAATACAACTGATATTGAAGCCCTGGTCTTCAACAACCCGATCTGTGCTTGGCTGTCAGACTGCTGCTTGTACTCTCCTAGCACTAACACAACAATTGGCGGAGGTGCCTTCAGACCTTCAACAGACGAAAGCGAAAGGGGTATGTATGTTAAGAACGCATACAATGAACTGTACGCTAGCTATGTTAACTTTTGTAAGTCGAATGGATACAAGCACGCAGCAAAACAACGATTTGTAGATCGTTTAAAGGAGACAGCGCAGAACGTTTTAAAGATAGAAAAAATAGAACCTCGGTTGATTAGCGGCAAAGCCGTGGTTACTGGTCTACAATTAAAGCCGTATGATGTCACTACAGATCGTGCGTCATACGGAGACAATCGTCTCCCCTCACCGATTGAATGGGCATCAAATCCTACCTATAGTCTTTGGAAAACTGCTTTCGAAACTCATGACAAAAACACAAACTAATCCTTGCATCGGTATCATTGCCGCTATCGGTGGGGCAGCCAGTTTATTAACAGTTTATTTTCAGCCCGCTGTATTTACTTCAGTACTCGCTGCTTCTGGCGGAGCTCTGGCGGGAGCCTCTATTATTGCAGAAAAAAAACGTGAGCACGAGAATGTTATTTCGGAAGCAGCTCGTGTAACCACGGCATTTAGCCAACTCTACGATTTAAACAAGGGTATCGTTTCGGTAGAGCAATTAGCTTACATCGCACACGTAGCCCCAGAGCGCATAAAAGAATTTCTAGATCGCCTAGCTGAACAACAAAAAGGTCAGCTAATTACGACTGAAAAAGGAGTCGTATACTCCTTCCCACACCCGGCTCATGTACTAACAGAGCTAACGAACAACGCTCAGAACTGGGCTTCCTCACAACACAAAGAATTATTAGAACAAGTAAACCTGCTGCAACAACGTTTAACAATGCTAACTATCCAGCAAACTGCTGCGAGGTCTCAACCTTCTGGCCTGTTACCTCAACAAGAGTTAAATAATAATAAAGATACAGAATACCGGATAGATCCTTGGAATAAACTACTATAATTAAGAAATGCGATTGCAGAGCGAATTAAGAGCGGGCCTAATTAAGCCCGCTTTCGCTTTATCTATACGTTACATTAAACCAACCACGCAGGCTGTGATCGTTTTGAGCTGATACTTTCACTGCTTCGATTGTTGTTGGGAGAATAGGTGAGAGTTTATTTCCTATCGCAGTAGCAATTAATCGATGTTCCTTTTGTGTTTCGATAGAAGCTCGAAGCCCAACATAATGAATAAAAGATCTTATAGAACCAGTGATATGAATTTTTGTAGGCGAACACATTAACAGTATATTTCGGGCGCATTCTTTCGCAATTCCCTCTTTCAACATGTCTTTATATAGTTCTTTTCCTTCGTTAAAATAATCAAAAATTCGTTGTTTAAATTTAGAGGCTACCTCGACATCAACATTATTGGTAGAGTTTTGACGATTTTTTGGATCTTGTTTACGTAACTCAAAATCCCAGCACGTCTCCTCTTCCTCTAGAAGATTTAAAGGATCACAGTAGCGTTGGCTTGTTTCTTGAAAGTTAAAAGATTTATGACGAATTATTTGTGCAGATATGGCGCGAGAAGTTATAATTTCAAAACTCGCAGAAGCTTGCTCAAAAATACTCCAGTGACCTTGACGAACACAGTACTTTATAAGTTTTGCATACTCTTCTTTTTCTGGGTCCTTCGCACTCACCCTTGCATGTCGAGCAATTACTCGTTCTGCGTCAGGTGTAATCCAATCAAGCTGAACGCTGTGCACAATAAACTAAACGATTGGACTTATATTAGACCCACGCTAGGAAATTTTTAGGTGCGTGGGAAAGCTTCTTGGTAACGAAGTCTCTTCGTAAGCTCCGTTGGTGTTATACCTGCCATCTTTGTGGGATCTAATCCTAGCCGAGCTCCTGCCATCCTAACGGGGAAGTCGTTATCCATCACTTACCCATCTGTTTCATTGCTTTTACCTTAGCTAAAACCATTAAATTCGTAGGAGTGTTATGACTGGTCACTACTTTATTGTCGTTTACTTCCTGAGTATTTAAAAAGTATTGATTGGTTTGGAGTGTGAGTTGCTGTAGTGCTGCCCTGTTCTGTGGGTTATTAGTAGCTACGGACCGCATGTACTCCATTTGCGACATATCATCGGGGCTATTACGAAACGGAATTTGTTTGTGGTTGTATCCAGCAACCCCGGTAATCTCTGCGCTCTTCTTAATGTTGCCTTCGCTGTACTCAACAGGCCCCACGGGTTGTCTTTCGTATACACCACGATCGCGAAGAATTTGTGACGCTATCCGATTGGACTCGTCCATTTGCACCCCTCGACGGATGCCGATTTCAAGAGGAGTGTTAACCGTCATCAATCCGGGGGGAACTGCTGACAAGCCACCTAGCGGTTTCATCTCCGCAGGCATTTGATTTTCACCAGGCTTAGGTATAATCGCCATCAGTGTTTAGCTCTGTTTGCACTACGGGACATTACTCTAATATTAGCAGGACTGTTATCTCTCGGGTTACCATTCTTATGATCAACATCTTTTCCATCGTTCTTATGTACACGACCTTGACTTTCTAAACGTCGGCGAGCTTTATTTCGAGCGGCACGACGTTCTCTTTGATCTTTCGTGCCATGATACTCTTGGTACTCTTCTTTATAATCGCGTGGTTTTTCGGCCATAAAGTCCAACTATTCTCTATTCAGTTTAACTCAATCCTTAGACTTATTCTTTAGTCACCTTTAGATTTTATAGCTAAGGTAAAATTTACGAGTATGAGCCTTTAATATACCATCCAGATCCTTGCCCTTCTACCATCCAACGTGGTCCTAAATTCTTCTTGGAGTACAAAAGGTTAGACCCATTTGAATTTTGGTAGCCTCCCTCAACAAGATTTAACTCTCCAAAAGGATCATTGACCACGTAAGCGGTATTACTTTCGTTACGTCCTATGATCACAATCCAATGTCCGCCACCAGTGGGGGCACTTGAAGGACCATGATGAAGGATACCGATAGGAATTGGAATATTTTTAGTTAACAAAGAATCAATATCAGCCCAACCACCATTCTGTTTAAATTCAGCATTTAGTCCGTAGTGATCTAAAGCTTCTATCTGAGCAGGCGCACTGGTTGTATCTCCATATTTATACACTGTGACCATATACTCATCATCACTTTTGACACTATTTGGCTTCATATAATGTAACATCATCGCGCACGAGCTTGAAAAACAAGACCTTAGAGGATCTTTCTTATTATCCCTTTGCGAAAAATAAGGTACATCCAAAACAAGTTTATTTACACTTACTATTTGTACGGGTGCCTCGCCAGGTTTAGGGTCGTTAATAATTTTCCAATGTTGGGGATAAAACCACCAGGCTTTATCTGGCTGCGACTCTAATAAAACCTTGTAGTCGATCTCCCCTGGCACCATCTCAATAGATTTCCACGCATGAGCGCTTCCCTTGGGTACAAATAATTTCTTTTCGGGTTCCAATAGTGTGGCTTGACTTGGCTCACGTTTCAACCAAGTGTCCCGTTGAGCAATAATCGTGTGTGCCAAAACATCATTTATCGCGCCCTTCAAGAATAGCTCACGCTCGGCTTTTCTCCTATTGACTAACCCTGGTAAAGTTTTATCTCCCGCTTTTACCCACTTTAAAAATTCACTAGAGACAATTAATTTGCTTGTCTTTTCATTCAGAAGGCGTAATAAAGTTGAAGATTTTAAAGCTGAAATGCCCACGTTGTATACGAAACTAACAAGAGCATCAAATTGATTTTGATTTACAGGCACAGTTAACGATTCGTTAACCGCTTTCTCGAACATTACTAAATCTTTTCTTAGTAACTCTTCTGCTTTTACTTGCGAAATTACTTGACCTTCGTACACACCAGACGTTGTACCGTACCCAATAGTCCACACGCCAACGGCATCTTGATATGCTGTTAACTCGCAACCTTCAAACTGTTTAATTAAAGCAACACCGGCTGCAGAAGTCTGCATCATTGGTTGTAAACATCAACTCCGATCCGATACTCAGAGCTAGTACGTCCCTGTAACTCGATATACATATAGTAAGAACCAGAACTCGTGATACGTTGTTGAGTGATAGAGTTATTTCGGCGACTTAGTTTAGATGCTTCAGCAAAGGAAACAGGAGTTCCTGAGCCATCCAGCACAACAACTTGCTTAACGTTCATTTGATCGCGAATATTTACTTGTAAAATACCCGTTCCGTTGACTGTTAGCGGATAGTAATCGGATAAATTAAAATATCCATCGCTTGTGTACTTTTTAGAATTAGTTGTATCTACTACCACACCGCTTCCACTAACCTGACGGCGCTGATCAAAGTGAGTAGAAGTACTACGTTGTAATCCAAAAGTGGAAGTTCCGCTAGCAAGAACGACATTCAGCTCTAAATTTTTAGAAAGTTCAGACATTTGATAGGTTACGCAATAACTATAGTTTAGCCTAAAAAAACCTATAGGACGGTTCTATAATTAGTTGTATGTTTTACAAATGTGACGAAGATGGAAGCTTTTGTTGCTTCGTTGGCAGGACTTTTAGGGATTTTCACTTGGACCCACGAGCAACGACAAAGAGTAACCGACAAAAGATTTGAAAATATAAAGAAAAGATTAGAGCTAGTAGAAGAAAAAATTGAAAAGCTACCTATCGATTACGTTTTAAAGAAAGATTTAAACAACGACCTTCATGAAATACGTACTTGGCTTCGCTCGATTAACGACAAAATCGATACTTTGATTTTATCCCGATCGTAGGTTGCTAACATAAGAGCAGAAACTACTTTAAACCATGTTCTCTCAAGTACTACAGCACGCAACTAACTTTTTCGCTACTGCTGCCACGGTGCACGCTTTGGCGTTAGTGATTGTAAACCTTACAAAAACACCTAAAGATGACGAGTACTTGAGTAAAATATACCGAGTTATTGAGATCTTAGCTGGTATCGTTACAAGACTAGCTAAAAAATAGTTAGTCACTACTTACAGGCAGACTTAGTGGGTGCCTACATATTTCTTCGTATTCCCTAGCGGCAATACTTTGTTCGTGGTTATAAATAAGCCATTGCCAGATAGCATCCTCTTTAACTTGATTCCAAAAAGTTTGAGATCTATACCAAAGTAGCCAGTCAATATCTGACTTAGCCAGGTTACATGTAGGGCACGCGGCTAGTAAGTTTCCTCTTTTTGTAGATCCTCCTTTAGCCCGAGGAATAATATGATCCAGCGTATGTGCCCGGTCATCTCCACAGTAGGCGCACACATTTCCCCAGGCTTCGATTATATCCTTTCTAAATTTCTTACGTGCATTTCTACGCTGAAGACAACTGAGATTAAAAACAAGATCGTTCTCTTCAGAAACACTCACGCATGAAAAGCGTCTACTTTAGTTTACTACTTATAAAAAATTAAATTTAGGAAATATAGAGCTTTACCTGCTTAGGTGCGATACATGCGCATTATGCGCTATAATAAACTTGATTTATTTTTCTTATGACAGCCACTCTACAAGACGCATGGGTCCAATTCAAAAACGAACGTGCAGTAACCCTGTGCCCTACGAGTTTAGTTTCCGACTACAGGCAGGTAGAAAAATGGATAAATAATTGTCCTCTGACAGACTTAAATGAAGGTCGTCAGATTATGGCTTGGGTCTTAGGACAAAAACCAATTAAATCTAGCCGCCGTGTCGCAATGTACGTAAAAAGTCTGTACAAATGGGCATCTAGTGAAGACATTGCACTTCTGTCAAAAAATCCAATTACAACTTTTAAAATGCCAAAACCTCCGCAGGAGGACATAGACATTATTGTTATACCCCAGAGCGAAACTTTAATAGTTTTAAACGCTTTAAACTCAAAGACCACGCGAAATGGGGCTCGTTGGTCTCACTACGCGGAGTTTATGTTGCAGACCGCAATGAGAACCGGAGAAGTAAGGGCTTTAAAGTGGGAAGATATAAAAGAAAATAAAGTATTAGTTCACGGTAATTACACACTTACTCATGGATATAAAAATTCAACTAAGACAAACCGCAAACGTTGGGTACCTCTAAACATCAAGACGCAAGAAATTTTAGATAAAACAAAGAAAGTTGACGAGTATATATTTCCGTGGAATAGATACGCATTTCAAAGTTACTTTTACGACAGAATGTCCGAACTACATAAGGAAGGGATAATCGAAAACAGGTATCGCCCTTACGATCTTCGCCACACGGCGATTAGTCGTTGGATAGAAGCACAAATACCTGTAGCCCAAGTAGCGAACTGGGCTGGAAACAGCTCTGAAGTTATTTGGCAACACTATGTAAATGTGACCAAAGATTACGAAATGCCCGTTTTATAAAACTATGGTGTCTTCTCCATTACTACCAAATAAACCTGCGCTGTTAATCGTTCCCGCGCTAGTGACACCGGTAAATACACTGTCTGTGCTGCCGCCAGTAAATACGAAGTCAGAGGTAGCACCTACGCTACCTTCGACTACAACAACTGGTTGCTCTTGAGAGGGCCAAACAGGGTAACCAGACCCAGTTATGTAACTAGCTAGTTCATCAGTGGAGATTGTTGTAGCTATGTTAAGAACTTTATAGTTACAGGCTCCTCGTATATCTTGACGCCATATTTGAACACCGCTTGGTATTGGTGTACCGTTATCAACCATACGGACCACGGACCAATCAGATGGACTTAGAAGAGTATTAGCTGTAGTTCGAGTTTGATCTACCCAACCAGATACTAAAACGCCATGATCCTTAGGTATTAAAGTACCACTAGCGGTATAACCCCAATAAAAGCGTTGATCGTAATAAGGACTTGGGGGATCAGGAACCTCAGTAATACCAATTGCAGCTCGTTCCTCTGGAGAAGCTAAACGAAGCCAATTGGCGGGAAACATAGTGTCTCCTGCTTCAAAAGAAACGTCTAGAGGTAACCGATTCCCGTTTAAAACAAACACAGCAAAACATTTTTACGTACTTTTATTATAATCAACTCTCAGCTATCCATATAGAAAATGTACTTTGAATTAGACTGAGGTAAGTCAAAAAGTTACATGACTACATTAGTAGCCAACATACCTCCGGTCAAAGTTTGGGTAAGACGCGAATATTTACGAGATTTACGTGACGGACACGGGGAATACACCCCCGGATATTGGGTTACATGTAAGTCACTTACGGGCCGTGCTCTATACTTTGAGACCTATCTTACAGAATATGGTGCGTTATATGACAAGCTTCCTATTAGTGCGTTCCTATCGTGGAGCTCGGATAGCCCAGATAAACCGGAGGCACCTACTCCTGATTTAGCTCTAACAGATCTTCAATTTTGGAACGGGTTTGACCACGGAATAACCGTCATCAAAAAAAATTTAATGCTTCCTATGCGTTTTGAGGTCCTGACACGAAGTACCGGGGTCATGGGTGGTAGGTATATATTTACAATAGACAACTACCACGCGCATAGAAATGAACCCGATTTTTACTTCGCCGAGTCCCCCGACGAGCACAAGTCTCATAACATTGTGGAGTTGGACAATGGTCAAATTGGCGCTTATCCCAATAATCGCTGTCGTATGGTTGACCCATCTTTAAGTAACCACAACTTAAAGACACCAGACTTTAAAGTATCTACTAGATATTTTGATGTTGAAAATAACTTAAAGTGGGGCAGACTTGGTGAATGCGACGATTACTTCTGGACTACACCCAATGAGAAAGCTGTACAAATTTCAGATTAACGTAATTAATCTGCTTTACGACTAAGGCTAATTAAAGTAGTTAAAACACCCATCATTGAAGCTATTGCTCTGCTGTCGCTGTCAGCGCAAGTTGGTTGGGCTTCAATAGCTTTACCTTCCGGAGTGCCTACATATTTAGCGTACCAAGGCCACGCGGTTGGAAAAACATAAAATCTACAAGCAGCCCATTGAGAAATGCTTAACAACATAATTGATGCTGCTGTCGCAAGTATCGCTCGCCAAAGCCAATTAGGCATAATTAACGTCCAAATAACAGTTCTGATAAGCCAAATTCACCTTTACGTGGGTTAAACCTTTCTCTCATTAAATCAATGCGTTGCTGTAATTCGTTACGGTTAGCCAGTCTTTGTGATTCTTTTACAGAAGCCGGACTTGTTCGTGTTACTTGAGCATATAAAGGACGATCCATCTCGCGTGGTCTAGCAGAGATTCCTGTGCGAGGCTCCGTTCCTATAAACTGACGCAGTTTAGGTACTATACCTTCTCCTGTTTCTTGTCTGACAACTTCATTCGCAGCTCTGATTGCAGCTGATCCAACTAATCCTGCACCTATACCGGGGGCAAAAGGAGCTGCAACTGGAGTAGCTAAAGCTGCAACAAAAGCTGCTGAAGTAGGCAAACTTTGAACAAATTCACGGCCCATCTGTTGACCCATTGCGGCAGGTCCTTGCTCGTACCCTGTTTGAATTGCTTCTGGACTTGGAATTAAATCAGCAGCACCAGGCAACAAAGATGCCGGATTTCTTGATACAGCTCGCACCGGACGTTCAAATGCTTGTCTTACTGCAGGTGTCGGTCCAGTTTCTAGCATTCTTGGACTAAATGCTTTAAATGGCCTCAATCCCTCAAGACCAGTTGCCCCTGCTTCAAATGATGCATCAGTTCGGGTAAGTTGATTTCTGTCGTCGCGTAGCAACTCTCCCCACGACGCATTACTTTCGTCAGAAACTCTTACGTCTCTTCCTTTATTCCACCAATCTGTAGGATCCGCAAGAATATCTAAATAAACATCCAGATCTGTAGCCACTTATGGTATTGATATCACTGCTTACATTCTAACCTTCTTCGATACATAAGTTTTGCTTCCAACTCGTCAGACAGTTCTTGCCTCAAGCTGTTTGTTGAGCTTGTTTATAATTTTATCGAGCCCGTGAGTGGGTATATCGTAATCTTCAGCAGATTGTAATTCTCCCTTGTAATAACTAAGAATACCAACAATTTCAATAATATCTTTATGTTGTAGTTTAAGCTCTACTTTTTCGTGTAAAAACTTATCTTCCTTTTTATCTATTGGCCTGGGTTTTTTCGACTTTTCGTCACAATCAAGGCACATAAAGGAGAAGCCTTGTTTAAATATCTTAACTATTTGAAAATGTTTTTTATTAAGGGGCTGTGTTTTTTTACAGTAGTTACAGGCTCTTTTCATTCAAACACCTCTTAAAAACGGTTTTTGCTGATTCCTAAAAAGGGAGCTGCCTCTCCTCGTCAAAATCAAAATACTCATAGAGAGAACCTAGCACACATTCTTCAATAGTCTCACATATACGTTCTTCACTCGGGTTTTCGTCGTGTTTAATTGCCCTTCTGTACCCACGGAGCACGCCCTCGTTAATTGCTTGGTCCAGTATGACAAGAAATTTTGGTTTCATAATTCGGGAAATAGTGCCTAATCTTTAAAAGGATGTAGTGTTTTCTGAGCAAGAAGCTTTTTGGCTTCCTGGAAAACCAAATCTAATTCATCAGCGTCAATGCTTACGTAATGTTCTAGATCATCGCCTAGTTCACAAATCTTTACAAAACCTCCTGCACCTTCGTCGTCAATAGAAATTTGTAAAACTCCACGGCCATGAACAGGGTTCGTATCTTTTCGATGGATAGAAACTGTAAGAATAGTTGCTACGGAAGCAGAGTTAGTCATGGTTTGAAGGAGCTAAAGTAAAGTTACGTTGAAGAACAACTGGTGCCTAATCTAATTCAAAATCTACAACAAAAAACAGATGCGTTTTTAACGGACTATCTTCGTAACACAACTACAGATCAAGAGATTCTTGATTTTTATGGGGAAGGTAATATTATTGGACGCAAAGGAATTCCTGAAACAGATAGAGAACTAATAGATCAAATAGATGAAGCACATCGTAATCTTAACTTTTCTCCATTAAGGCCAATTTCAGATAGACCTAATTTTTCTGTTGGAGGTATTGATCAAAGCATAAAATATGACTATACAACTTCAGACGTACCAAATCTTATTAATCCGGCAACAGGAAGACCTTGGCAGATGACTTTTGGTGCTCTGCCAAAAGACTTTGGTAGTGCTAGTTTAACTCCAGCCGCACAACAATTTCTTGTAGATTTTAGAGTTCCGAAAAACACAGGAAGTGATTACAGTTTTGCAACAGGCCCAAACATCCAAGATCGTATTGATATTGAAACAAAAAACCTGTTAGAAAACGATCCTTACTCTGGAAGACAACCAGTAAAACTTGAAGAGAAACTAAAAGAAATAAAAAACCAATCTGGTTACATTGGTGATTTTAGTGGTTCCCCACAAACGCCTAAGACATGGCAAGAACGTGGGTATATTGTTGAAAAACCTGTAAATTTTAAAGAGAATGTATTAACTGAATTCAAAAATAAAATTTTTGAAACTCAAGGAGCTTTTGGTGGGGTATCCACGCTTACTCCTGTGCAACAACAAACGGCTAACAATCCGGCATGGAGAGCAGAGCTTTATCAAAAAGCAGGATTAGCTGGACCTTTAAGCTCTGAAAGTTTTAACACCGGTTACGGTGGTGGTTCAAAAGACGTTCAACGATTTACAACTGGTTCCGAACGATTGCTGCCTCTCCAACCATACAACGAATTTTTTAAGTATAGTACTGACCTTATTAGATCACCGAGTGTTGTTGGTAAAGAGCCAGCACTTGATTTTACACCCTTTCAAAAAGCTGTAGGTACTAGAAATTATTTAATCGGTCGCAATATATTAGAGGGACGTGGGAATTTGGGTAAGGGTTTTGCAGGGGGATTGAGTATAGGTGCAGCCGACTTAATTCCTTCCAGAGAAATTGTTGCAGATTTTTATAATAAAGGACCTGTTCAAGGTTTAACGCGGTTCGCGGGCGATATTCTTGGGGGGATACCTGCTGCACTTATAGCTGGAGGTGCTGTTACTGCTGCGCCAGTGTTAGCACCAATAGCTGCTGGTACTGGATTGGCTTTGACCGGAAATCGTGCTTTAGGAGCCATCGATGAAATTATAAAACGACAAACTGGTGAAGGAATATTATCCAAAGTCCGCCAAGCTATAGGAACCGCTCCCAGAACCGGTGTGGCCGCCAAACCTACCCCTGTAAATCAACCATTAACTGCGGAAATTCGTCCTTTGTCTTCTAAAGAAAAAACAAACATGATAAACCGAGAAAATCGTAATGAAATTCAACGTCGCATAGACTTGGCCGGGGAACGGTTCAACCCACGCCAAGGAGATTTTGGCTTGTCTGAATTATTATTTGGACGTTAACTCGTGACAAAACGAGCAGAGTTAGTCATGTTTTACTGCTCAAGGGAGCAAGGAAATTGAATGTTGTTTACCTAAGCAGCGGACCAAAAACGTCTAAGAGCGTTTTAGTATCATGGGATCGAACATTATTATAATCATCCCACATGTTTTGCTTATCGGGACGAGTTAATATGTGGAGTGGTTGTTCGTTCATTGTGTACACATTACGAACCATACGGGGGGTTAACTGAGAAAGATAAGTCTCCATAAAATCTCTAGGTTCTGAGTAAATATCTTGGGTTATCATCTAACAAGATTGGAAGCTCTAAAAACATTATACACTTTTGAGATACACCTAACTTCAAGTTTGAAATAACTTAGAAGTTGACCGGACTAATAACCTAATCTGTCGTTTATATATTTTTGAGTATTATCGAGAATCTGTTGTTCTTTGTTTCCATAAGTCTGATCGAGAGCTAGATTTAAAACTTTTTTTGTTCTCGCATCGGTTAAATCAATCTCACGTTGGACAGGAGAACTGGGTTCGTAAGGAGCGAAATAAGTAGGGATTGTACCTTGTTGTTGAAAGCGCGAAAAAGTCTCTGGAAATAAAGATTTTGGTCTTGTTGGTGCAGTTACCATTTCTCTAACTTTTAACAATTCTTTATCTATAGCAGAAGCTGGATATCCTTTAAACCACGGGTCACCTTGATCCGCTCCGCTCGGAATACCCAAAGCTTTCATGCTTTCGATGGCAGCTCTCTGGGCCTCTGTTTCAGCAATCATAGAACGCCTAGCCGCGTGGTTAATATTTATATAGTTATTTAGAAAATCTGTAGGACTTCTTTCTTCAGTAGGATAATGTTTTATATCTTTTGCAAGAAAAGGGTCTTTGGCGTGCCCTGCTTCGTGAGCAGCGATAAAGAAGTTTTCTTGATTATCAGGATTCATGTAAACATTGCGGTTTACTGGATCAGTTGCACCTCCAGGTCCGCGACTTATAAAATACCCTCCCGGATCTTGACCTCGTGTGCTTAGCACTCCTGGCTCTGTAGAAGAAATATTTAAATCTAAACCTCCTGTTTTTTCTTTAAAATATTCTTTAAACTTCTGCCCTTCAGGCGCAAAATCATACAATTTTGTTTCAGGATTAAAAGCACCAAAACCTGGTCCTACGTCGCCTCTCTCATAAGGTTCAAATACTCTAGGGTATACAGTAGGATCAAAAGATGCAATTACTTTATTAAGGTAAGCCTTTTCAAGCTGCGACATCTAAAAAACTAATTACTCTCTTAAATAATAGCGTTCTTTCTAGTCTTACCACGCTGGAGTTAGTAGAGGCGTTGACTTATCGGTTTTGTGGATCACGGATTAGCACCTAGCAATCTTGTGGACCACGAAACGCCAATCTGTTAACGACAAAAAAGAACGCCTTCCAGTTCCAGTTCCTCGGCAATGGCAAGGATTTCTTTTCGAATCCGCTGGCACTCAATAGCCATCGGCAAATAATTGCGAGGTTCTACAGCGTCACTGGGTACCACTTGATCTGCAGCGGCACGAATAGCAGCGGCAATGGCGTTGAACTGAGGCCCAGGAATACCATCTTCAATCCAATCAAACTTGGAGTTAAACGCCCAGAAAACTGCCTGCGCGGCGGGGGAAAGGTCAGCCATTTGATTAGTGTGCGGGACTACTGAGTTTTAAAAATAAACTCCCACAGGCGTTCAAAAGAATGTGCGGCGACACCAATACTGTCTGAATCAACAAACTTAATTGCTTTTCTGTAGT
>Ga0315295_10001718_pt1 | contig 18779 bp, 10 predicted proteins | sample YL17G14_0_MG_FD_204453 | JGI IMG/M metagenome (GOLD analysis project Ga0315295, IMG submission 204453) | Sediment microbial communities from Yellowstone Lake, YNP, Wyoming, USA - YL17G14_0 | ecosystem: Environmental > Aquatic > Freshwater > Lake > Sediment | place: USA: Wyoming | collected... | reverse complement strand
GACGGCTGCCGCCATCGAATCCGGCGGAGCAGATGAATGCACCGGAACATACTATGAGCAAGAAGGAGAACGAGAACCTGTCGGCATCGTTGCCAGATTGATATTTCACTGTTGAACAATCGCACCACACACCACGAGATACACATGGCCGCAAAAAAGAAATACGAGACGCTGCGCAGCGAGATCATCGCACACATCAAGAAACATGGTCTCAAACAACATGATCAGTTGCCCACGGTGCGTGAATTGATCGCGAACTTCAACTACAGTTATGCGACCGTTCACCGGACGTTGATTGAAATGCAGAACGAGGGGATCATCACGAAGCGTCACGGCAAAGGCTTGTATGTGAACCGCGTTCCCTCGGCGACAATGAATAACAAGAGTGTTGCGCTTATCATTCCCAAGGATTTCAGCGCACATAGAATTATGCTTGACATCCTCTCGGGAGTCCGGCTGGCCCTCGAGAAAGCGAAGATCAGTATGCTTGTCTCCATCTCGAATATGAGCCATGAGAAGGAACAAGAGACAGTCGACAAGCTCCTCGCCAAGCATGTGGACGGGATGATCATCTTTATGGAGGACCACTACAAGGACGACTACTCGCATATCCAGCGGCTGAAAGAGAAGAACTATCCCTTCGTTCTTATCGACCGGTATATTCCGGAGCTCGAGACCGACTACGTAATCATCAATAATGTCGATGCCATGGGGCGCGTCTGTTCCTATCTCCGGTACAACCGCTCCTGTGACGAGATCGTCTTCGTCCCATCTAATGATTCCTCGATCGCAGCATCGTCGTCCGACGAGAAATTGCTCGGGTACAGACGCGCCATTCAAATGCTCTACGGCAAGTCTGACTCGACGGTGATCACTGACGAGGAACTCGTGGACAAGATCGACGCGCTTTGCAGCAAATATAAGAACCTCGGTGTGTGTCTCAACCATGATACCATGATACCGGATCTGCACAAGAAGCTGGCGATCGCGGGGAAACGAGTCCCTGCCAACTGTCACATTTTCGGATACAACAACAGTTACGAGACACCTTTCTATCCGACCGTAGAACAATTCAACGACCAGGTGGGCAGAAAGGCGGCGGAAATTCTCATTGCGAAACTGAAAGATCCAAACCGGCCGATTGAGCAAATTCGATTGGAGGCAAAGCTCATTCTGCCAAACGGCAACGGGGATTACTCCATGGAGGATTGATCGGCCCCCTGGAAGAGGGACAGAGCGCTTCCATCATCGACCCTCATATTGCACCACCAACACTGGAAGTCATTGAAAGACTCACTATGACAAAACGACATATCTCCCAAATCGTAATATTCATATTCTGGATGATCTCTTGCGCGAACGGGCAGGGTTCAACGATCCAGGAGCCTGTCGGGTATGTTGACCCAAATATCGGCGGGGCGGGACATATTCTGCAGCCGACAGTACCCACGGTCCAATTGCCAAACAGCATGATTCGCCTTGCTCCTCTGCGCACACCGGAGGTCCTTGACAAGTATCTCGCGCCGAAGATCTATGCATTCCCGATGAATATTACCTCTCATCGGATCTCGGACGCGTTTGCAATCATGCCGACATCCGGGAAATTGACGGTGAAGAAAAAAGAAGCTGCATCTGAATACGACCATAGCCAGGAGACGTCTACGCCGTATCACTACTCTGTGCTGCTCGAGAGTTTTGATATTCGCGCTGAGTACACAGTCACAGAGCACGCGGAGTTCTATCGATTCAACTTCACAAGACCCGGGGAATCTCATATCCTCCTGCGAGCCAATAAGAGGGGAATGCTGGAAACGGTTGGCGACAATGCTGTGCGCGGCTATGAGGACGACGAGAACGTTCGCTATTTCTTCTACGCGATCTTCGACACGCCGTTCAAATCAAAGGGAACGGCAGTGCGCGATTCGATCGTCCGAGGAAGCTCCAATGTTCAGGGAGAAAAAATCACACTCTTTGTGAATTACGACTTCTCGGATCCTCGGACTGTTGGCGTGAAGGTGGGGATATCGTACGTCAGCCTGGAGCAGGCGGAGCAAAACGTCAACAAAGAGATTCCGAATTGGGGGTTTGATGCAATCAAGGATCGGGCACGCACAATCTGGAACGAGACCCTGGGAAAGATCAAGGTCGAGGGCGGAACGGAGAGGCAACGAAGGATTTTCTACACCGCGCTCTACCGGTCCCACGAGCGGATGGTTAACATCTCCGAGTACGGGAAATACTACAGCGGGTTCGACAAGAAAGTGCACGACGACGGGGGTACGGATTTCTACGTTGATGACTGGCTGTGGGATACGTATCGGAGCCTTCACTCCCTCCAGATGCTGCTGGATCCCGCGAAGAAACTTAACATGATCCGATCGTATGTCAGAATGTACGAACAAGGGGGGTGGGTCCCTTCATTCCCGCTGCTTAAAGGCGACCATCCCTGTATGATAGGCCATCACTCGGCGTCGTTGATAGCTGACGCCTACCTCAAGGGCTTGCGTGAATTCGATGTGGAAAAAGCGTATGAAGGACTCAAAAAGAATGCGATGCAAGCGACAATGCTGCCGTGGGCGAATGGGCCGATGACGGAGCTGGACAGCGTCTACCTCAAAAAGGGATTTTTCCCGGCCCTTCCTGCGGACACGAAGGAGTGGGTCAAAGAAGTACATTCCTTCGAACGGCGACAATCGGCCGCAGTGACGCTCGAACATAGTTATGATGACTGGTGTTTAGCCCAACTGGCCAAGGCCCTAAAGAAGCAGGACGATTATGAGTACTTCATGAAACGTGCGCTCAACTATGCGACTCTCTACAATAAACAAACAGGCTTCATCACCCCGAAAACGGCAGATGGGAACTGGGTCGAGCCGTTCGATCCAAAACTCTCGGGGGGACAAGGAGGAAGAGCCTATTTTGCGGAGTGCAATTCATGGACGTACACCTGGAGCGTTCAGCACGACATTCAAGGGCTGATGAACCTTATGGGAGGTCGGGAACGCTTCATTGAGCGCCTCAACCAGCTCTTCAACGAAGGGCTCAGCACGGAGAAATTCTTCTTCATCGGACAATTCCCCGACGCGACGGGCCTTAATGGACAGTTTGCGATGGGGGACGAGCCGAGCTTCCACATTCCGTATCTCTACAATTATGCCGGCGCACCGTGGCGAACGCAGAAGACTCTTCGGCAGCTCATGGATGTCTGGTTTGACGACGATCCTCTTGGTTTGTGCGGCGATGAGGACGGCGGCGCGCTGTCGTCATGGTACGTCTTCAACGCGATGGGTTTCTATCCGGTCACGCCGGGGGTGCCGGCGTACAACATCGGCAGCCCCATTTTCGAGAAGGTGGCGATTGCGCTCGGGAATGGAAAGGAATTCGTTATCAATGCGAGGAATGTATCGGCTCAAAACAAGTACATCCAATCCGCAATGATAAACGGGAAGCCGCTCCAGAAACCGTGGTTTGAACACTCAGAGATTGCCAATGGCGGAAATCTTGTCCTGGAAATGGGGCCTCGGCCAAACAAGGAGTGGGGAAGCAGACCTGAAGATGCTCCGCCTTCCATGAGTGCCGCACAATAGCCACAAGGAAGAAAAAAGAACTACCAAGGGTTTTGGGAGGTGACGATGAGCAATCGAATACGATCGATGGGGATAGTACTGATTCTTGCCCTTCTCTCGAGCTGGCAACTCTCGTACGGTCAGAACGATACGCTACGCTTCGCGTTCATCACCGATATGCATTTCGGTCAGACGACACAGTCGGGGGAGCAGCTCTTTCCGGACGTGTGGCTCCGCAAGGCGCTTACAGGAGTTGAACGACACAAGGCAGAGTTCATATTCCTTGGCGGCGATTTGATAACGACGAGCAATTCGGCTGAGCAGTACGCGATGTTCGACTCCGTTATGGTCACCGGCTTACCCTGGTACCCGATGGTCGGCAACCACGATATCAGCGAAGGATCCTCGGCAACGCTTGACAAGATCGCGACATGGATCAGCCGCGGGTACGGGCGAGGCGCAAACAACAGAGAGTACTACGGCTTCGTGAAGAAGAATATCGGAGCATTCTTCGTCCTCAATACTCAAGCGTACGCTTCGACCGTCCCCTCTGTCCTGGCCCGTGCGGATTCACAGTTGGTTGAGATGGACAGCTTCTTCACCGCCAATGCTGCGGTCCCCAACAAGTTCGTCTGCTCGCATGTGCCTCTATTCATTGACGCGCAGAATGAGGACAGCACCGGTTACTTCGCCATCGGCCCAACATACCGGAAGCGCATCATCGCTTTGATGAACAAACACAATGCGCGGTATTATCTGGCAGGCCATAGGCATGTGAACGCTGTGAAAACCGACGGCAATATCACCGTGTACGCCAACACTGCGTTGAGCTTTCAATTGGGGAGCGGCAACCAACGAGGATACTACATCTACACTGTCACAGCCAGCTCGGTGCGGAGGGACTTCTACCCTTTATCACTCGAACCGGACGTGGTCCGATGGAAATGGATCGCGTACGGTGATACACGGACAAACGATGTGGCACATCGCTCGGTCCTTCAATCGATCAGGAGCAATACGCCCGACTATAAGTTCCTTTTCAATGTTGGTGACATTGTCGAAGACGGTTCTTCCAACGTTGGACTGTGGGAGATCTGGAAAGCAGCCTGCGACACGTATCTTGGTGGCACCGGTCAAACAAGCGTGCCGCCGAAATACATGTCAGCCGTTGGTAACCACGAAAAATTCGAATCCGGAGGAATAATTAATTGGAGGAAATATTTGTCCGGTCAGGTATCGCAGTTTGGTAATGATGGTATCTACTTTATGTTTGACTATGAGGATGCGCGGTTTATTTTGCTTGATTCGGAAATAGACACCGATCCAGTTCAGCAGCAATTTCTTTTGAATGCCCTTCAGAACAATCCCAGGAAGTGGCTCTTTGCCATCTGGCACAAACCAATCTTTGATTTCGGACCTAAAGTGTACGAAGGGGGAATACACCAGCATTGGGGCGTTCCGCTGTATCAGAATGGCTGTGATATATTTTTCACCGGGCACGCGCATTACTATGCTCGGAGCAAGAAACTGAACTTGAACGGCCAGATGAATCCGCCACTAGATCCTGTGAATGGAACGGTGCAGGTGGTTACGGGCGACGGCGGGGCACCTCCTTATGACCTTGACCAGAATCACGACGGTAACGGATACATGGTCGCGTATCCGTTGACTAAGAATCCATCGCCTTTCTACGGCTACACTGAACTAACAATTGATGGCGACACGTTGCGCCTTCGTCATTTTAACGCCAGTGGTACTGTCATGGATCAGGAAGTGTATCATCCTAACCACAAGTATAACGTGGGGGTGCATTACAAGCTTAACACCCAGGCTGCAGGATCCGGCGTGGTTCTCAAGTCCCCCTCGGATACATCGTACCTTATTGGCACCAAGGTTATCCTTACAGCCGAGCCGGAGTTAGGCTGGAAGTTCGACGGATGGAGCGGGGATCTGACAGGGACGTCGAATCCTGACACGGTGGTGATGGATGCGCATAAGAACATCAGTGCGACCTTCAGCCAAATTCCCGCTGGGCAATATGAAGTCAGGAGAAAGATTGTCGGCTCGGGCATCGTTGTCGCAGAACCGGTAGGTCTATTCTATAGCAGCGGCACCATTGTAACGCTGCGAGCCCGACCGGCATGGGACAGCAAGCTTGACGGATGGAGCGGGGACGCAAGCGGAACAGACACCGTCGTGACAATCACGATGAACGGTCACAAGAGTGTGACGGCGACGTTCAGGAAGCTGAAGACATGTGGACTTAGTGTTCGCCCGGTTCTGCACGGGAGCGTTACACTGGAACCGTCGGGAGGGGAGTATGTGGAAGGGGCTCAGGTGACGCTGCGCGCACAACCGGAACCGGGGTGGGAATTCCACGAATGGACGGGAGATGTGAATGGCACGGCAAATCCACAGAGTGTCGTTGTGGACGAGAATAAGGAGATCAAGCCGATTTTTAGGAAGATCGGAGGGGGTGTACAGCAGTTTGCGGCGACACAGGATAGTTATGTGCAGGGATCATTCGGCGCATCGAGGAACTTCAATGCAGATAGCATCTTACGGGTGCGGGAAGGGACATCGGACCTCAACCGGTACCGTTCGTACATGCAGTTTGATGTAAGCGGTGTGCAGGGAAACGTACTTGGTGCCGTGATAAAGATGCGCGTTCGGCCGGCTGGACTTCCGGATGGGAGGGGGATCAAAGCTGGAGTGTATGCGGTGAGCTCGGACACCTGGGTGGAATCAACGTTGAATTGGAACGGGGCACCAACGGCGGGGGCATTGCTCGATTCAGCAACGGTGACCATGGTCGGGCTGGAATATTCGTGGGATGTGGGGACATATATTGCGGCAGAGGTCGCGGGGAACAAGAAAGTGAGTGTGATGGTGAAGGACTACGCGGCGATGGACAAGCGGATGGACTTTGAGCGACGAGAAGATGGAAAAGGTCCGGTGTTGACCATCCTGACGGATACTCCAGTGGGGATCGAGGAAGAAGACCTGGTACCGACTCGGTACGCGCTGCACCAGAACTATCCCAATCCCTTCAATCCCGAAACGACGATCAGCTTTGACCTCCCTCACAACGGTTGGGTATCGCTCAAAATATATGATGCCCTGGGAAGAGAGGTCGCGACTGTGGTCGATCAACACATGCGCCAAGGGACCCACCAGATTCAATGGAATGCTGGCGCTTTGTCGAGTGGTGTCTACACATGTCGAATGACGGCAGGGGGATTTGCCGAAACCATCAAACTGCTGTTGATGAAGTAGAACCCCTCATGCGTCATATCGGAGCACGGTCATGATGAGTAAGTCAAGATTACGGAAATCGGTCGTGGCGGTCGGTGTGTTTGTCATCCTGGCCGGATTTGGACTACGCTCTCATTCACAGGACAAGAGCTTCATTCTTGTTGGTGATACGCATTTTGACAAACTGACGCTTCACGATATGCCGTGGCTTCAGGCAAATTATCCAAACGATGTATCACAAGTGAACAACTACTCGCAGATAACGCAGAGTAATTTCAGCGCATTCATATCGGAGCTCCTGCATCAATCGCAGATTGCCACACCGGCGGTGGCGGGAATCATACAATTGGGCGATTTGCAGGAAGGATTGGCGGGAAACTTCACGCTTGCCGCTCAAATGGCACGAGAAGCGAGGGATTCGCTGCATGCGTCATCATTTGTTCCACCCTGGATCCTGACAAAAGGCAATCACGAGGTCACCGGCCCTGGAGGGGCTGAGGCATTCAATAGTGTTATCCTCCCCTTCGTCTCCTCAGAACTGAATCAATCTGTTACGGCAACCTCCTATTCCTATCGGATCGGCGATGTCCAGATAACGGTCATCGATTCTTACGACAGAGGCAACCTGATTCCATTTCTAAAGAGCCAGTTGACGAATTCGACTGCAAAATTCAAGCTCATTGCGACTCACATGCCGGTTATTCCGGTCACCGCTAGGTTGTGGCACATCTTTCAGGACGATCCGGCAAACAGAGACTCGCTGCTCAATCTCATCGCAATGCACAAAGCCATTGTCCTTTGCGGACACCTTCACAAGTATTCGGTCGTGAAACGGTCTACGGCATACGGACCAATCCTGCAGATCATGGTTGGGAGCGTAATCAGCAATCGAAACAAACATACTCCGGACTACTATGTTACATCGTACGGTCCTTCCCTTGTTGATCTTGAACCCACCTACGGCAACAGAACATATCTGGCTATCGAAGCTCAGTATGTTACAGATTTCCGAATGGCGGAAATGCCGGGTTACGTTGTATTGAGTCTGAATAGCACCACCGGCGGACGGTTGCTGAAATTCTACGCCGGTCTGGGTGAGTTTCTCTATGAGACCGTCGATTTGAGTACCTACACATTGCGTGTGGATACGAGTGGTATGGGAAAGGCTCTCATCACACCGAACGATTCGACTTTCCTTGCCGGAACAAGAGTCGTTGTGAATGCAGAGCCGGCATTGGGTTGGAAGTTTGACGGTTGGAGCGGGGACTTGACGGGGACAACGAATCTGGATACGGTGCTGATGGATGCAAACAAAACTGTCAAGGCAACGTTCAGCCAGATCCCAGCAGGGCAGTATGAGATCAGGCGAACCATCGCGGGCTCCGGCGTTGTCGTGGCAGAACCGCCGGGTCCATACTACAGCAGTGGCGCTGTCGTGACACTGCGTGCGCGGGCAACTTCTGGGAGCAGGTTTTCCGGGTGGAGCGGAGACATGAGCGGAATGGACACCATGGTTACCATCACGGTGAACGGTCACAAGAGCGTGATAGCAACGTTTGCGAAGCTGAAGATTCTCAAATTGAATATTCGCTTGTCTCAGCATGGGGGCGTGGTTCTGGAGCCGCCGGGAGGGACGTATGTGGAAGGGTCGCAGGTGTTGCTTCGTGCGCAGGCCGAGACGGGTTGGGAGTTTTATGAATGGACGGGAGATGTGAATGGCGCGACAAATCCGCAGATTGTTACCCTGAATGAGAATAAGGAGATCAAAGCGGTTTTTCGAAAGGTTGGTGGGGGCGTACAGCAGTTTGGGGCGACACACGATAGCTATGTGCAGGGGTCTTTCAGCGCATCGAGGAATTTCAATGCAGACAGTGTCTTGCGGGTACGGGAAGGGAGTTCAGACCTCAACCGGTTCCGGGTGTATGTGCAGTTCGATGTAGGCGGTGTGACGGGAAACGTTCTTGGCGCCGTCATGAAAATGCGCGTGCGGCCTGCCGGCCTTCCGGATGGGAAGGGAATCAAGGCTGGAGTGTATGCCGTGAGCACAGACACTTGGACAGAAACGGCGTTGAATTGGAGCAGTGCTCCAGTGGCGGGGACTTTGCTCGATTCAGCCACGGTGAGTTCGGTCGGGATGGAATATTCGTGGGATGTGGGCGCATATGTAGCGGGAGCGGTTGCTGGGAACAAGAAAGTGAGTGTGATGGCGAAGGATTACACGGCGATGGATAAAGCGATCGATTTTGAGAGACGAGAGGATGGAAAAGGCCCGGTGTTAACCGTCCTGACGGATATGGCGACAGGTGCTGAGACGGAGGGAACGGTGCCTGGCGAATACGCGCTGCGCCAGAACTATCCCAACCCCTTCAATCCTCGAACTACCATCAGCTATGATCTGGCAGGCCGGGATGATGTCGCGATTCAAATCTACGATGTACTGGGAAGAAGAGTCAGGAGCCTCATCGATGAGAAACAGGGGCCGGGTTCACTCTCGGTGGCCTGGGACGGGCGGGATGATTCCGAGAAACCAGTCGAGAGCGGAGTATATTTTCTTTTTTTTCGGGCTGGCTCTCATGTCGAAAACGGCAAGATGATATTGATGAAATGAGGAACGAGATCGGATCGTTCCCGATGTCGTGAGGATATCGACGATCAGAAATGAATCCGAAACCACACCCCGCATGCATCTCTCCAGAACCTTACATTATTTGCTCATGCTTCTCTCGTCTTTGCTGCTTCTCGCGTTTTCAGAGGCGGTCGACGAAGACACCATCGTCCAGGTCAATGGCAAAAAGGTTGGCTTCGGAGAATTCCAAAGCCGGCTGAACGGTCTGCCCAACACCCTGAAGCTCTCTGCGGACGGCATCAAAGAGACCCTCCTCTGCACGCTCATCGCGGAAACAATCCTGTCCTTCGAGGCATTGCACGAGAAACTCGACACCGTGGAACGTGTACGCCTGTACCTCGATCAGTATTCCAATGAATCCGTCTACGAGCAATGGATGGATGCTGAGGTGCGGAGCCGGGTCACGGTCACAGAGGGCGAGTTGCGATCGGCCTATGCAAGATTCAAAGAACGGAGATTTGTTGCCTATTGGATCTTGCCCGATGTCGGGCAGGCCGCGGCGCTCCGAGACGAGATTGCCCGAGGCAGGCCACCGGCGGCAAAGCCACAGGTCAAGGAAATCGATTTTGCGGAGTCATTGGAGAGTGTGGAGAATGCCGTCTATAGGCTGAACGAGGGAGGGGTTTCAACGTCCGTTCTTGTTGATGGCTCCTATTACATTTTCCAATTGCTGAAACGATCGCCGCATCCGGAATATTCGAAGTACAATTTCGCGTTCTGGAGACGATCCATTGAGAAGAAGCTGAGGGCGCGCAAGGAGATGTCGCTTGTCGGTGAGAAACTTGATGCGTTGATGAAAGGGAAGAAATATAGTGTGAGAAGGGATGCGTATGGCTTTCTTGCGAGCCAGCTTTCCTCCTTGATCTTCGAGAGAGAGAAACCGAAATTCGACAGCCCTGAACTGATTCAACAGGAACTTGGAACGAGAGAAAGCGGGTCAAGCGGATTCTTCAACCAGGCATTGATTACATTCAAGGATGGTGGAACGTGGAGCGTGGGAGAATTCTGGAAAAAACTCTCTGTCTGTCCGTATCCCTTGAACTACAAAACCCCCGAAGAGCTGAAGAAAGGGTTGTTGGATGTAGTAAGAGACATCATTCTCTTCGAATCGATAGTTCTGGATGCAAAGAAGAAAAGGTACGACGATTCTCCCTCCGTGCAATCGGAGTCCGAAATGTGGGCCGGGAATGTGCTCGCACAAGCCCTCTTGAGTGGGTTCCGGAAATCTGTGTCGGTCGGCGAAGAAGAGCTGATCCAATACTACGATTCAACGCGAGACAGGCATCTCTCACCCGAGCAGCGCAGGATTATCCCGATCATTGTCAAAGACAAGATTACCGCCGACCGGCTCCGCGGGCAGATCGTCGGCGGCGCGGATATCCTCTCTCTTGCCGCAGAGTACAGCCTCAACAATATTAATCCCGACAGGCAGAAGCCGGGGATTTTCATCGCCCGTGATTCCTGGGGAGAGATAGGCCGGGTCGCTTTCACCATGGAGACGGGTCAACTATCGGAAATCATCAAAGAGGGCGACAGCACTTATGCGATTGTGAAGCTGCTGGAAATAAAGCCGGCTGCACCCTATCCGTTTGAAAAGATCCGGGGGAACCTCCGTGCGCTCATGGAGGCCCGGCACCTTCAGGAAAGGGTGGAAGCGTTCCTCGAGCATGCTGTCAAGAAGTATAAAATCGTAATCAATCGAGCGGCGCTGAAGAAAGTTGATTACCTTGGTGGGACGCTGGCCGTGAAGAAAGCACACTTCCCGTTGCGGAGTGCCGTTCCGGGCTTTCCCCTCTTCAATCCGCAGGCGAAATGGTATATGGAGGAAGTGAGCAAGAACTGATCGGTCAATGATGACTCACCGGAACAATCACTTCCATTAACACTCACTCTTGTGACAAGCAGACCAGGTGGCCCAATGAACAGGAATCTCTTGTTTGCAACCGTTGTCTCTGCGCTTGGCAGCCTTCTTTTCGGCTTCGACACGGCGGTCATTTCAGGCACGACAAAATTCATCACGGAGTATTTCGCACTCTCCGATGCATCGCTGGGCTTCACGGTGTCCATCGCTCTCTGGGGGACCGTCCTTGGATCCATCGCCATCGGAAAACCGGGAGACATATTTGGACGGCGGGCGATGCTCTCCGTGTGCAGCGTGCTGTTCTTCTTTTCAGCGCTCGGGTGTGCATTCGCTGACAGCTGGTACGTGCTCTTGTTCTCCAGGTTTCTGGGAGGGGTGGCTATCGGTGCGGCTTCCGTGATGGCCCCCATGTATATCGCAGAAATCTCACCGGGTCGATTGAGAGGGAGATTGGTTGCAGTTGCGCAGTTCAATATCGTCATTGGTATTCTCGTCGCATTCTTCTCCAATTATTTGCTGGTCGACATAGGTGCGAACAACTGGCGCTGGATGTTTGGTGTGATGGCTTTCCCGGCTGCTCTCTTCTTCCTGCTGTTGTTCTTAGTGCCCGAAAGCCCGCGCTGGCTGGTTAAGCAAAAACTTGTCGACAAAGCCCGATCTGTCCTGCAAACTGTAGGTGCGGAGAACCTGGAATCCGAGCTCTCTGATATCGTCGATTCCTTGAAGGAAGAAATTGGCCAGGGTGTCACAAAGCTCTTCCAGAAGAAATACAGGTTCCCCATCATGTGTGCAGTGCTGCTGGCGGTGTTCAATCAGTTGTCAGGTATCAACGTGATTATGTACTATGCTCCAATGATTTTCGAGAAAGCGGGTGCAAGCACAAATGCAGCTATGCTGCAGGCCGTAGCCGTCGGAGTGACCAACATGGTATTCACCATCGTAGCCATGTTCTTCATTGACAAACTCGGCCGGAAAACTCTGCTTCTCATAGGAGCGGTCGGAATGTTCTTTTCTCTCGCCGGTGCCGCTTTTCATTATTACTTCGAAAACCTTTTCAGCGGTGTCGGTGTGGTGATTTTCATTGTCGGTTTCATAGCGTTCTTCGCCTTCTCGCAAGGTGCCGTTATCTGGGTGTTTCTCGCCGAGATATTCCCGAACAAGGTCAGAGCCAAAGGGCAAGCACTCGGATCTTTCACGCACTGGATCATGAATGCCCTGATTGGCTTAATCTTCCCGATCATGCTGTCGATGCTCGGAGGCGGAACCGTGTTTATGTTTTTCGCCGTCATGATGATTCCCTTTTTCTTCTTTGTCTGGAAAATGATGCCGGAGACAAAGGGGAAATCGCTCGAAGAGCTGGAAAAGGTCATTCTGTCCAGGTGATCCAGATGGGCCATGCGAGAAAGTGGACAAGCTGATCCGTGTGTCCTCGCCGGTGCGGTATCATCCGTGATTTCAATCAAGATGGAACCATAACAAAAGGAGCTCAACTTGAAAACCAAGACGCTGCCGATTTTCTTCGCGTTCCTCTGTATGGGGTTTGGTGATGTTGTCGGCCCCCTCGTCGGTCTCGCCAAGGACACGTTTCAACTGTCATACACCATGGCCCAACTTGTTCCCTTCGTCGGATTCATCATGTTCGCCGTTCTCTCGGTCCCCATGGGAATCTATCAGGACAAGAAGGGCAAGAAGCTCATTCTTATCCTCGGCCTGGTCGTTGCCTTCGTCGGACTTCTTCTCCCGATGATCAACGGCATGTATGGTGCTCCTGTCCATTTCAACCCGGGAGAGTATTCTAGCTACTACGTGGTCTTGCTCTCCATTCTTCTCCTTTGTGCAGGTGCGACGATTCTTCAGGTCGTCGGCAATCCGGTGATGAGAGATGTGTCTCCAGAAGGTGCTTATGCCAAGAATCTTTCCCTGGCCCAGTCAATCAAAGCCGTCGGCTCGTCCTTCGGATTTCTGCTCCCTCCGCTCGTTGGTATGACGCTTGGTCTCGATTGGACAATTCTGTTCCCCGCGTTTTCCCTGTTGATTGTGATAACACTCATCCTTGCCGCTCCACTGAAGATCTCAGAACAGAGGGATGCGAGCACCAAGCGTGCCTCCCTGCGTTCTTGCCTCGCACTCCTGAAGAATGGATATGTCCTCATGATGGTTGCGTCGATCTTTGCATACGTCGGAGCGGAGGTGTCGATGAGCTCGGGGGTACCGATTCTCCTGAAAGATACGTTTGGCATTCAAGGATTGAGTTTGTGGATCAGCTGGGCCATATTCTTCCTGCCGATTGTCCTCGGAAGATTCGGCGGCTCTATCATCCTGTCGTGGCTCTCTGCGAAGAAGTTTCTCATCATCACGACAATCCTCGCCGCCTTTGGTATTCTTGCGATGTTTTCTACGAATGAAATCTTGACGTACATAGGCATCGTGCTGGTGGGCCTGGGATTCGCTAATATCTTTCCGCTCGTTTTTTCCATCACGATTGAGCATATGCCGGAGCGTTCGAATGAGCTATCCGGTCTGATGGTAATGGCAATTTCCGGTGGAGCAATCGTTCCGCTGATCATGGGAAAGGTTGCAGATGCTGGCGGTGTTCTTGCAGGTTTTGCAGTACCGCTGGCCTGCCTTTTCTATATACTCCTTGCTTCACTGGCCGCGAGACGGAAGCCCGCGGCAATTGCTTGAAAGGAATTCAGGATACTACCATGGACTATCGACTTGACAAACGCGTCGTGATGACGCTCGATGCTGGCGGCACGAATTCCGTGTTCTCGGCTTATCGAGGGAACGAACAGATTCTCGCGGATATTGTTTTACCCACGTACGCAGAGGACCTGGATAAATGTTTGTCTACTCTCATGGAGGGGTTCAGGCAGGTCAAGAACAAGTTGCAGGTTCCGCCGGTGGCTATCAGCTTTGCTTTTCCAGGACCGGCAGACTATCCAAATGGAATCATCGGGGACTTGCCAAATTTACCCGCTTTTCGTGGCGGCGTTGCTCTGGGTCCGATGCTGGCAGATAAGTTCGAATTACCGGTGTTCATCAATAACGATGGTGATCTGTATGCCTACGGTGAGGCAATCGCCGGATTCTTGCCGTATGTCAACGGGCTTCTTGAGAAAGCAGGAAGTCCGAAGAGGTACAAGAACCTGCTTGGATTGACGCTGGGTACGGGTTTTGGTGCAGGGATTGCGCGCGACGGAAATGTGTTTCTGGGCGACAATTCTGTTGCCGGGGAGATCTGGCTTCTCCGAAACAAGTTGAATCCAGAGACAAACATTGAAGAACATGTGAGCATTCGAGCTTTGCGACGATTCTATGCCCATGGCGCGGGGATTCGTGAGGAAGAAGCGCCGTCGCCGAAAGAGATGTTCGAAATTGCGACTGGCCGGGGGGGCGGGAACAAGCAGGCGGCGATCAAGGCATTTCGCGAAATGGCTGAGGCTGCCGGAGACGCGATTTCGAATGCGATCACGCTCATCGATGGCCTTGTTGTCATCGGTGGAGGCCTTTCCGGTGCTTCCGAACTGTTCCTTCCTTTCATCGTTGAGGAAATGAGCAGCTACTACGACAAGCCCGACGGATCGAAACTCCGCAGACTGATCGCAAACGTCTATAACCTAGAGGATGCCGCACAGCTGCAGAAGTTTTTGCAGGGTTCGACAAAAGAAATCGCCGTTCCCGGATCTAGCAAGAAAGTGAAGTACGATCCGGAGATGCGCATCGGCGTTGGCATCTCGAAGATTGGAACCAGCAAAGCGATTTCCATTGGTGCGTATGCGTTCGCGTTGAATTCAGTTGACAAAAGGGCTTAGTAGCTAGTCTGTCATTGGCCTTCGTCTTTGGGATGCCGTGTGGACGCGTCCTTGGATGTCTCGGATTGATTCGCTGGCAAGCTGGTGTATCCAGGTCAGAATGCGAATTCAAACGATTCTTCAAAGGTTGCAACTGCCGTAACCGGCTGGCTTGCCCGCCGTAGTCCCGACCTGTCCGCCGAAGTGACGACGAAGGCGGGCCCCGGACTTGAACCCGCAACCGTGGGATGCTTCGACGCCTCATTGATTTGAGAAATGTTTGGGGAGACGAGGAGAGAAAACCGAGAAGAACTGTAAGATTCTCGTAATGTTCGGTGGAGCAGAAATGCGGAACCCCCGTGAAGACAGGGGTTCTTTGTTATCTACACCAAGATCCGAAGTCTGATGCTTCAAGTGCAGCAAAGTCCTATCGCTGAGATTGTCATTCAGGGCTCCGAAAGATTTTGTGGGGACCTGTTACATTTTGGTGACATCTGGATCGCTGGCAATACGAGACCTCCGTATCTGCAGGCTTTCTTGTTTTCCGCGACTAGATCCCGAAGCACTCATCCGCGCTCTTAAGGAGATTGAAAGAGCAGCCGGATCGTCGACGATACTCAAGAGCAATACAGCCCACCTCTGCATTATCGACCCCTTGAATCGAACGGCGAACTCCAAAGAGGGGTGGTTTGCGGACATCCTCGCGGCTCACCCTCCCACATCAAAGCGGATTCTTGCTCTCCAATCGATGACGTTTTGGAGCAAACCGGCGCCTGCTGGTGCCTGAGTTTGATGTTCTTCTGCTTTAGACAATCGTTGTTCGGGAAGCGAGGAATGCAGTATTCATGCAACGCTCATTCTGCCCCCAGGTTTCGGCGCCAGCGGGGTTCTCTCCTTGATTGCGAATTGGTAAGTTCGTCGTTTCCCTCTTACATCTCGTTGAATCCCATTCCCCTTTTATTTACTTTCTCTGCACCATTTCTCCGACCGCTCCAGGGATTTCTCTCATGACGATGACCACACTCACCTTTCCCGCTAGAAGAGGATTTTCATCATGAAACGATCTCAGAAACGAACCAAACCGCTTACAATTTCCACGCGCGCCATCCACGGCTCGAAGCTCTATGCCTACAAGGGGCCTGTCGCTACGCCGATCTACCAGACGTCGACATACCGTTTTGAAACGTCGGAAGACGCTATCCGGTTTGCGAAAGGGGATCCTTCCGTCTACGTCTATACGCGCTATCATAATCCAACCGTACACGACGTAGAAGACAAGCTTGCTTTGATGGAGAGAGGGGAGTCGGCAGCACTCTTTTCATCCGGCATGGCTGCGATTACCACTGCGATTCTTGCGGTTACTAAGCCCGGCGATGAGATTATCAGCACTCCAGCGTTGTATGGGGGAACCTACCGCTGGTTTCGCGATGAATTGCCGAACAACAAGATTACGGTAAAGTATGTTCATCCGGATCACCTGAACGAGATTGAGAAGCTCGCCTCTCCAAGAACGACGGTCGTATATTTCGAAACCCCAACGAACCCAACGCTTGACCTTGTCGATATCGCCGAGCTCGTCAAGAGGGTCCGCAGCGCCGAGCGCACTCTGGGGAAGAAGATCCTCGTGATGGCGGATAACACATTTGCATCGATTCTGAATCAGGATCCGTTCTCGTACGGCGTCGATGTGATTGTCGAGAGCGCCACAAAGTACCTCGGCGGCCACAGCGATATCATCGCCGGCGCAGTGATTGGTTCCGAAGCGTTTGTAAAGCGCGTCAAGGGGCTGGCAAAACACCACGGCGGGTGTGCCGATCCGTTTGCCGCGTATCTTCTCTCACGCAGTCTCAAGACCTTCGAGCTCCGGGTTGAAAGGCAGAATGCAAACGCCCTCGCACTCGCGAAGGTACTGGAACAGCACAGGAAGGTGAAACGGGTGCTTTATCCGGGACTTCCCTCGTTCCCGAAACATCAGCTTGCCAGGAAACAAATGCGCGGTTTTGGGGGAATGGTGACAATCGAGGTGAAGCCTTCAAGGGGGCGATCTCCGGTTGAAGCGGCGGCACGCGTGTGCGACAATCTCAAAATCGCTGTCAACGCCATGTCACTCGGAGGGGTAGAGACTCTTGTGAGTATTCCGGTATACTCATCGCACATCTTCTTATCTGATACAGAACTCAAGCAGCACGGCGTAACGCCGGGAATGATCCGGATTTCCGTCGGCGTGGAGGGAATCGACGATCTTATTGCGGACTTCGAGCAGGCTCTTTCACTCGCCTGATGAGAAGGTTTCTTCTTTCACTTGCGTACAACAAAAAGGGAGAGCTCTGCTCTCCCTTTTTTCATTTATCATACCATTTTCTCTTCGCCTCTTCCTTCTGTGTTCTGTTTCCTGACTTCTGGTTTCCGTTTCTTCTCTCTATCGCGCCCCCCGCAGAAAAACACGGCCGGACGGTTGGGTGCTTCCCCCGTTCGGTTCGAGGGTGATCGTGAATCCCTCAACTTCTCGTTTCTCGCCGACAGACAGTGTCAGCGTTTTAAGAAAATTCGGTTGGACGCTGTCGATATCGAATTGCACGATGGGGAAGTATTTTTGTTCCTTAACCATCCAGAGCTGATAGCGTTCTCCAGCCGGGGCGGCAGCGAGCCCCGCAACCTGCAGCAGAGCATTGCTGCTTGAGGAGTCCCAGAGAATCTTCCCGTAGAAACCCGAGCCAGGTTCTACGCCGGCGAGAGAAACCATCTCAAGCTGCTGGGCTCCGAAAATAGCCAGTGCTTCATCTTTTTGCTGTATTCTGGTTTGAAGATCGGTGATCTTCTTTTCCTGGCTTACCGTGGTTCCCACGAGTTGATACACAAAGAATGCAAGTGCGAGAATCAGCAGAATTCCAATTATTGCCGCTGCGTAGCGATACCAATGACTTTCAGGGCGGGTTGATGGCGTAACGGGGGCTTCGCGCTGCGTGGAAGGCCGCTCGGCCCGGGGCTGTTCCTGCTTCTTCGACGACGCCCGGGAGAGGATCCGTTGCCGCAACCCGGTCGGCGGCATTTCCTGACGCAGAAGGAGTGGAAGCAACGTTGTGGCTTCATAGAGGCCCGAGAGCTCGCGGGTGCACAACTCACAACCCGTCACGAGGTGGGCCTCAAACTGTTTGCGGTTGCCTGGATTCAGTCGGCCGAACACATAGGGAATACACAGCTCCAGCTGCGCGTGTCGCTCTTCAGTCTTCACGGTCTTTTCGCCTCCTCTGTCGAGGCCTGACGCAGCTTCTGAATTCCGCGGCGCATCTTCGCTTTGATGGTACCAAGCGGTATTCTTAGCATACGCGCGAGATCCGACTGGCTTTGACCTTCATAGTAGCTTAACTCCAGCAGCCGAAGTTCGAGTTTGGAAAGCGATTTCAAGGAGTTCCGGACTTCCTCGGTGTACCCTTTCAAAGCAATAATCGTTTCCGGCGCGGGCTGTTTCAAATCAGCGTTGGAATTAACGCGCTGTCCGCTTCCCTCACCTTCTTGCTTTCTTTTCTGATTCGTTGATCGCATCTTCTCGAGCGCTTTGCTGCGGCTCAAAGAGACCAGCCAGGCATAGACTGATCCGTTCTGCGGTGCGTAGCCGGCGGATTTCTCCCAGACATGGACCAACACATCATGGAGCACTTCCTCCGCAGCCTCATGCG